>ERZ1649853.45-NODE-45-length-51733-cov-19.228821_pt1 | contig 51733 bp, 67 predicted proteins | sample MGYA00575353_ERZ1649853 | MGnify/ENA primary metagenome ERZ1649853 (study PRJEB40853, sample SAMN11349654) | freshwater sediment metagenome | isolation source: river sediment | host: Sediment | place: India: Okhla Barrage, New Delhi | collected 2017-02-21 ...
TTATCCCTTCGCCCACAATTTCCTCAGTGGCCTTCACCACCTCGTATGGGAAAAATGTTATGGGACAAATTCTCAGGTCCTCTAGCCACTCTTCTTCATCTCTATGACTCTTCTTGTGCTGCCTTAGTATCATTCCGCATGTGGTATAATATAGGCCAGGTCCCCAGCTTTTTGGAACCATTTCTTCGTATAGTGTCTCTACATTTAATACTTCATCTGAATGCTTGTAATACTTTCTTAACTTTTTATCATTGGAGTGATAAAGCCCATGAGCTTTGTTGGCTTCGTATAAGGTTGTTTCCACGTCTCTTAATACAAAATTTGCCATATCTATTCTCCTCTCAGAAAATTGAGAAATTTTTATTACTATTTAATGATATGCTAATTTCTCTTAAGATTCAAGTATAGATTATATGTTAATGTCAAATAAAATGAAGGCCGCCATTTGAGTGGGTTTGATGCTGATGGAAAATTTTCCCAGACATAAGGCCAGATTTTTCGACATAATATTGACATAACCGAAATCCGCCTAAATAGCGGGTTCTAGCTGTTTATATGTATATATGTTATATATATTTACTTTATAAAAATATATAAATATATAGTATACATATGTATTCGTATACAAACGTATATGTATAAGGTATACATATGTATAGTACGTGTGTATATATACCCGTAGGGCGGTTAGAAAAATGACAGAATGGTATAAAAAAGACTGCTAAGTATTGGAAACACTACATTGTATGGATATTTTGTCTGACATTGGGAAGAATTGGAAAAGGTTTGTTAGGGCTTGTGGTGACTGCATTAGAAGGCATGTTAAAAAAATGTTAAAATTGCATGGACCACTTTGGAGTAAAATAACACATAAAAAAAAGGGCTTGCGCCCCGTCAACGTTTGAGTGCCTTTAGTGCCTTGAACATTTGTTCAGACATGTGTATGAAAACTCTGTCACCGTAGTAATCAGAGTTTAACAATGATTTCTTTTTTAAATGAGATATATGTAAATTTTTTGAAAAAGCGACAAGGTTGTTGTCTTTTGTTAGCAGTTCTAATGCACTCCTTGAATATTGCTTCTCTAGTCTGTCTTTTACTGCTAGAGATAAATAATATAGGCCAATTATAATGTAGTCACTTTTGGTTGAAGGTTGCAGGATGATATATCTTCCAGATTCTGTATTATAGCGATTTAAATCTATTCTATTCATAGCAGTATATTTCCCCCAACGTTCGGCGATGTTATCTATTTTCTGTTGCAAAAAGTCATTGTAGACATTATATACTCCACTCGTGTATACAATATACATGAGTTCGAAGCTCTGAGTCACTATTGACCATATTTCGTCAAGTTCGCTCCTCATAATTCTAATTAGACTTGTCATAATACCCCTCCTTTGGTATAATGAAATTGCTTGTTGTATATATGTTTAAATAAATGGAAATATCATAGTGGAAGAGCCTATTAAGGCTCTTTCTTCTCCCATACTGGACATATTGTATTGTATATTAATTTTGCGGTTGTTGTGTCTTTTAGAAGTGGCATCCCTTCCGGATGGTCGGCAAATGAGATGTATGTTTCATCCGGACCTTCTAGCATTAAAATGTAATCTTCTGGAATATCTAAAGATTCATTTATTGCAATGAAACACTTATAATCTACTGTGTACCAGGTCAATTCTTTCCATTGGTCATCCGATACTTTTATTTTTTCTTCTATTTTAAAAGTGACCAATTTATTATTCATTTCTATAGTAGATACTTCAATTTCAGGCAAACTAAGTAGACTTCTAGTATGCCATTCACCATGCTTATAGTATAGTTCATATCCTGAAAATTGAAATTCGAATTGGTCAGATTCCCAGCAGTCTTCGCCAAATTCTATTAGGTCATTGATTGTTAGACAATCATAACCTAGCCAATTTAAATGTTCCATCTTTTCCTCTGTTGGTTTTTCAGAAATTATGAAACTGCCTGGGTGTTTTGTCTCAACCATAATTGATATTTCATCTTCGTTTCTTATAGTATATAGTTGGCTTTTTTTATTAGTTTTTACTAGATACATTGTTATTCCTCCTAAAAATTTTTTATATAGTAAACTATTATGCAGATTAATATTATATAAAATATTAATACTCCTACGGTAAATTTATTCAATTATTTCCCTCCTTATTTCCCATAATTTTCAGACCAATCAATCTGGGGATTATCCCAGGCTACATGGCATGAAAAACATGTTGCATAGCCTATGATGAAAAATATAATGCAGATTATTAATAATGTTAAATATTTCCTCATTTTAATTCCTCTAATCTGTGAATATTTCATAAATTGAAATTATTGTAACAAGTATGGTTATTGCACCAGTTATAAACATTGCTATGTAGTTATAAAGTGATATTATGCTTATTAATATATCAAGTATCATCTTTATCCTCCTCATGGTCATAATTCCAGTTTAGTAATTTATAATTTGTCCATTGATGGGCTTTATCTAAGTTGTCAATAGCTTCACAAAGAAAATTATTTAATTCATTGCATGTTGTCATATAATCTTCATCTGGAATTAATTTGTCTATTTTTTTGTTCTCTTCGTGAAAGATATTTCTTATAGATTGAATATGAGCTTTTATTTTTTGGAAATCTTTTTCAGTCATCATCTTTATCCTCCTAAAATTCAAAGTCTTCGTGTAATTGGTTCAATAGTTCAACAATCTTTTTTAGTCTTTCTTTTGTGTTTTCATTTAGCATATATATTCCTTGTAGTTTTTCATAGTATTTAATATGGTCTATGATATTGTTTTGTATTAAAATGCAGTCTTCTTCTCTCATTTTATCTTCCTCCTTTCCATATAAATCATCTAATACTTTTTTTATACACAAGTGTATAAACCTTTGCTTTTCGTAGTTTTCTTCCCATTTGTCCATTGTATCACCTCCTTTATAGTTCTATGGACTGCTAGAATATTTTTACCCTAGCAGTCTAACAACTATAACTCAGGTTTTAATTTAACTACAATGAGGTATACAAACAGCAATATTATTACTTCCTATAAACCATTCCCCCTCAACGTCTAAGTCACGACCTACGGCCTCCCAGTCGATGTATGACTCTGCATTGGTGTCTTTTATATTGTAGAACCAGGAAAAATAATCTTCATCATAGGCCAAATGTTCGGCCAATGATTCATAGCTATCTACTCCACGAACAAACCAGATATCGCCTTTTTCTAATTTATCAATGGCTTCTTCTATGTCTGGTACAAATTGCAGTAGACATTCAATCATATCTTCGTCTACTATATAAATACTAAGCCTCTGTAATCTTTCTGCTATCTCATTTAGTTTCTGAATATTGTCGTATTCATTTATTTTCCAAGGCGCTTCATAGTCATGAATTGCCACTTCTTCACAATTGTTGCCTATCTCATATTGTGCTTTCTCAGACATCGTGCTGGTATCTAAAATGTCTATAATTGTTTGGTTTAACTCTTCTTCGTCCATGGGTAAATTAATCCATTCTCCTTTGTGATAGCCCGCATTATATGCAGCTAAATTAGCAACGTAAATGTTAATTTCCATTTTAATTCCTCCATTAATTTTTATTTGAATACTTAAGTATTCATATCAACCAGGGAAATTGTTCCCTGGTATCTATCAATATTCAAGTGTTATCGTTGACCTGGGAATTTTCCCAGCCTTGTATATTGAAAAGTATTTCCTTGCACTTTCTAAAATGCTATATGTATTTAAATAATCGTTAATTGCTTCTTTATCTTTATCATGGTAACATGTATGTGTTGATACTATTTTATTTTTATATTTTATGATGTATGTGACAGGCTTTTTAGCCTGTTTTTTTATGTGTGGATTGAGTATTGTTCTTGGTTTTTGTGCCATATTATACCTCCGTTTATTGCTCTGTTTTCTTCTCCGTTTTCTACTCTGTATGTTTGAAAATAAAAACTATTAGCGGCGTAGTCGTTAACTATAACTATTTTGTCATACCTCCAGGTTGATAGCCTGTTTAGTATTTTCAAAAATTTATGATACATTGATTTGTCTTTTCTTATCTCGTGTATTCTATTTCCCTTTACCTCTATTTTAGTTCTATGTATAGGTTCTTTGTTGAACACCAACAATTCTTTTTTATCACTATGAAAATAAAATCTAATAAATTTTTCTGTTGGTATCCATAAGTCCCTATATTCAAATTTTCCGCTTTGATATGATAAGTCGAAGTTTAAAATTACAATTTTAAACTGTATCATTTTTCCGTCATTGTATACTTCAAAGTAGGTATGAATGTCTTTGAGTATGCAATATGAATTTGTAGTGAGGATATTTTTAACCTCACTTTCGAGTAGTAATATAGTATTACTTTCATATTTTCCTTTGTTGGAAAAATTAATGAACCTTAGATTTACATGATTGCCCGATTTGTTTAATTTTATTAATATTTTATTCATTTTGTGACCTCCATTAATTTTATTTGAGTTATTAACTCATATCAGAGTCCATTTCTGGACTCGTCTATCAATTAATAACTATTTATCATTTTGAAATAATTTAAGGCCGCCGGATATTCAGAGTCAAAAGCTTCAACGATTTCTTTAATCTCGATTGCAGTCATTTCGGTTACATCCACGTAGTAGTATTCGCTGTAATCAGATTGTTTGCTGTATAGGTGGTATTCTCCATTTTCATACACTATTTTATAATCTGTGTACTGATAGGAGAACTCACATTCACCCTCTGTTAAGTAATCTGCTAATCTTTCAAAGTTTTCCCAATCGCATGACTCGCAAATGTATTGGTTATATGGCTGTATTGTTGTGTAATCGTTTTCGCATTGTATGCAACAAGTACACAATGTAAAGTTATTTCTGTCCCTACAGTCATAACATTTCCTATCTGGGTTGTTATCTAGCCAGAAATAACATTTCTGGCAATCGTTTTGACTAAGGTCGACTTGGTGTGGTACTAAATACCAATTACCACCAAGTTTTGTTATCTCAAAGAATCTGTTATCTTTGTCCTCTTTAAGTACTGGAATTAATTCACATTGTCTTTGTTCTCTGATTTCCATATTGAATAAATGTGTGCCATTTCGACGAACACACCATAGGAAAAAATTGTGATTTTTTCCCTCTACTAATAGCCTTTCTTTGTCACATGATAGGTCATGGTTGATGTAATATCCATGACCTGCATGTGATTTCATTAGGTCAAACAATTCCTGTAAACCATTGCATTCCTTAATTATTCCTTTGTTTTTCATGATGATATACCTCCATTAATTTAATTTAGAGTAATACACTCCATTGTTGGGCTGTAAATACAGCCCTTCTAGCAATGTATTAATCAAAGTTAATTAGGTTTAGAGTATCTCTAAGTGCTAATAATTGAGTTCTTGAAAGGCGTATACCCTTTAACATTGTCCCATCTTCCGGCCATTCCCTGATGTCGAATTTATCGCCTCCCTTTTTCTTTCCGTCTTTGTCCTCCCAATGGCCATATCTTAACTTTAGGTCGTCGAGAATAACTATGTCTAATTGACTTTGAAAGAATAAAGTTTGTTCTCTAGCAGGTTTTTTTGGTGTTTCTGTGTTAGCCCCTAAATTACCTATACTTATTGGCTTGTTAGCCTCAATTATTTTACGTTTTGCCATAATATATACACTCCTTTAATTTTATATTTAATTTAACAGGCCGGATAATACCGGCCTTATCTATGTTAATCTATTTCGCTGAATTTCTGACAGTTATCATGTATTTTTTTGATACGTCAGTATATTTTGAATATCCGAAACAATCTGATTCTTGGTTATCAGACAGTTTTCCGATTATTTTCTCTAACACTTTGAGATATCCAGTTTTGGCGAAATTGTCGGTTTTAATTTCTGTTTTCTGTTTATGGAATTTTTTTGTACCGTCAGGACAAGTAATTTCAAGTAAGTTATCTATTATTTCGACTTTGTAAGAGCCATTTTGCACTTGGTTACTAGTTTTTTGTGTTTGAACTATGTCAATTTTAGCTTTTTTAGCAGGTTTAACAGGTTTAACAGTCTGTGATTTTTCGTTGTTAATTGGTGTTGCCTTACTCTCATTGCCTAAATTGCCTAAACTAATTTTGTTATCTGCCTTAACAGCTTTAACAGGTTTAACAGGTTTATTCTCTGTTGACTCAAAAGTCTCAACGCTAGATACCTTAGTTAGTACCCAACCAGTTTTAGTCTCCTCTACAGTACATAATACTCCATCAAAATAACACATTTTACTCATAATATCAGACCTTTCTAATTATATTTAGTTTGTGTCGTCCGGCCGTCGCCGTCGACTATTCCAGTATATAACGGCGGTCGTACTTTGTCAAGACCTTTTTTGTGTTACATTTTTATTACATCGCCAAGACCGCTATTTTAGCGGGTTTAATGTCAAATATTACATTTTCATTACATTTTTATATTCCAATATATGGAAGATGTAAATTGCTATATTTGTAACATAAAGTATACATATGTATACATAAGTTTACACGGTACCATGTGTATCATACCTAAAAAAAATATATTTCCCTCATGGCCAATGGTTTTTTTTGAAGCGGGTTGACAAAAATGTTCCTGAAAAGGTCTATTTTAGGGCTTCCTCTAATTGAACAAAATAATCATTTTGTATAATTAGATATGCCTCTATGCAGGGTATATCCTCACTAGCAGTTATATGACAGGGTTACACATACCATACCTGGGTATGCGTAGGGTTTATTCATTTGATTTTTTTACTAATAATAGGCTTGTGGTAGTTAGTGGGTTATATGATATACCATACCCATGTAGGGTATACGACCTCGCTCCTGGCTCGAGGCCCGGGGGGGGGAGTCGAATAGACTCCCTTCCTCTGTAAAAGCATTGTTTATCTTCATTTATATAAAATTTTTAAGTAAAAATTTCTGGTTGCTTCCATTTTTTTCAAAATGAAGCAAACAAAATATTGCTTTACACTTACTAAATGTTATGTTATAGTAACAATAATATTATTTGGCATAATATTAAATACAATGTTTGTCATGTGTAAGGTTAACTCAAAAATGATGGATTATTCAAAATCTAATATTTTTATTTTTTATTACAATGTTTGTCATGTGCAAGAAATACAAAAATATAGAGGGGTTTTGTGGTCCCTTCTATATTTTTATTGACAAGTATTATTTACAGTAGTAATATAATTTTGATAATATATTTTTATTGTCATACTATGTTAAATAAACAACTTAACTGCTATTCCTAGCAGTATTTTTTTTGTTGACAGATACAAAGTTTTAATATAATATATTTACATTGCTGAAAAGCAAAATTTAATATATCTTATGTATTGATTAATAAAACTAATATTTTTGCATATTTAGTCACATGGTATGAATTGGCATATTCGCTTTTGTCGATTTATACCATGGGCAAACTTTTAACCAAAGATAAATATTTAGTGTTTTTACAATTTACATGATAATTACTCAGTTTCATAAAAGTATTCTAATATTAAATAGTATTGTGTTATATTATGACGCATGATTACTACTATGATGGTAATCTCCTAACAAATTATTTAGTAAAGCAGCTTGCAAATGCAAGCTATTTTTTTTATAATAGTGATAGCGATTTTTATTTCTAATTAATATTTAGTTTGACTAGGAAAAGTAGCTGAGATTATGATATAATGATAATACTTTATATAAAATCTTGGCTACTTTGCTCATTGTTATACTACCAAGGGGATGAAAAATTTCATCCCTTTCATATTGCAATTTAAAATAAAGTGATATAAAATATAGATAGGTTCCACATATGGTAAAAAAGGTAATGAATTATAGAACGAAAATCAACTCCAAAACTCCTATCAAGGGAGTTTTGACTTTTATCGGGAAATAATTTATAATATATTCAGTTGAAAGTCTAGTATATTAGACTGTCGAACCTAATATACGAAATAGTGAATATATAACTAATAGAAGAACAATGGAAGAGAAATTAAGCTTACAAATACAAATTACTTCTTTACACTGCCTAGCGGCAGTATTTTTTTTATGCTATTATTAATATGGAGGTGTGATATGGAATACAAAGAAATAAATAGAGTATGTATACTCTGTGGCAACAAAGATGTAGAATTGGTATGGGACAAAGCAGACCGAGCAGAAAAGGGCATATTAAATGCAAAGTTTATAATTAGGGACCGTGACACAGGTAAAATGTACAATAGTAAAGTAGTAATATGTGGCAAATGCGGTCTAATGTACACGAACCCCATGTTAACCTCTTCCACCTTGGAAGAATTTTACAAAACCGAATACCGCAAAATATTTGCGATAGACAATTACAATGTATGCGCTGGGCAACATGCTTTAAGTGCACTAAATACTTTACGAGAAATGGAAGGAATTGCCAGGTTTAAGAGTGTACTTGATGTAGGTTGTGGACCTGGTGCTATATTGGTGAACAAATTAAAGAACCTGGGTTATTGTGCACAGGGGTTGGACACTGATATTGATATCCCGGGAGTAATACATGACTATGAAGTATTGGGTCAATGCAAGTATGACGTAATAACGATAATGAATACATTAGAGCATGTATACAATCCTGTACAGATGTTAAAACAGCTACGGAAGCATGTAAAGAAGTTTATATTAATAGGTGTTCCGAATGCTGCTGGGGAGTTCAACTGTACAGTTGATGGATGGTTTAGTGCGGCGCATTTATGGCACTTTGACAAACTAACTTTGAGTAATTTATTAAGACTATCTGGGTATGGGGTTCATAGTGTATTTGACAAAAAGGAAGCTATGGGGGATAAAATTCATATCGTCGCAGTTCCAAGCGATGATAAAAAGTTAGTTATCCGAAAGCCCCGGGTGGATATTATAAAGAGGATGTATAAAAGTTTGGATATATACCAGCGAATATTATATTCAAACAGGTATGAAAAGGAGTGATTATGAATATAATACTTATACTTATCTTTTACATAATATGTGTAGTATGCTCTACACTAATTGCCCTTGCTTATGATGAAAAAGAGAACGAAGGTATAGTTTTGCTTAATATGTTTGCTGGCCCATTAGCACTTATATATTTTAGTATTGTGTTATATAAAAATAGAAAAGATAGAAAGTACTGTGAGATATGTTCCAGATGGCATTATGGCAAAATAAGGGCTTGTCGAAGATGCAGAAAGAAGTATAATATAGAAAACAAGGCAGATTTGAAATATGTTTTGGAAAAGTTAAAGTTAGAGGAGGAATATGCTGATTTGGTATCCCAGGTAAAGATTAACGTTCTTCGGGAAGTATATGCCCAGAAGAAAGGTGAGTTTGATGCCGAAAATAAGACCGAGGTTCTCGTTGGAAAGAAACGAGAACACTACTAATTATTACACTAAAGTTCAGCCGAGGTTAGAGGAAGTAACTTTAATGCGGTTGGAAAAGTACAGTATGACTCAAATTGCAAAAGAACTGGGGGTAAATCCATCGGCGTTTTTGCGATGGAGTAAGAAATACCAGGATTTAGCAGATGCGCTTAGTGAGGGAAATATTTCCTTTGAGCAGAAAGCGGAGGAGAGTTTGTTTAAAAGCGCATTCGGGTACTATTACACTGAGGAAAAAACGATTGATAAATTAGACTGTGAAGGAAATATAATTTGCACAATTAAAGAGAAGCATAAGAGGTGGAAGCAGAGTAATCCTATGTTGTTGATGAATATGTTAAAAAGTTTAAATGCTGGGAAATGGGCTTCGTTGGATGAATCTAACGAAGATATAAAAATCGAACTAGACAAGGAGTTGAAGGAATTTGCCGAATAGAGATTATATGTCATATAAGGGTTTTATTGGAACTATAGAATATGACGATAAAACCCAGATATTTTCTAGCAGTATAAATTATAGCTATGATGGTCGTCAATCAAGCGAACTAATTAGAGTTACAGCAAAGACTTTAGAGATACTTAAGACAGTATTTGAGAATGCAATAGACACAATATTATATTTATGTAAGGAGAGTGAATCAGGTGGATAAAAAGAAAGAGGATAATCAACGATATAATGGTAAGGGTGAACTAGAACTTGAGCATGGCGAATGGCTAATAGGCGAACCAGGGGATGAGATTAGATTAAGGGGTATGGCAATGACTGCGTTAGTATTATTGTTTGAAGCATATCCTGACTTAGAGTTATGTAATTTATTTTACAGTGAATTTGACATGCGTCCTGATAAAGACAAATTTGGCATACTTATAAATATAGCTGTTACAGCTAAAGATAATTTATATGATTTTATAGCTGTAATTTGTGATAAAGACGGTTTTGCCTATTTTGCTTCTCGAGGTATCTATACAGCGTCACAAATGTTTGAATTTTATCTAGATGATAGATACGATTTATTAAATTCCCAATCAATAGATGTCCATGGTATTCATGGTAAGCACAAGAAAAGGACAGAGAAGTATCGAGAGGATATGAGAAATCCTGAAATAGCTAAAATAAATGATAGTGTACTAAATTAAAATGGAGGCAGTAATTGCCTCCATGGTAAATATAAGAGTTGTTTCTACCATTACAGAACATTATTATAAAAGAAATATATCACATCTAAAAAAAAAGTTCAATAAATACTTTTCAAATCTCGGGAAATATTATATTATAGTAGGGTAGTTCAAAATTTATATAAAGGAGAAATAATATGAAAAGTATATTTACAAGAGTAATACTAGTAATAATTATACTAATGATATGCGTAATGACAGTAATAGCTCTTCAAACGAACACAATTACATTTGGCCGGGGTGGAATCAATCAAAACATGGCTTCAATGGATAACGACACAAATGGAAATACTGGCAATGGAAATACTGGGACCATTACCGTAGAAGAACCACAAAACCCACCTTCTATTATATATGTAATGGCAAACGGGGAAGAAACAACTAAGCCGGAGAACCCAAGAAAAGTGGTTAGAATTGTAAGGGTAATAAACTCGTACAATAGTATTCAATGGATAATGAGAAACCAGACACAAATAGCTAATGACAATAGTGTAAATACAGAGATAAAGATAAAAGTTGAAGATTCACCAATTACCATTGGTGATGGCAACGAAGTAGTAAATGACAATTTAAATGGCAATGATGTTGATGTAGATGCAAGCGAGAATGTTAATGACAGTGGTAATATTATTGACAGTGGCAACACCACAGTTGATACTGAAATAAATAATAATGAAGACAATGACATGGTTGATGTTGATGTAACTGAAACGCAGACTCCTGACTCTCCCCCTGTAGAGACAGATGTTGACCCAGAACCAACGCCAACTGATACAGAGGCTATAAGCTAATTTATATAACCCTATAATAGTTATACAACCCGGGAATAAATCCCGGGGTTACATATGCCAGCGAGTCGATAAATTTTGGATTTCACATTATACAAAACTCCATTAATAATATATGTATATTTAAGTATTGCCTCGGTTTAACTTTCATCGCTGGTATATGTAGCGGAGGTGTATATTATGCAAACTCTTGACCTAGAAAACGACGAAATAGTCGATAATTCGGATACAACTAAATTAAGTTGGATAGACAAAATAACTTTAGATACATACAAAGAAGAAATTACAAATTACCATGGATAAATCCTGGCTACAGGTTGATATAGATGATGGCTCGAGTAAGCACCTACTCTCGGGCCATAAATTTTATATGGAGGTGATAGAATGGGTGCACTACATGAAAACCTAGCTGTTCAAGATGATTTAAAAAGAACTGCTAGAGAAATGATAGAAGAGTTTGAGAAATTGGGGTCAAGCAAGGCTCATTTAATCGATGGGTTTGTAAAGTATTACGAACCGTCATTTGAGGATGGAGAAGAGTTGCCATCCGAAGAATATTTAGTAGCGACAACTGTGGGACAGAAGATGTCATTTACTAGCAGTTATCTTATTAAAAACATCGACAACAAATATGCTATTAGTGAGACTAATAGAATTGCAGAAGCAGCACTTGAGGTTGATGGTATAATATGGGGAGTATATTCGGCTACAACTTTTTTAGAGATGGAAAAAGATTTAACCAGGTTGCTTTCTATGTATAGTTCTATCCCGACACTTGCAACAAATCAGACTTGGCACCAATCTAAAATGGAGTCAGGTATATATGAAACTCCAATGATTGAAACTGCCAGGACAGTTAAGAGAACAAAAAATGAGGTTGTTGTACCAGCAACTGACAAATTCCCGGCGCAAGTGTACCAACAGACATATGATGAAACTGTTGGTACATGGACTACTATTAGGAAGACTGGTCGTATTAGTTCAAGAGATAAAAGCATTCTTATCCAAAGGATAGAAAGATTGTTAGAAGCGGTAAAGAAGGCCAGGGCTAAAGCTAATCAAGTAGAGGCTGTGAAGATGGAAATGGGCAAGAAAATATTTGACTATATCAACAAAGATATATTATAATAAGAGATGGATTTAAGTTAAAATTGATTATTATTATAAAGTATTAAGTTTAGGTTAATACAATCCTAAGCTTAAATAAATTTTATGTGATATATTAACGATAGTCAAATTATTGTAGTGGAAGGAGTTCGAATCTCTTGTTGCCCTTGTGCACATGCCGGCGTTACTATACGTTGGAGGGTGGAAAAAAGTGGACAGCTCCGGGTCGGGGAGGAGTCCATATAACGCCTGGTAAGTTAACGTTACAGACCCCCTCCTTAAGAGGGTAAAGTGGGTGAGAGGCCCACCCAGGCGAACCGTGGTTATGTAGTTTAACTGGCTAAAACACTGGCTTGTCACGTCAGAAATGGTGGTTCGAGTCCGCACATAGCCGTAAATGGGCGACTAGTATAATGGTTAGTACAGCTACTTTTTAAGTTTAAGATTTGGCATAATCTATTTAATATATTTAATAAAATGGAATTGATGATGTAGCTCAGTTGTAGAGCATTCGTCTTGTAAACGAATTGTCGTCGGTTGAAATCCGACCATCAGATACTAGGAGAAGGGGACCAAGGGTATGGTCCTTTTCTCATTGTTTTTTTTTGGGAAATAATATATAATAATTTTCATGTAAAAAATGAAAGGAGAACCGCTATGGAAATTATGTTACCTGAACTTTTAGAAGTTGAAAATGATATGGATGATTCAAAAGTAAATGAGGTCAGTCCCGCTGATATTAATTGCTGCGGTGCATGTGGATGAATATTGTAATTCATAATGATAGGTGTAACTTAGGTTGCACCTATTGCCTTAAAAAGGTGTCCGGAAAAGGTAAGGAAATTACAGTAGAATTAATTGAGGATATTTTTAATAGATATCCTGATGAACAGATTGATGGTGTAACAATCAATGGTTATGAGCCATTAATGGATTTTGATATTATTAAATATTTAATATTAGAGAAAAAATTAAAAGTATCATTTACTACAAATGGCACATTAGCACATCGGGAAATAGCGTATTTTATTAGGGACAACAAAGATTTATTTGAAATAATGCTATCATTAGATGGGGATAAAGAAACTACGGATAGAAACCGTGGTGAAGGTACGTATGACAAGATAGATAAGGAGTTATTTCTTAATCTTAATGCTACTGTTAATATGACGATAACAAGGAATAATATCAATAAGTTAGGTCAAAGTATAAAACACATTTTTGCACTGGGATTTAGTGATATAAAATTCAATCTGGACTACACAAAGATATTTAACCATTATGATTTTGTCATATATATAAACCAGTTGAAAGAAATATTCCCGCTATATGTATTCAATAAGATAAAGCTTCCTATAAGGACAGATATATTTGTTTCAGAACTAAATAAGTGTAGTCTAATTACTCCTAAAACTAAACGAGAATTTAGATATTATGATATAGACGGAAAAGAATATCCCTGTTTTGTGTGCCAGGCATATGGAATACAGGAAGAAGTTAATGAACTTATGTTATCTTGTGAATGTAAAGATTGTAATATACTGCATTTATGCAAAAACTGTCCAGGACTAAATAAGTACCAGGCTGGGATTTTTAGGAAATATCCTAGAAACTGTCAGATGTTAAAAGCTGAATTATGGTTTATCTATTCAGTTCTTAGTTACAGAAACTTTATTGGATTATTTAAAATGTCTCAATTCCAGAAAGATTGTATGACTAATCTTTATAAAAATTGTATAGATGAATGGAGTCTATACAATGAGCATTTAATATGATATAATTAGTTATAATTATTTCGATAGCTTTCCTCGTTGTTTGATGTAAAAAAAACAAACTATATCAATATCCTTGACATAGTTTGTTTTTTTTTGTAAGATTAAGTCAGAGGTGGTTGACATGAAAATCTCAATCAATAAATGGCCTAATTTTAAGGACCATGATGTCAACTGCACGACTCTAAACGCTGCTGGATGTACAAATAAGAAGTTATCGTATGTGTTTAATCACAACAGTGCCCATACTCCGATAACAGTAACATTTACTTGTACAAATTGCAGTTTAACAACCACCCTGAATTACAGTACGGCTGCTGGTGGATTTCTTGCTCTATCAACTAGAGTGGGATATACTGAACCACGCCATGTAACGCTTTCCTGGAGTTATAAAAATTCAAAAGTCAGGAGGTATTGACATGGCAATATCAAAAGGATTCAAACCTGTAATAGGTTCAGGTATTACCAAGAAGTATGGACCGTTGGCACCTAAAGGAATGAAGAGGACAACAGGTTCGGGTATTACCAAGAAGTATGGTCCATTGGCACCAAAGAAAATGAAACCAATAAGTGGCAAAGTACCAGGTACTAAATTCAAGGCCCCAGGGGCTAAGGCTACTGGTTTTAAGATGCCTAAGATTCTTCCAAATGCGCCAGGTCCAGTATTTAAGGCCAAGTAAACATGGTTAAAGACAGGTTAGCGGGCAAATTTAAATTCAAATGCCGACCGAACCCGAAGCAACGAATGTTTTTCAAGGCCAAGCGAAAATTTATAGGATATGGCGGCGCACGAGGCGGGGGAAAGAGTTGGGCAATGAGGATTAAGTTTGTCCTCTTGGCTTTAAACTATGACAATTTGAAGATACTACTTTTAAGAAGGACATACCCTGAGCTGGAAGCAAATCATATAATTCCATTGCAGGTTATGTTAAAGGGGATAGCCAATTATGTAGCGTCTAAGAGGACCTTTTATTTTCCGAACGGCTCGATTTTAAAGCTTGGGTATTGTAAAACAGATAGTGATGCAATCCAATATCATGGTCATGAGTATGATGTTATTGGATTTGAAGAGGCTACTTTGTTTACGGAATGGCAATTGATATTTATTGCTACATGTGCAAGAAATGTAAGGACAGACTTTACACCTAGGTTGTATTATACGTGCAATCCTGGCGGTGTAGGTCATGCGTATATAAAGCGCATTTTCATTGATAAGGAATATGAGAATGAAGAAGACCCAAACGATTACGAGTTCATTCCAGCGCTTATATATGATAATGAAATCTTGATGCAAAATGACCCAACCTATATGAAGATTTTAAATAATCTTCCAGAGGAACTTCGTAAAGCTCATAGGGATGGGGATTGGGATGCATTGTCTGGACAGTATTTCCGTGAGTTCATCAGGTCTATTCATGTAATTGAACCGTTTGAAATCCCGAGTGGATGGAGACGGTATGTCACAATGGATTATGGTTTAGACAAGTTTGCCTGTTATTTTATAGCAGTAGATTATAACTTGAACTGCTATGTGTATAAGGAAATATACGAAGAAAACTTAATCATTTCCGATGCAGCCAAACTACTCAAAAGCCGTATGACACCTGATGAAAATATTAAATATGTATATGGTCCACCGGATTTAGAGTCCAGAAGACAGGACACCGGAAAGTCAGCATTGCAAATTTTTTTAGAAAATGATATAGTTATTGTAACAACTAGGAATGACAGAATTCCTGGTTGGCTATGTATAAAAGAGATGTTAAAGGTCCGGGAGGTTTATGATGACCAGACTGGGAAACCATATCGAACAGCTCAACTAAAATTTTTCAACAATGTCAAATCACTTATCAAAAATCTTCCGATGGTTCAGCGTAGTGATAAGGACCCAAACGATATAAGTTTGGAACCTCACGAATTAACACATGGACCGGACGCTCTGAGATACTTTTGTAGTAAGTTTGTGGAGGCCCCAACTATTTCTATTGAGGGAATTAAGGGTACTTACAAATATGAAGAACTTCTGATGAAAGGGTATTCACCCGCTAAAATTAAAAAGATGCGAGATAGAGGCCAAATTGTGGTTATATAAGGAGGTCTATATGAAATACGTAATGTTATTAAATTATGCTACTGATGAACAAGATAATTTTTGCAAGAACAGTGAGATATTTTCTTTTGATGATTTCACCATCACATACTACTCTAGGCATGAAGAAGAGAATGATATAACTTTTGTTGACCTGTTTAGGAATGGTAAGCCCATGTTTGGGTGTAAATTTAAGGGCAATTGGTTGTATATAGCTGAAATGTTATATTGCAAAAATTCAGTACTGATAAATATAAAAGACACTTTTAACCCATTCCGGCAGCCACTATATGCAATTAGCACAGCGAAAGGATTATCATTATGAGTATATTGTATTTAGACCAACCAACCAGTCTATGGGTGGAGATATGGAACCGAGAGATAGGGCATCAACCTATCAGATGTTTGTCGGAAGTGGAGGTTATATATGTACACTTTACTGAGATTTGCCCAGCAAGGTACCCTAATCTTAAGGTGGTCTTGTGTCCATGTACCGGTATTGGGCACTTGTCAAATATACCTAAATCTATAAAAATCATGTATCTTGATGATAAACGGTTTTTATTTAGGGATATATGGTCAACAGCGCATTGGACATTATACCATATACTGACATTATTAAATTTTAATCATGAGGATTTATCCGAAAAAACAGTTGGTATAGTTGGTATGGGTCGGATAGGCCAACAGCTATATAAACTATTATTACCACATCGGTGTAAGTTTATATTTAATGATATATCTGATAGAGTTCCTTTAGAGTTTCCAATCACACCATTGGATAAACTATGCAAAAATAGTGACATTATTACCTTGCATGTCAATGAGAACGAGACCACATTTAATCTAATTAATGATGAAATGTTTCACAAGATGGAATCAAAAGCATACATCATCAATTCATCTCGTAGCAGTATATTATGTGGACCTGCCTTATTGAATGCGTGGGAAGTAGGGGGACTTAGTGGAATAGCATTAGATGTTACTGAAACTTATAATGATAAAGTTAAATCTGAATTATTTAGACTCAATGCTGATACAACCCAGAATGTGATAATAGACAAACATTCTGGGGGGAAAACATTTAAATCGTCCAGGGACTTAACAGACAAATGGTTGTTGGAATGGTATCTAAAATGGAGGTAGAAACATGGATGAAATTAATGGATTGCTAAAAAGAATGGAAGCATATGAAAAAGAAAGAGAAGAAAGAGAAGAGGGATTAGGTTTATATACTACAAATAATAATCTTGATGTGACATATGGCATGTATACTGATACTGTTAATAAATCATATGGAGTATATGGTTCTACTAGTAGTTGGACTGTAGGTGTTGAACCTACAATAATGGAACGTATTGAACCTGTTAAAACAAAAGAAAGAGAACCTTATGTTGCGAACGCCCAAAAAATGTGCAACGTAAGAGTTAAAGTATTTCCGAGGAAGGAATACACATCTTCAACAAGTTTTGAAGATGATATAAATGATTTTTTGGACTATTTACATGATAACAACCTGAAAGGTTCATTAACAATGCACGCAGATGTAGTATACATTGCGTACGAAAGTAATCGCTGACTGCTGCCGCAATCATTTAGGCAACAGCGAAATAATCACTGAAATGATACGCTCCGCTGCAAGGAGTAAAGCGGACTATGTAAAGTTTCAAATATATAATTCTGAACGGTTAAATAAAACCTGGGATAATTATGTTTATAAACTGCTAGAACTCAGGAACCATCAATTAGCCGATTGTCAAATCTCTACTATTCTAATAGAGTGTGAACGGAACAATATAATTCCAATGTTTACCATTTTTGCTTTAGATAGAATAGAGTTCTTAAAGTGTGTTTTTGAGGGGCGAAAGGTTGCCTTGAAAATAGCATCCCCAGACATGTCCAATTATAAATTAATTGACTCAGTCATAAAAGAATTTCCGCTTTGCCAGTTATTTATATCTACTGGAATGCATACGTTAAAAGAGGTTATAAATACTATTGACCTCTATAAAGACGATGTTTTTTTTCTCTATTGTATAAGTCACTATCCTACATTGCCAGAAGAGATTAATTATGGTTTAATGCAAACATTTGATGGATTTTCTGACCATACAATAGGGATTTCGTGTGCTAAAAAAGCAATAGACAAAGGCATAGGTTATGTGGAAAAGCATTACACTTTAAGTAGGAGATTGCCAGGAACAGACCAGGCTATTAGCATTGAACCTGATGAATTGCAGATGTTGACTTCACATGCATATAACTTAGAAAATGAAACTATATATAAAAGGAGATGGAGTGATGGATAGTTTTTTGAAAACGCTTAATAATAGATTTGGTGAGTTTCTGGATATGATGCCAGATGATGTTATGAAAATAATGTTATTGCTAGTAGCATTTAGAAACGACCTAAATTTAATAGTTGGTGAAGAAACAGCTTATAAGATTTTCAAAGGAGTGCTTGAAAATGGTATAGTAGATGTTGTTAAAGAAAATTATACTAGACGAGAACGCATTCAAGAAATGATACAAGAAATGTATGCTAATAAATAATATCCCTGGACCCCCAGTAGATGGGGGGATATTATGGAAGAGAATAGACTTCAAAATTATGAGGATTTTGAGGCAATAAAATTTATCAAAAAAAGAGACAAGGTATGTATAATTGGTTTTGCTCCGAGTTGGGACGAGACCCCATGGAACCAGGAGGATATGGACTATTGGGGAATCAACGAGTTATACATGCAGGCAGTTAATAAGAGATTTGATGCCTGGTTTGAAGTTCATGATATCATGAACAGCCCAAGTAAACAGCAGGAAAAACATCAAAACTTCTTAATGAACTGTAAAATCCCATTGCTTACGCATAAGCACTGGGACAAATATCCAAGTAGCATTAAGTTCCCATGGGAATATTTAATGAATTACTTTAACCAGAACTTTATATTTGAAGGCAATGGCAAAGGTTTTGAAGATTATAGCAACCAGATAAGCTGGATGACTGCTTTAGCTATTGCCCTTGAATATAAAGAAATATACATCTATGGCGTTGATATGGCTCAGGAAAGTGAGTACATGTACCAGCGGTCAAGTTGCCAGTTCTTTATTGGCTATGCAGCAGGAAAAGGAATCAAGTTAAAAATACCTGCTTCATGTGAGTTATTAAAGGGTGGTGCTCCGTATGGGTTTGAATCGGATAATTCCAACCGTCACCGCAAGAAAAAGCGTATAAAGTCTGTTACGCAACAAATTCAAAGTTTAGTTATCAGGCAAGAAGAAATAAAATATTGGATTGAAGAAGAACTCAAAATAAAGCTTGAGAAGGACATTATAATTGCTGAGGAAAAACTTCGGTTTATTAATGCTGAGATTGCAAAGGCTGAGTTTTCACGGCTTCCGATTGAACAGTTGATTCAAGAAAAGAATGCTATTGAGACTCAGATTTTTGCACGCAAAAAGGATGTATACGTAAATATAAAAATACTGGAAGATGAATACAATCAACTTGAAAAAAGTAAAGAAGGTTTAAAAGGATTAATTCGAGAATGTCAGCACGACCTTAATAATAATTTGGTATAAATGAACGTTTGTCCGGGACAAACGTTGCTGGATTGCAATGCCTGTATTATACATGTGGACAAAATCATAGGCGTTTGTCCATATCATTAGTACAGGCGTTAGCCAGATTATTACTTAGGGTTTAGCGTGACTAAACCTCCTGTGTTTGTCCAGGACAAAGATTAGGAGTGTGATAATATGAAAACTATAATAATATCGAAAAAATATGAAGCGAAAATTAATGATGTTGATTTTGACGATGTGAGTAAACATAAATGGTCTGCTCTAAAAACCCCTTATGGGCTTGTATATGCACAAGCCCATAGTAAAGTAAATGGAAGAAGGGCTACAATTCTTATGCATAGATACATTATGAATAAATATAAACCTGATGAACTTTCACAACCTGGGATGCAAGTTGACCATATTAACCATGATGGGTTAGATAATCGATTAGATAATTTACGAGTAGTAACTAGTAGACAAAACCATCAAAATCGTGACACTAATAAGAAAAGTTCCAGGTTTTTATGTGTTTATTGGAATAAGAGTACTAAGAAATGGAAGGCACAAGGACCATTAGACCCTATAACAAAGAAGAAGAAGTATCTAGGGCTTTTTGATTCAGAAGAAGAGGCTGCAAGAGCATATGATAAGTATGTCAAGACGTTACCATGGTATAATGACAAATTAAATTTTCCGGAAGAAGAGTGATAATATGAGAATTTGTTTTTTCATCGGTTCTCGTGCTAACTATGGGAGGTTAAAAATGGTCATTCAGGAAGCGATTTTAACCGGGTGGAGAGTTGATTTAATAGTTGCTTCCCAGGGTTTGAAGGTCAAGCATGAGTACAATAAATATGTACGGCTAAAGATAGATGCATTGATGTTCAATGACACTCACAGCAATATGGTTTTTACTACTAGTATAATAGCTGAACATGTATCGAACTATTTTGCTGAACCTGAGAATCGACCAGACTTTGCCTTAGTGCATGGTGACCGATACGAATGCTTAGGTTTTGCTTTAGCAGTATCATACAATAACGTTCCTCTTGTACATACAGAGGGCGGGGAAATTACTGGGTCTATTGACAATAAAGTTCGTAGTGCGATAACAGCATTGGCCGATTATCATTTTACAGCCACGCTAGAATCGAAAAACAGACTAGCATCAATGTTTAATGTTGACCCAAAAAGAGTATGGTTTTCCGGGTCACCAGCGATTGATTATTTAAAGTTCTTAGATTTAACCACAGGCGATTCTATGAAAGATTATGGGATAATTATATTCCATCCAAATACAACGGCTGTGGAGGATTTTGACACGTTTTATGAGGCAGTTAAAATTCTTCAGGACCAGATTAAATTGTATTGGATTAATCCGAATGTTGACCCAGGTAATAAATCTATCCTGAAAAAGATACATAGTTTGGACAAGGTTGAATTTTTAAAGGATGTAAAACCTGAACTGTTTTATACATACATGTACAATTGCAACTTTATTTTAGGCAATACAAGTGCAGGGATTAAAGAGGGTGGATTCCTAGGGGTTCCTTATGTATTGGTTGGTAAACGTCAAGATGGCAGAGAGTATGGACTTAATATATCCTTTGTTGACCTTGATACTGAGGCTATTGTAAAAGCTTCTAAGTATTTCATTCCAAGGTTATATAGATATCCAAGATGTGTCAATAAATGGGGTAATGGACTTGCTTCGGAGATGATAATGCAGAAGTTAAAGGAGGAATTGGAATGGTAGTTGGAGTTATACCGGCAAGAGCTGGAAGTGTAACAATCCCCAACAAGGCATTAAAAGAAATATGTGGTATACCATTATTGCAATTTACTATACGTGCAGCAGAAAAGAGCTTATTAAAAAAAGTCATAGTAACTGCTGATTATCCAGAAGATGTTATAAACCCATTAATAAATGATGACAAGGTTATATATGTCCGTAGGCCAGAGGAATACTGCCGAAATGACCAACCGTCAACAATAGCTTTGAATTATATGTATGACAAAGGTATTATTGAGAACTATGATATTATATGTCTATTGCAGCCAACAAGTCCGCTTCGAGGTGCATATGATATAAATATGGCTTTACTAACATATTTTTTGTCAACAAATGATTCTTTGGTTAGTGTTTTTAAAACTCCACCAATCAAGAAAATGTACATGCAGGGGGCGGGGAAAATCTCGTCAGATTTAACAGGCTTTAATAAAGATGTTGATGAAATGCTATATACCAGGAATGGGGCTATATATATATTTACAATGCATAACTACTTAGAACGTGGGATTATATTTGATGGGTACCCGGAATTTTATGTAATGGAATCATACAAATCTATTGATGTTGATACATTTGAGGATTTGAAACATGTTGAGTTGTTAATCAAAGGAGGGGTTGGCAATGTCTAATATTATGGCAGATATAATATTTACTATATGTACTATTATATCTAATAAGGAGTGGATAGAATATGGATGTTTTTATTGCTGTCATTGCTACAGCAGGATTGTTAATAAGTTTATACAACGTGCAGACAAATAGGAAAAATTATGATAAAATAAAAGAGTTAGAAGAAAAAGTCAGCGATAGTGAGAAACTACTTCAACTAAAAAATCAGTTTGGATTCTTTGCGAGGAAACGCAATGAATGAAATACATTGCCCAAACTGTCACAGACTTTGTGGCAGAGATGTGACCGATTCGTTTGAAGTTGATTTCTCAACAAATCTATTATCGCTTGTAGTATCTTCGGGTTACGCTCCCCGGATTGCCCTTGAAATCAAATGTTACAGGTGTAAGATTTTCTTTACCTGTTATGGGGGCGGAAGATATGAGACAAGATTACAAGAACATGAAGGAATGGCGAGTAGCTAAAGACCTTTATCGTTCTGATTTCATGACCAATGATGAAATGAATGAGATTAACAATTTCATCACACTTCTGAATGAAAATGTCGGCAGGATGAATGCTTTATATACTGAATGGGAAGAACAGGAAGAAGCATACTTGGCTAATCAAGCTGAGGAAGAAGACTTACCAAATTCTAGGATGAACATTGTTTTAAGTACTATAGAGGGTATGGTTTCCATGCTCGTTAATCAAAACATTGCCGTAATAACTAAAGGAGAAGGTCCAGAGGATGACAAATATGCTGAATGGGCTAAGATTGCTTTAGATTGGGCTTTCCGAAAAAACAATCTTATTCACAAGGTTGCTATTCATGAACGCCGCAGGGCAAAGTTTGGTAATGCCTGGTTTAAACTCGTCTGGGACGAAAGTTTTGCCGGGGGTTTTGGCTTGCCTAAAATCATGTGTCCACCTCTTAACAAAGTATTTGTAGATACAAAAATCCGTGACTATTTGAGATTGGATGAAGCGGATTATATTGCTGAGACAATCCAATGTTCCAGGAACTTTGCGATTGAAACCTATGGGGAATCAAAGGCAAATGTAATTAACTATGGCATTAATATCTATAGGGACAACGGTTGCTTCCAGGAGGATGACACGCCAATGGAGTCTGACGAAGAATGGACTCTTATTCAGGTGTGGAGTAAAAATGAAGGGTATCTAAGGTTAAGGGAAATATCTGGTTGTGGTGTATTACTATGGGATTCTCACAAGGAAGGTGACCGTCAGACAAATCAAATTAGAAAAAAAGTGAAGGCAAATCAATATTACAAATATGTCGATAATCAATATCCATACTTTTTCAACATCAAATATCCACAAGAAGGCACATTATATGGCATAGGAGATGCAAAGTTACTTATGCCTTTGCAGAATATGCTTAATGAGCTATATGACAAGATTAGGATTCAAATGAGGCCTAATCTTATTGGCGTGGACGCACATTCAGACATCGATATCGAAGGATTTGATGACAACAGTTTTAACCCTGTGTATTATGATGGTGCTAAACTCAACAACAGACCACCATTTCAGAGTATACCATGGGGTACTATTAACCAGGATATATGGCAGTTAATTAATATGGTGCATGACGAAGCGCAAAGAATAACTAGATGGTCAGATATAATGATTGGTCAGGGAAAGACTGCTGAAACTGCTACAGAAGCAGCTATAACGCAGCAACAAGGCAATACACATGTTGACCATGAGAAAGCAAAGTTAGAACTTACTCTTAGCAGTCTAGCAAAGTATATGCTGGGAATGATGATGGACAAATACAAAGGTGGTAAGGCATTTAGAATACATGGTGATGATGTAGATAAATATAACTGGATAGACTTTTCCAAAATGACGAATGTCCCTGCACAGATTCCAGCTAGTCAATCTTTTCAGGATGCATTTATGGCAAATAATCCAGGTGCAGAGGTTCCGAAGTGGGAGAACCTTGAGGAAAATGGAAAGGCTGAAACAAAACACGTAGAACTTGATATAGAAATTAATGTAGGGTCAGGACTGCCAAAGAACAAAGCTTTTATCTGGCAGATGATAGAAAAATTAAGTCAAATGACTGGCATTGACATGGAAGGCGGGCAACCAATGCCTAAACCAGCTATTACCTGGAAGGAACTTAGAGAATTTATCAAGGACTATCTGGGTGTGCCATTAAAGGAAAATGAGGAAGATATGAACCAATTTATTAAGGCAATGTTGGATATAAGAAGTCAGTCTCTTGCAGGGATGCAAAACCAGCAAGGAAATCCAATGGCTCCTGGTGAAGGTGGAGGTATGATGCCAGGTTCTCCACAACCTCAACCACAGCAACCACAAACACCATTGCCACAGGCAAACGCTCCACTAAATCAGCAGGGCAACCCAAGCATAAGGCAACCACGGGAAACCGTTGGGGCTTATTAAGGGGGGTGAAGATATGGCATATGGAACTTATAAAGGCAAGTCTTTGAAACCTGGTGGTGGTGGAAAATTTGCCAAACTCAAAGACAAATTAATGGCCCAGGGCAAATCTTCTTCTGCCGCTGGTTCAATCGCTGCAACCATTGGTAGAAGAAAATATGGTTCCAAGAAAATGGCAACATGGTCAAGCCAAGGTCGAAGGAGGACAAAATAATGGCGACGAATTGGCAACATAATCAACTATTGAAAATAGTGTTTGATGGAAATAAACATTTGAACCATGTTCTGTCTGACAATGATATTAAGCAAATGACCATGATTGAAGGTAGATGGCCGCTGTCAAAATCACCAGTATGCGGCCATTGTGAAAGGCTAGGACTATGGCATAAGGACCCTGTGACTAATAAGCCGGTTGGTGTATGTAGAGTTTGTGGAACTATTACAAAAAATCCAATTACATATTCCACATATTTGGCAAGTGGCATGGATGTAGATGCAACAGGCCATACGTTTCGGGCATTAGACAGAGCAACTAGGGCAAAGGACCAGAAGAATAGGGAATTATATTTACCAAATTTTAGGAGGTTGGAAAAATGAAGAAGGTATTTAAGGACTTATTAGAAGACTATAAAGACTTTAAGGATAAGGTGATGCTTAAAATAAATTACCTAACAGGTGTTGATACTAAAATAAAGAATAGGCTTAAGAGACTTGAAGAAATGCTTGAAAATGAAGAAGTTAAAAGCATGAGTCAGTATAAGAGGTGTAAGGTCCAGATTGAATCTGATATCGAAAAGGAAGTGAAGGATGATGAATATAAACCTGGGGATGGAACTTGAGAAAGACACAAACGAACGTGTTGATGTTTATGACAAGTTTAAATCAAAGAAGATAATCCTTGTAGATAAGTATTACTTAGAGAAATATAATTATAAAACTGCTAAGATATCAAGGACTGTTATGCCAGAAGTATTTGGTTTGACTGATAGATATTTTGGTGGAAACATCTACAGGTGCGCCATAATGAAAGAAGAACCATATGTTGTATTAGTTGACAGATTTTTTGAAACGTTAGGAATATTAATTCCACATGATAATTTAGATAAACTAAATATCAAAGAATTAACAGAATTATGCAAACGCTATAAGATAGAAATACCAAAGGATTCAAAGAAAGATGACATTGTAGAATTGCTAAAAAGGTCGTAACAACTCGTGTTTTATAAACACTATTTTTTTATAAATAGTGTTTTTTTTGTGCAAAATCGTTGACTTTATTTTCTAAAAATATTCTAATTATAGTATACAATTCTTTTCATCCTCTGAGCGGAGGTTAACGCTTTTAACGATTAGATTCGGAGGATTCAATTATGAGTGAAGAACTTAAAAACACAAATCAAGAAACTCTTGAAACCCAAGATTCCTTAGAGAACGAAGAAGAGAACTTGAACGAAACTGAAAATGAGGACCTAGAGTCTGAGCTTGAAGATGAAGAGCAAGAAGACCTAGGGCAGGAGGATACGGTTCCCCTTAAAGCACATCTTGAGACTAAGCGCAAGTTGAGAGAAGCAAAGCTTAAATTAGAGGAACTCGAAGCGGCCGCATACACCGAGAAGGTGAGAGCAAAAAGGGACGCAGTCAAGCAGAAATGGCTTTCCAAAGGCTATGATGATGAAACTGCAAGTATGATGGCGGATGATATAGCCGAAGTATATGGGGAAATCAGCGACATCAAAACATCAAGACAAGAGTCTGTAATCGATGAAGAGATTGCAGAACTTGCGGAGGACGAATTTTACAGCAATATAATGTCGTACAAAAATGAAATTAAAAATAAAATCAAGCGTTTTAGGAATGTTGGGGAAAATCTAACCGTTGAAGAAGCGTATTTAATGGTTGTCGGGCCACGAACTAAGTATCGTGAATCTAATTTAAAACAGCAACAGAAGGCAATCATAACAAATAAGAAAAAAGGCGTTGCTGCATCAAAGAATAACGTCGCAACCGCTGCTTCATCTGGTTCCAAGAACCAATACCCGCTAGACGCTACAGACCGAAAGGCTCTCGCAGGCCTCAAGAAAGCCCAACCATTGGTTGGCTGGACTGAGAAAAAATACTACGAGATGTATTACGGTAAAAATTAAGGGGTGTTAAAAAATGGCAGCTAATACATTTAATATGGTAGGTTGTAGGCCAAAGCAGTTAATGCCTGCACTACTTGGATATGACGACGCTGGTGCTGCTACAGATATATATTCCAGTGACATTGGAAGATTAGTAAGACAGACATCTAATGGGATTGTACTCATGAAAGGTGGTAGTTCTTACTCTACATCTCTAATTGCTGGGATTTTATCACAAGTCCCTACTGCAACGACTTCTGGTTCAACAATACCATTTTACATTCAGAAGTTAGACCCTAATCAGTTAGTTGAAGGCACTTATAGTACTTTGTATAGTACTGTACATCCTGGCACAACTGATATAGGCAAGTATGTTGGTTTATCTACTGCTGCTACAGTAGCAGGTGGTGTTTTCTCAATGGGTAACATGGGTAATGCTCCTGGTACATCAGATGCAAGGTGGATGAAACTTGTGGATTTCAGTACAAATAGACGTAAACTCGTGGGCTTTCCAGTATCAAATAGCTCATGCATAGCGTGGTAAGGAGGGTGAATCTAAATGGCTTATACAATAGCGGCGGATATTTCCAGAATGATAGTAGTTGGTCAAAAGGAAATATTTACACGAAACTTCGAATCTTATCCTTTAGAGTACCCAACATTTACTACAGCTAAGTCTAGTAATAAGGAATCTGAGACATACGATAGCATGGGGAACTTAAAGGCAGCAGCAAAGAAAATCGAAGGTGATGCAATCACTTATGGTAAGGTAACACAAGCTTACCAAACAACTATCAAAAACTACACATGGGCTAATGGTTACGAGGTTTCTTTAGAAGCAACTAAGTATGACCAATACGGTGTAGTAAATAAGATTGAAGCAAAAGAACTCGCTCGTACAATGCGTGAACTTGAGGAAGAAAACGCCGTGTACTGGGTTGATAATATAGACTCTGTAAACTTAGCTGATGGCGTGCCATTGGCAAGTAATTCACATCCATTGGTAGACAGTGCTGATTTAAATGATACATTAGCAACAGCCGGTTCCATAGCAGTTCCAGCTAATCATAAAACTATGCTTAATATGTTTTATAGCTTCAAGAACCATGCGGGCGGGCCTATGAAGGCTAAAGCAAACAAAGCACTCACTCATTATGTTAATCAGTTAACAGTTGAGGAAATCTACCAGAGTGTTAACAGGGCAAATGAGTTCTCAAATACAAAGAACACATTGCCAAAACTTTCCTGGGTATATTCAACTTATATGTCCAGTCAGACTGCATACATCATGTGGGATAGTTCATACGAACACATATTATTCCAAACATTCATGGGCACTGACTTTGACACTGACCAGGATAAAATTTATACCAAAAACATGTACTTCAATGCCTTTGCAATGTATAACACTGGTTGTTTACCAAACATTGGTATTGTGTACAACGCAGGCGCATAGGAGGTGGAACGAATGCCTAAGAATATTATGGGAACAACTTTATCTACAACTTACCATGGCTCTAGTGACCATAAAATATTTGGTCCTTCAGGAGAACTACATTGCTATGTTGAATCAGTTACAATGTCTACAGCAATGGCAATGAGTCCATCAACGCTCACAGCGTATGGGGTAAGTTATATTATGTCAACAGGCACACAACCAACTTCTGGCGTTGGTGTTGTATATCTAGCCGCACCAATTAAGGGTGTTGAAAAAACTATTATATATAACTCTACAGCAGCAGGTGGAACAGTTGACATTTGCCTTTCAACAGGCACAGGTGGAAACGCTGGCTTGCTTGGTACTTCTAGTATTACTAGTACAGAAGCATGTTACATACACTTTTCAACTTTAATTGCTGCACCACAGTCAATTACACTAATTGGATTATCCACGCAATTGTGGGCAGTCAAGAGCATCATGGGTAACTACTCAACAGCCAACGCAAATATCGGCTTCGGGCATGCTCTCGGTATAAGGGCATCAACAGCGGTAAGAACTACTTAATTATATGTATACCAAGGGGGAGGGGGAAAACTTCTCCCTTTTTTGATTAGGAGGGAAAGAAATGTATACAAAAAATTCTTTTATGAGAATGAAAGGAATAATTCAATATCAACTTGCATCCAGTGAGGGAACAACCTGGTCTGAGATTACATCCACATTGTTAGGGTTAAATGGTTCAGCAATAGGTATAAACTTCCCTATGACTTTGATATTAAACTCAACCAGACAGGCTACAAGTGATAACCCAGGGTGTTTGATAAATCAATCTACTGCGGTTCCTACGACTGACAATGCCTTTTTCTGGCCAGTTGATGTGCCATTAGACATATTAGTTCCAGAGAGGTTAACACTACTTGGTAATTCTACAGATGTATACTATTCAGCGATAATTTGGGACCAGTTCTAAGGAGGTGGATTAAATGGCTAAGACACTTGCTGAAATCTTATCAATATGTGATGAATTGGTACCAAACCGAGTACCAACCACAACTAAAGTTAAATTCTTAAACGACATTCTAATAACTGCTAGGAAATATAATACTGAAATAACAACTCTCTATACAACTGGAACTGTTACAAGTACTGCTGTGTATAGCCTTCCAAGTTATATAAGAGTTGAAGACCTTACTTATGTTGGGATATCTAACAGCACATTTAATACAACTGTAATTGCGGCACATACTACGACTTTATATTCAGAATATAAATTTATGGGACAGGATGACCCAGAAACAGGGCTTAGGTACTGGCAGTATACATCAACTAGTATTGGTATTACGCCAATGCCAGACGATGATTATTATATGGTCTTGAAATATAAACCATATCTTGGTCCCTTTAGCAGTACAGCAGACCCTAGCTCAGACGCAGCACAGGTAATAAATGTAAATGACTTCTTAACAAACTACATTCAGGATAAATTATGTTCAAAGATTGCGAAGTCAATGTCATACCCAAGGTTAGATTTAGCTAATAACTACGAAATGGATGCTAATGAAAACCTTAGTTTAGCAACAATGAACTATTACAAATGGACTCAATCGCACCAGAAAAGGCGTATTTCGTATAAAAGGTGGTGGTAATATGGCATTCTGGAACAAGATGTATACAGAGAAAAATCAAAAACTTGTTGGATTTGGTGGGGGAATTAATACATTTAATGACCCACTGGCAATAAATGATGATGAATTGACTGATTGTTTGAATATCTGTTCCGACAATTATCCTATTGTCAGGACCAGGAACGACAGGTTGCCAACTACTCACCCGAACACTACCTCAACAGTTTATGGGATTGGACAGAGAAATAATACACATGTACATATATTGACATCTGATAGTTGGCGATGTTCTCCAAGTTCTGGCGATGTATGGGCTACTGTAGCAGTTCTAACAAACTCTACATATCCAGCAAAGTTTATTGAATTTAATACTCAGACAAATAAATATACTATATGTGCTGTAGCTAGAGATACCTCTAGCGTTGGTGCAGTTTTTAACTCAGCATACACCAGCAATTCTACAACAGTAGTTTCATTAACAAGTAACAGTCCACAGACTGGATTATATACAGTCAATAGATATAGGGTATATGCAATGGGTGTTGATAAGAGAACTCTATACTATACAGCACAGGGAACATGTACAGATTGGGTAACTGTAAATGATGCCGGATATATTGATATAACAGAAATCAAGGGACAGGCTCAAGCTATTACTACATATGCTGACCATGTAATCGTTTGGGGTGAACAGTCTATGCATGAGCTATATGGTACATATTCAGAGAATTTTGAACTTGTCAATGTATCTAATAGCATTGGATGCGTAGGATTATTTGCGCATGTAGAATGTAATGGCCGTCTGTATTGGTTAGATTACGGTGGAATATATATGTATACAGGAGGACAACCTCGTCAAGTAGCCTATGAAGCAAAGAAATATATTGATGGTATTAACTGGGATGCAGCAAGTGTTATAAGAGCATGTTCAATCAATGGCAAACTATACTTTGCTATACCTTATGGTGGGGCAAGTCAAACTACTGTCAATAAAATAATTGTAGTAGACACTAGACATAGTGACCAATACGGGAATCCACAATATGTAGTATGCATAGAGGATGGGGATTTGAATTGGAAGGGATTTACAAATATTTCTGAATCTATGTATGGGATATGTTCTTCTGGAACAGTATACAATATGATGTCAACCAGACTTCAAGGATATGATGGGTCAACAACTGGGACTCAGATAAGTTGGTCTTTTGAGACTAAGCCATTGTCTGACCCAGATATAGGCTTGATATCATCGATTAAGGATATATGGGTAGAACATTCAGGGACAACAGATGCAGCACTAAATTTGAAATATACTACAAACAGCAATAGTACCACGTTTACAGCATTTGCTAGTTCATCAGATTTTACTTACTCAACACATTCAGTAAGGGATAGATTGTTACCAACGAGCACCCAGTTTGAAGGTGTGCCATATGTTAAGTTTCAGTTCTCAGGGTCAGGACATACCAAGTTATCTGGAATGAAGTTGAATATTATATCATGGGGGGAGATGGGTTAAATGGCAGATGTATCTTTTAATTATGGAGTTGATGAAGATGGCATCATCAGGATGCAAAAGGATTTGAATTATTTATTAACCCATCTGGACCACCAGAATGTAAGAACTTTATACACCGAATATTGCGATATAAAATCAGAACATGGAGAGACTCAAATTGACGGACCAGCACTTAAGATGTTTGATAGTTCAGGAACCCTGAGATTGTTTATGGGTTATGATAGTTCAAATGTTGGCCCAACTACAGCAACCAGCGACTTTGTATTTAATTTATATGATGCAAATGGAGTAACTCAGATAAGTCTTAATTCATCAGGTGAAGCGGTATTCGGAGGGAATATACAGACCATGCAAGATGCATATTTTGGAAGGTTTGTATTTATAGGTTCTACTATACAACCACTTGTTAGTAGTAATAGTCCAACGGATTTGTCAGGCATGAAATTTATTGAACATGGGACATCAAATGTAATAGCTTTTTTAGGTACTTCTTCTGGTGAATCAGTGTTATGGTTAGATGCATACTATGGATTTAATTTACAGGCAAGAGATGCAAGAATTTATTTATGGGCTATGGGAACAAATTCAGATTCATATGCCCGTATAGATGCTTCAAATAACAGGATTAGAATAAATAGTGATGGTTGGAATTCGTCAAATTCTTCTGATGCCGGAGTTACAATTGGAACAGAATATAAAGAAACATATTTATGTATCTCTAAAAGTTCAAATAAAGTCGCTACGGAAGGATATCAGCGAAGAGTTGATACTCAAAAAGGATTAACATATCTTTGCGGCAAGAATACAAAGGTATTATATTTTGGAAGCACATCTGTAGCAGTTCCTTCAACTTCTGTTACGAGCATCTATCAGGCTGGAAATAGATTTGTAAATAGAAATGTTAGTCTTCATATGGTAAGTGCAACCAGAACGACTGGTTCATACGTTGAAGCAGTAGCGACTATAGCAAATGTTGATTTGACTGCATTCAATGATAATTCACCTGCTACAACAGACGATTATATAATATTTATTTTTTATGTGCAGTCAACAGCAGTGATAAATAATACGCATGGTGTATATTTTTATCCGGGAGCAAGTACAGCAGCATATTTTAGATATAGAAATTGTAGTACTTATGGTTATGACTTAACGACTGGATGGAATGTTATTTCTCGTAAGATAGGTTCCTATGACTCTGTATTAGGTGCTCCATCACTTGCTAATATAGCAAGTATGACTATGGGTTGGAGGACGGCAACGACTGATAGCACAGGACTTGGAGTATCATTCGATTACGTTGGTATCCATAGAAAACATCCTACTTCAAGTACTACATGGGAAGATTTACAAGCTGAAAAGAATAGTACATATACAAACTATTGGTATAGTGGGTTTGATAAATTCATGATAGTTGATTATACCTCTGATATTGGACTTGTTAATTTACTGCCTTTTCCAAATGATAACTCGATACAATTTACAACTAATCTATATTCAAATTTTAATGCTGAAATTGAATTTATATGCAATAAAGCTGGAAAAGGTCCATGTTTGTTCTGGTCAGATTTAGTGGATAACCACGCAAAAGTTAGTATTAGCTCGAATGTATTAACACTTGAAACTAATGTAAATTCAACAGTTAATACATACCAAACAAACTTACCAACACTTATCTTTGGAGATAAAGCCAAGTTGTATATCTCAAAAGATTATGAAAGTTATATAAATGTCACTTATATAGCTAATAGTACAGTTAATACAATTAGAAGCCTTTATATAAATTCTTCGCATTCTAGGAATGCATATGCTGAATTATATTTTGGAAGCATAGAATCTAGCGGTACATATATATTGACCAAAGTCAAATACAATGGATATGAATAGGAGGTGGGAATTGTGGCATTAACATATCAAGAATTTATTGCTAACCTTAATAACCAAGGTTTAGCACAACAAAACTTTATAGACTATGCGAATCAATACAGTATTCCTGTTACCTACAATCCAGAACTCAACAGGCTTTTAGTTAATGGGGTGCCGATTAATATTGCAAATTCTGGCTTAACTGACCAAAACGGCCAACTGTTCGGGACCGAACAACAGTACCAGAACATAATTGCTCCGGCTACTCAGAACGCATATGCCGGGCAGGAACAACAGTTAATTGACGAAGCCCAGGGATTCCAACCATATCAAACGCCAGAATTTATACAGAATTTTATACAGCAAATGATACAAAGGCAACAGCAACCATTTGAATATAATCCAGAAACTGACCCCTCAGTTATTGCAGCAAGGCAACAGTTACAACAGTCTGTTGCAGATATGGCAGCTAAAAGAGGATTCCTATATGGTACACCACAACAGGATATTGTTGCATCACAATTCCAGAAATTGACACCTATGTTTGAGGATGTAGCTTATAAGAAAGAGCAAGACTTCTTAAACAGACAACTTAGCTTAGGTGGAGTCATCATGCAATGGGACCAAATGCAGGCGGATAGGAGAGTAGATGATAGGCAGCTTTGGCAGATGAAGGCAGATTTTATCCTTAAACTTGAACAAAGAGACCTAGAACAATTTAAGTTAATGCTTGACCAACGGCGAGAACAAATGGCTTATGAACTCGAAAAACAGAGAGTAGAGATGAAGAAGAAGCAACAGGAATTAGATATAGCATATAAAAAACTTGATACTTTAGGATATGCTGACAATGAGGTTTCACGAATTATCGGAGTTAAGCCAGGCACAGAGGCGCAGTGGGTCAAACAGGCTGCGCTACAGCAAAAAATGGAACTCCAAAGGATGAATGAAAAATATAAGTATGATTTAAAACTGCTAAAGCAAAATGCGATGGTTGAAAAGGAATTGTTTGCATATAAGAACAAACTCGAACTTGAATCTACACTTAAGCTGATGGAAAAAGAATATAACTATGATGTGAAACTTACTGAACAACAGTTTAAGTATGACGAAGAAATAAGGAAGATTAAGGAAGCACAAGCTAAAGCAGAACAGGCAGCGGCGGAAGCCGAAGCAGCTAAACAAGCTGAAAAAGCGCAGAAAGAAGCAATTGCTTCACAGTTAAAAGATGAAGAAATGAAACTTGAGTATGATTATGCACTCAAGTTATTTAAACAAAAACTTGGTGATGGATTAAAAGGTGGATTAATTACAGATTCACACAAACAAAGTGCAGCATATATACTTATAGAAATGGCAAGAGAAGGCATTAGCGATTCAACATTAAATAAAATAGAGGCAATATATAGAATTCCAGCATATGATGGGCCAATAGGTCCACCAACGCCTCAACAATCAGCAGCAGGAGTGGGGTGGTAATATGACTTACGATGAAATGTATACTAAATTGACATCTGGTACGGTTAATACAGTAAGTGACTTAAGTAATTTATTAAGCTCAGCGAATACTTATAAAGCAACCACACCAACCACATTTACAACACCAACTGCAACCACTGCCGCAACCACACCAACCACTACTCAACCACAAAGTTCTTATAAATTCGAGGACTGGGCAAAGTCTAAAGGTTATACATATAGTTTTGACCCGGTTGCTAATACATATAAACTAAATAATGTAAATATTCCAAGCAATCTATTTACCAACTTTAACCAGGGATACGGTACAGAGCAGCAATACCAAAACATACTCGATACATATGCAAATACACAGGGACAATTAGACCAGTATCAGAGTCAATACGAGCAACAATTGCAAGACTTATATGCACAATTAGAAGCATATCAGGCGTACCAGACACCAGAAGAATTACAACAGTATTTGATGGAGTTAATTCAAGGTATAAATCAACCATTTACCTATGACCCAAACCAGGATACAGGACTAAAAACAGCACAAGAAGCAGCAGGTAAAGCAGTCAGGGAAACAGCAGGTACAAAAGGAACTTTATATAGTTCAGGAACATTAGCAAATGTTGCAACACAACAGGGAGCATTGATACCTCAATTTGAAGAAAAGGCATATTCGAGGTATGCAGATGCTCAGAATAGGAAGGTACAATTAGCAAGCACTCTAATGCAGTGGGACCAGATGCAAGCTGATAGGTCAAAAGACCAATTAGATATTATCAAGACTAAATACGAGTATATTATGGCCCTTGATGCCCAGGACTTCGAGGAATTTAAAATCGCACTAGAACAGCAAAACTGGGAGAAACAAAACCAATTAGCACAAGAACAATTAAATCTTGAGAAAAAAGCTCAAGAAATTGAAAATGCTTATAGGAGAGTGGATGCACTTGGGTATGTTGATAATACGACATCAGTTATTTTAGGGCTTCCAGTTGGAACTAAGGCCCAGTGGGCAAAAGAGTTGGAAATCCAACAGAAGCAAGAGCTTGATAAGATGAAAAAGGAATATGATAATCAGGTCAAATTGCAAAAGGAACAAGCCAAAATTGACAAACAATTATTAGATTATAAACAAAAAATTCAGGATAAGTCAGATGCAGCCAAGATGAAGAAACAGTATGAGTATGACAAGTCGCTTGCTAAGTATAAATATGAACTTGAGACAGGCAAAACAACTGGTTCTAGTAACATTATAGCAAATGCTAAGTCTTATCTTGGGTCCAAGTATGTATATGGTGGGAATAGTAAAACCAAAGGATTAGATTGTTCAGCATTAACACAGCAGGTCATGGCACAGGCAGGGATAACATTACCTAGGACAGCCTACGAACAATCTAAGGTTGGACAAAAGGTTGGATGGAATGACCTTCAACCGGGAGACCTGGTCTTTTTCGATACACTTGCTAAGACATCTAAGAATGTGGACCATGTCGGGATTTACATTGGCAACGGACAAATGATTCATGCTTCTAGCAGTAATGGAAAGGTTGTACAAGTTAATATGAAAACTTCGTACTGGCAAAGTAAATTTACAGTGGCAAGAAGAAATTCTTCCAGTGGTAGTTATCCTACTTCCAAAGGTTATGACTCTTCCTCTGGCAGCGTTGGGGTAGGAAAAAATTCTTCCTCTGCTTCCACTAAGTCAGTACAGACATTACTTAATAAGCTAGGATATGGACTCACAGCAGACGGGTCATATGGTATGAAAACCACAGAAGCAGTAAGAGCTTTCCAGAGTGCAAATAAATTAACTGTCGATGGTATTGTAGGACCAAAAACATTAGCCAAATTAAAATCTGTAGCAGCAAGCAAATCTTCAAGTAAGAAAACAACTACTGCTACAAAGAAATCAAGCCCAAGTTATTGGGAAGAATACGCATCCAAACTAGGAAAATAGGAGGTGGGAAGTATGGCTAAATTAAAATGGTACGAGATGTACGATTATGAATCAAATGCTTCAAAGTTCTTAAAGAAAGAAGAGAAAAATATAAAAAGGTTAAAAAAATGGAAAACTGAAACTAAGACACTTAGAGAGCGAGCCGTCCCGCCAACTGCTGAAACTGGCATGACAGGTGTAAGGACACCTGAAACGCCTGAATGGTACAGGATTAGTCAGGATGTGCAAAGCTTCGATTACGAAAGGAGTGTCGACCAAGAGTATGAAATATCTAAGAGAAGTTTTCCAGGTCTTAAAATACCTAATTTTAAGGAGGTTTCTAAGGCAAAAACAACTAAGCTTACAGAAAAGGAAGATATAACAGGACTTTTGAGTATGGCAGGAGCCACACAAATTACACCTAGAAAGGTGTATAAATATAAAACCATCGATAGGAAATCAAATGCTGAGGTGATAACACCTCAAAAAGAAATTGAAGTTGTGGGGGAAAATCAATATAACTATTTCTATTTCTCTGGTGGAAAGTTAGGAACAATCCCCAAAGACGAAACATCAACTATTAAGTTAACACAAAAAGAACTTGAAACTAAATTCAAAGAGAATATAAATAAAACTGCTAAGTTAATCAGTGGTAGAGAGGCGCAATTCGCCTCTACCCCTGATACACTTACTACCGAAAAAGAATCTCTTAAACCATTAGCAAATGAACCATTCTCTTATTATCTTGATAGACAATTAGAGAATTTGAAAAACATTCCAACTCAAGTTAAAAGTAAGCTAAAGCAATATGTATATGGAATAACTACAGGTAAACAGAGTGCTGTTGGGTGGGAAACAGAAGATACAAAATTAACACCCGCTCAAGCAGAAAAACTTAGTACAGTTGTCGGAGATGTAGCAGAGGGCTTGATGGCCGGAACTTTAGCAATGGACGTTGAAGACCGGAATATCGCAAATACAATTGGCGAAGTTTATACATATGTGAACCCAATCTCCGCATCTAATGCCCTTTTTAAGCTAGGTGAAAAAATTGCTGTTAAAGCAGGTGCAAAATTTATAGGGAGAAAAGGTGCCAGGTTGGCTATTAAAACAGGTAAGAAAATAGGAAGTAAAAGATTAGCTAGAACTGGATTTAAAGCAGCAGAAGAAGGAATAAAAGGTGCTACTGCCATGGGAACATTAGAAGTAGGACAAGAAGCACAATCTTATTTGCTTGGCAAAAAAGAACTAACAGCAAAGAATCTCGACCAAAGCGCAATTGATGTCCTGGGGTCGGCTGAATTGGGTTTTGGTTTTGGAGCAGGAACCGAAGCTTTAAAAGCAGGTGCAAAGGTATTAAAACCAATAGTGAAAAAAGGCGGCGAAAAACTCGTCAAAATCGCCAGGAATAAACTTGCAAAATCAGCAGAGGTAAAAATCCAAACAAAATTTTCAGAGGCCACAGCGGGCAAATATGGGCTAAATAAAGATGTGTCTAAATTGACTGATTCTGAAAAGGATGCAGTCGCAAAAGATACCATGGATAAGATGCTTTCAGAAATTGGCAAAAGGTCGATAGATAAAACAAAAAAAGCTACAGGTGGTAAGGCAGGACCTAAGAAAGTATTTGAAAGGGCCTTAGCAGATGCAGGAGTTAAAGACATTAAAATATTAGCAGAACCTACTTTAAAAGGCGATAGCAATTATGCCAAGGTTATCATTGAGAAAGATAAGGGCAAGATTACCAAGGTCATATTGAAGTATAATAATGCCAAACCTAGGGCGACTGTAGCCGGGGCCGTAGAACATGAAGTAAGGCATCTGATTGATGATATTGCTGGCCATAAATTGCCAAAGGGTAAGATTGTCAAAAATCCTAAGACAGTTTATGACCTGTTAAAGAGTCCAGAACATCACAAGGGTATGGAGTCGTTCGAGGTCGAGACCCTGGAACGAATATTCAAGGAAGATGTTGAAACCTTACAAAAAGCCCCTAATCTTGGGCGAAGGATTGAAAAGAAAAAATATACCATAAAATCACCAAGGGCAGAAAAAGCCCAACAATACTTCAATAAATGGGATAAAACCCTTAAGAAGAAAATTGGAAAGAATTTTAGCCAGTTAAAGACAGTCGAAGATATAGAAGCAGCACAGAAAGCAGGCATTGACCCAATTGAACTGGGAAAGGCTTATACAGAAACTTTGCCAAAAGCCAAGGGCGAAGCATTTAAAAAGTTTGCGAAGACCAGGGATGTACAAAAAAAAGAAATGTTCAAGAAGATACAAAAAATGGAAGAGGCACAAGAAACTTTAAAGAGGCTTAAACCAGAACCAACAACACAGACAGCAATTGGCGAGACTGTATTGACAAACAGTGGGGAGAAGGTAGAGGCCGAACTTAGCCTAGCTGAAAGAGTTAAGCAAAGTTTTAAAACTGAAAAGAAAACAACTGCCATTCCAATCGATGACGCAGTTAATGAAATACAGTGGGGGAAAGAAAAGACACCATGGGAACTTTATAAGAAGTTTATTGATAAAAAAGTTGCATTTAAAGATACTGGCAAGAAAATCGAAAAAGAGGTAGGCAAAGCAGCAGCTAAGAAATTGACTAGACCTACAGAAATTGCCGCAGCGAATTACAATAAACACCATGCTGTAGCAGTCACAATACAGACTAAAAATCTGGTCGGCCGTGATGGACGGTTAATGAATACAAAGTCATTGATGAAGCTTATTGACGCTGGAACGAACCAGGAGAACTTCGAGAACTATATATTACTTAACCATCATTTGTCAAGAAATGCCAGAGGATTACCAATATTTGTTGATTCAAAAGGAATGGGATTGACAGAAGCAGCAACTAAGAAGATGATTGACAAATTAGAAAAGGCTTTTCCAACGTTTAAAAAAGCAGGGGACGATTATGTTAACTGGATGGATGATTTCTCCCGGGAGTGGTTGGGTGACAATTTGTTGTCAGAAAAACTGCTAGGAATGATTAGGGAAATGTATCCATATTATGCACCGACAAACCGTATTCTTCCAGGCGGAAAAAAGGTTATTATGAAGAATAGAATCTCTTCCAAGGTACTTAAGGAAGCAAAAGGCGGAATGCAAAATATAGAGCCAATTTCTTATAGCCTGCCAGGCTATATTGAAAGAGTTGTAAGGGCAGATAGAAAGAATAAAGTATTTCTTGCACTTACAGAACAAGTATTAAATGCCAAAGGCGCAATGGATGATGTTGCACAAATCATCAGGACAAGTAAGAAACTGCCTCAAGAGGTCAAAGACCAAATTAAGGCCATGACAAAAATCGATACTGGAATGGATAACTTACTCAAGGCCCTGGAAAATAAACTTATACCGATTGAAAAAACTGGAAATTATATGGTTGCCCTATCTAAAGGTGAACCAATTGTGGTACAGATTAAGGATAAATCATTGTGGGATGCATTATACCAGATGGAACGTATTGATTCAGGGGCAGAGAAAGAGCTTATCAAAGTGATAGGAAAAGCAACTCAGAAATTTAAAAATGTGGTTACTACATATAACCCTATTTTCTGGGCTTATAGAAATCCTATCAGAGATATTCCAACCGCATACATCCAGGGCGCAATTGATAATCCGATTAAGTTTGCCTATAAGCAGTTTGTTTCTGGGGCAAAAATTGCTTCCTATCTTATGAATGAATTTACTGGAATTGGTCCAGGTTCAAAAACATTCGCAAGATATAAGGCCCTCGGTTCCGAGACATCAAACTATCTTAGGGTCGAAGGTAAACTAACCCCTAATAAATGGGAGAAGTTTTGGAATGCAGTAGCAACACTAGGGAATGGGATAGAATCTATCCCAAGATTTACAGAGTTTGAATATGTCTATAGGCAGGCAATTAAAAAGGGTATGAAGCATGAGCGTGCCATCGATGAAGCACTATATGCAGCAGGTGAGGTGACCGTTGACTTTTCACGGCATGGGGAATATACAAAGGTATTGGATGCCTTTGAACCGTACCTTAACGCAAAGACACAAGGTCTTAATAAACTGTATAGGACTTTTAAGGAAAAACCACTTAAGACGATATTAAAAGGGTCTCTAGCAGTTACTCTGCCTTCATCAATGTTCTATATGTGGAATAAGAATATTGACCCGGTAGGATATGATAATTTACCCGATTATGTAAGGGATAATTATTATACAATCCCATTAGGTGATTCTAAATTCTGGAAAGTACCAAAGACTAACGCTTATGCATTGGCGTTCTCGAATCTTTTTGAAAGGACTTTTAGGATGTTAGATGGTGACCCTTATGCTTTTGAGAACCTGACGGATAACGTGTGGCAAAATATAATTATACCATCGGACCTAGCAACATCAGGAATTATGGTGCCAATGCAAAAAATCTTGATGGATGCAAATAAAGATTATTTCGGGCGTGATATAGTCCCTCAGTATATGCTTACAGACCAGAGGTCTAAACGGCTACAAAAGGACGAGAGGACTTCGTGGGGAGCAGAGGTTCTGGGAGATGCTCTTGACTGGTCACCTAAGCAGATAGATTTCTTAATTAAATCATACCTGGGTGCAATCGGGTCCGTGTATTTTGTATTCTCAACCAGAGGCGAAGGAAGCGTCAAGAATTACTTTGATAAGTTAGGACAGAATCTAGGACTTACTACTAAGTCGGAGTACGGAAGAAAAGAAATGCGAGAGCAGGAAGAGAAGAAAAAGATTAAGCAAAACCTGACAGACTTTGAGATAGAAAAAGGAATTAAAGACTTAAGGTATAAGTTAAAGAACCAGAATATAACAAGTACAAATGAGATAAATGAGAGGATTAAAAATTCGTTAGGGCCAAATGATTTCAACTTATGGCAAAAATTAAAGGATAAAAATAAGCAGAATCGAGGGAATTAATATGGATATTTCAGGATGGACTAAATTAATTGTGTGTGTATGTGCAGTGACCGCAGCTATTATTTTAGGAGGTATGGGAATAATCGATGGGCAAGCATGTACAGCGATAATTACGGCAGTTTTAGGATATGTGTTTGGTAATGGACACGGGATACTTTCTGCAAAAAGAATAGAAAAAAGTATTGAATAAGTGATAAATATAACTTATAATATAAGTATGAAGAGAATTGACATTAGGAATGACTCTTTAAAAAAGGGTGGTCCAGGGAGCGTGCAATCTGGATTACCAAAAAGTAAGATACCTCCTTTTCTTACTTTAATGTAGTCCAAGGCATGAAAAAGTAGGTACCCATGGGCGGGTACCTACTTTTCATAGGTATACTGACTAGTTTGTAGTTTCAAGTGTTTTTATATGCTCCACAAGCTTTTGTAATCCTTCCCGAATTACTTTTAATTCGGCTTTAACAGTGTTCTTCCATTCCGTTTCCTCATTAGGAACCTTTAAATCCAAGGCGTTATAAATTCCATTTCTTATACAAGCAGCTATATTTGTCAGATTGTTATGAATCCAAAGAGCTTCGTCTTCATTATCATGGAATCCGGCTTCCACGATAAGACTATTTGCAATAGTTCCTCGTATGGCGTGCAATGAACTATTGCTATATACTTCCCTCTCCTTTAGTATCTTTCCAAGCTCTTTAAGGATTCTTATACCTAATACTTTTGTTTTTTCATTCCCGGGATAGTAAATGCATTCGGCCCCTTTTCCGATTTCATTTGTCCCAGTAGCATTTGTATGTACCCAAATTACGTAATCTGTCTTTGAAGAGATACTGTTGCAAAATGCAACAGAGTTTATTAACCTTTCCTTATCAGTGGTCCCGGAAGCGTCTGGTAATAATTTTACATCTACCAGGTTATCTTCTTTCAGAAGAAAAGATAATCTTTCAGCGATTTTCTTTGTATGGACCCATTCGTTATCGCCGGCTTTACAAAGATTACTCTTCTGTTGAGAATAACCTATTATGATAGTATTTCTCATAATAGACACTTCCTTATTTAATTATTTGTGTTATTTTATGGTTAATCTTCTTGTGTCCCTGATGTTTATTATTTTGTTTGATAGCTTAATATCAATTTCTGGTTCTTTAAAGCTAGTCGCATCATATGTTTTTTGAACGGTATACATTAGCTGATGGCCTTTCATAGTCATCCGTTCTAGTTCTTTTGTAAACTCTTGTGTCAGTTGATAATGTTGTTTGCCGGCTGCGTCTCGGTGCTTTTTCTCTTTAAGGAGTCTTAATATTAGGTTAATATTAACTGTCATTATTGCTGTAGCAATTAGTATGACAATTATATTTATGGCAAACATAAAATTTACCTCCCTATAGAATTTATTTTCACCTCAACGCGAGGTGAGGCATCAACCCCTACAGCATATAACTTTTTTAAATGACAGTCAATAATTTGACTATCATCTTTATACGCAACTCCGTTAAGTGCGTCACAAACGGCCTTGCATATATTGTCGAGGTCTTTTCTTGGTGGGAAATATTTCCCGGCGGAAATTGCCTCTAATTGTGCTTTCCTGTAGGATTTTGGGATTTTAAAGAAGGCACAAATTTCGACAGAAAGGAACTCTTTGCCAAAATTGTACCCGCTCTGTCTTTTGTAGCAGTTTGCTACATAATTCTCGTATGTCTTCGTCTTGTGAGGCGTGTAAAAACCATGCGCACCTCTACGGGGTCTCTCCTTTGTTCCAGGGTCTCCAGGGATTACGAAAAACTCTTCCCATGTAATCACCTCTATCCATAATATATTCTTATTTTTGTTAAATCTTTTCTAGCTTTTGTTAAATCTACATCATAAATGCAATAATCAGCACTGTCGCTTTCTATTACTTCTAATGGAACTTCTATTCCTTCCTCACAAGGAGTATTCATAGAGTTTTCAAAATACTCTAGTAATTCGTCGGAGATTGCTACTCCGGCAGTTTGACACGCTTTATATGCAGCTAATTTAAGTAGATATTCGTCAGTTGCTTCAATAATACCTACAACATGAATTGATACACTCATGTAATCACCTCCTTTACTTTTTTTGCCCATTCATGGAATATAGGATTTCCATTTTCATCTTTAACTTGAGTACCATTCATATAGTACTCATATCCATCTGTATCAATCCATGATTGAATATTTGGGCCTAAGCCATTTTCAGTTAGAATTTTTTCGTATTCTTTATACCTTTTGTGTTCTGATTCAGTATCAGTGCCTTCATGTTCCCAAAAATCCCATTCTTCGGCCGCTTTCGAGCCTATTTTCTCCTTTAGAAATTTTATTTGTTTAAAAAACAACTCACTCCAAAGCATTTCTTGACACCTCATTTCTCTAATAGATAGTAATACCCTCCCAGGTCTACTATCTCATTTACATTGACATCCAGGGCATCTGCTATATATCTTAAATATAGCAATGATACATTCTTATATTTTTTGAGTTGTACTAAATAATTTCTATCCACCCCCAATTTTACACTCAAGAAATTCCATGGGTCATCCCTATATTTACTTGCCCTCAATATAGCTAGGGTTTTTATTTTTTGCATGTCTGGCATTATTTGCGAGTTATGCAAAATTATCTCGTTTGGATTAATATAATCCACTTTTATAATTTCTCTTTTTCTCATATTACTATTGTACCATATTTCCCAGAAAAATTCATATTGACGGCGGGTCGTAATTATGTTATACTTGGTTCAGGACCGCCCTGCAAATGGGAAGGAGAAAAAATATGGATGGGAAATTATTTGCAGAAGGCAAAGACAGCATAGAAATTGCGACACTGGGATTAAAAAAGAGTTTAATTTCTTTAGCTCTTAATAGAAAAGGGATAAAGAAATCAGGTAAAGGGTCAAAGGGTAATGCTTTTTTTAACAGGCAGGATTATGTTTCAAGCCTGTTAGAACTGCTAGGGGAATATAAATGTTACACAGTCTTTAATCTGGATGAAAATAATATCGCCAGGTTTGAGTTTTGCGATGGTGAAACAGGGGCAAAAATTGTTACAACAATACCTTGGAAGCCTGTTAATGTTTGCTTTGTAAATAAGCAGACAGGAGAGGTCAAAAAAGTATTAGATGATATGCAGGAAATCGGAGCTGCTGGGTCATATGCCCTGCGGTATCTGGAAGTGTGGTTCTTCTCTTTGGCAGAGGAAGACGTTGTTGATATGGCACCACCACCCCCACCACCACCCCCACCACCAAAGCATGAACCAGGATTTATATATAATCCTCTGGGACATAAGTTGCCTAATCCCCAGTGCAAGGCAACTGATGAAAATAAAATACGGTTAATGTTCGCTGCTGCTAAGTCGACAGTAGTGGAATATGAGCCAGAATCACTTATCAAATCGTGTATAGCTAAGCTACACAAAGGAGGATTTGTTAGTAGTGATTCAAAAAAGGAGTTTCCTATTAATGCGATGGGGGCTTTGCTCAAGGTTATTGGCGAACAGAAAGCCAAACTTGAAAAGGCATACCTGGAAAAAAAAGTGAAGGAGAAATTTAATGAAGAAGAAAAACCTGATTCGAGTTCTGGAACAACCGAATAGAAAACCTAAGTATAGGATATGCATTCCATTAGCAGTTAGAAAAGACTCCAATTTTGTAGTAGGTAGGCATATTTCATTTAAACCCATTGGTGATAGACTATATATAGAAGTGAATCTATATGGTCACAAAATATTTTATTTCAATGGGAAAAAAACTTCTGCGGGAATACATATTCCGAGGGAAATAGCTGAAATGTTTAGGTTTGTGGCCGGAGATTTGTTAGAAATAGAAAAAATTAACGAAAGTAAATTACTAGTGAAAAGGAGCAAAAAAGATGATTAAAAATGGCGAGGCAAAGAGAGGAAAACAATTAGTTGATACTTCATGTTTTGACAATTTTGAATTTATATTAGGGAATAGACTGACAGACCGTTCCCACATTGAAGAATTGAAAACGTCTTTCATGCGACATCCTTATCTTACTAGAGTTGTTAGGACAACCACTAAGGGAGAAAATGGGAAATATAAGGTTTTGGATGGTCAGAACACGCTAATAGCATGTCAAGAGCTGTGTGAACAGTTCCCAGGAAAGTATTTCATATCGCAGTTAATCGAAGAATCACAGGGAATTGACGATGTAATTGTCCTAAATGTAACCCAGCGGAAATGGGGACGGGTTAATTATATCTATAGTTATGTAGCCAGAAACCAGCCTAATTATGTGAGTATAATTGAGTTGCAGAGGATGTATCCAATGTTAAAGCATGTGTATATTTTAGTATGCCTACTAAATACCACGTACGTGGACGATGTAGGTAAAAATAATAAGGACCTTAAAAATGGGAAATTTGAGGTTGCATCCTGGCAAAAAGCCCAACAATTAGCAGGATGGCTAATTACAATTATTGATACAGTTAGACCCAAAGACCGGATTATACCCAGATTGTATAAGTTTCAATTGGCTTGCGTAAAGATGTTTACACATCCAGAATATATCCAGAACAGATTCGTAAAAAGATTAAATTCCAACCTGGATAAGATTTATAGGGCTGGGGAAGTAAAAGATTATCTGGCTATATTTTCTGCAATTTACAATTGTAGAATTTCAGATATGATGGAACCCGTGTATTTTGAAAGGATGGAAACCTATGGCAAGATGGTATGATTTAGCAAAAGTAAAGGACGCAATCACTATAGACAAAATTATAGATATAAGTGGCGGGGTTCCGAAGGGGCAAAACATTCTTCTGGACCCATGTCCCTTGTGTGGGCATAAAGGACACTTTTTCATTCATAAGGACCTTAGAAAATGGAAAAGTTTTGGTGGTGAATGCGACAACGGCGGTGATATATTCAACTTATACGCCGCTTTACATAAGTGTACTGCTGTGGAAGCTTTTAATCGTTTAGGTCAAGAGTTGGCTATACCTAGTCAACCGCCATTCGACCCCTATAGCGAACTTATCAAAAGGTTCGATAGGTATTTTGCCAAGTTAATGATAAAATATACTAAGTATAAAGATGATAATAGATATAAGTTTACCACGATACCTGTGGTAGAAAATGCCCTGGTTAGCTGGGCCGAAGTAGACACTCCAAACAGAAAAAAGCGACTAGAAGAGTATATCATGATTAGAAGGATTATGGTAATGGAAATTAAGCGTCAGCAGGCTTTTGATAAATTGTTTGAACATAAATGAGAGAGGGGAAGCAACACCCCTCTCATTTAGTAACAACTATTCTTCACTTCAAAACATTAATACAATAGTATATTATCAATTTAAATTAGTTTTGTCAATGGTCTTTTTCTTTTCTTCCATTTCAGCTATTAGCTCTTTAGCTAAAATTAATTTCTCTTTCATACTGTCGGGAAATGGATAACCTCTTGATTCCAGACAAATTAACCATTTCATGTACAGCATATTCATTGCATCAAATGCAGTAAGTTTAACCATTTTACCCTCAGATAATTCATTTGACATCTTATCAAGAAGTTCCCATCCTACTATAGCTGCCACTAGCCTTTTGGCGCATTCATTCCCTTTGTTAGCATCATCTACTAGCAAATCAGAGAATTGGTTTTTTTGCTCAAGGAATCTTGTTTTTAATTCGTTGTATTCTTCTTCGTTATTTGCAATCATTACCTCGCCTCTCTTTCAGTTTGATTGAGACTAACTTCTTTTGCGCTTGCTCAAAGGTCATGCCCTCCGGGTCAATACCCCGGGACCTCAAAAATCCTTTTTGTGCTGGTGTAGCTGGGCGGGCCGTTGCTGGAAGTTTATCTTGCCAATTTTTGCTCATGATATATTTCTCTAGCCGTTCAAAGGCGTACTCCAAACAGTACTGTTGCTTGGAAACTACACCGTTGACCGAAACCCAGTACCATTGTTCATCTCTGATTACTTCCAAACAAAGATGTTTATTGCTATAATAATAACCATTCTCTTTGATTATCCATGGCAAACTAGAAAATAAATATAATTTCTCATTCTTACCAGCTTGCGCCTTCTGCTTATGCATAGGTTGTCTTACTAATGCCTGATGGGGTATGCAGTTGAAGCATACCCACTGAAATATTTGGGGTTTAATCCTGATTTTTCCGCCGTGTTTCTGGCAATAGTCTAATTTACATTTTGTACAATGCCAGATATTGTACAAAACATCCCCGCATTGAGCACATGTCCCACTCGTTGTGCATTTTTTGCATAGCAATTTTTCAATCCTACCGCATTTAGGACAAAAGCTCTTTTTACATTTCTTGCACTGGGTTATCGTGTTCCGGGTCACATATTTGCCACAGACCTGGCAGGTCTCGCAAGTTAACCCTTCGATTGAATCACTGGTAATAAGCGTATGCTCATTGTCAGTGACATCAATCACCGTGGCAATACTTTTGCCTGGATATAGCCGCATAACCCGGCCAACCATTTGGACATAGGCAATCTTAGAGCGACAGGGTTTAGCAATTATGCAAACCTCAGCAGCAGGGTCATCAAAACCTTCTGCTAAAATCTTACAGTTTACTAGAGTTTTTATGGTCCCATCATGGAAACTCTCAATCATTGCTTTGCGGGCGGCTTTCGGCATATCGCCTTCGATATAGCCAGTATAAAAATCGCCCTGGTCCCAAAAATAGTCCCGGATTTCCTTTGCACTCTGGACCGTGTTTGCAAAGATAATAGTTTTTTTCCCATAAGCGTATTTCTTATACGCATTGTATACATTTTTTATAAAATTCTTGTTCTGGAATTTCAAATCGTCCTTTGCCGGGTCTTTTGTAGTAGTAATACAAGAGAACCGGAACGCTTGGACCGGAGTCAGATATCCTTGCTGTATCATCTCACCTATACTTACACTATAGGATATTTTTAGAAAAATATTTCCCAAAGAGATTTTGTCTGGTCTTTCTGGTGTAGCAGTGCACCCAACTAATAGTTTGTTAGGACTGCTAAGGAATAATAGGTTCTTTAGTACTTCCATATGGGTTGGTGATACGCCATGATGGCATTCATCGATGATACAAACATCGGCCTTAATCGTATCTATTTTATTTAGTGCCATGATATTAGACATTATCAGTATGTTTTTATCCAGGGCATCTTTTGCCTCTGGCCAAACTTGAACTATCTTATCTCTGGCCTGTTCTTCAAGTTCGGTCCGCTGTGCAATTATAAGCACACACGGAATGTAACCCAACATTTCTGAGAGTTGTTTTAAAATAGTTGAGAATATAATTGTCTTACCTGCCCCGCAAGGCAAAGCAAGCAATAATCTATTAAAGCCTTTAACGTAGTCTGAAAATACAGCTTTTACGCAGGCTGTTTGATATGGTCTTAATTTCATATGTACTCCTAGTTATCTATTCTATTTAAGACGATGTATGAAACTATAAACACTAGTGAAGTACCAATCATCGCCGCTAATACATGTATTAAAAAATCAATCATCTTCGCCTTTTCTCCTTATTTCATCTTTCATAAAGTCGTATAATATCACGCAGAATAAGATAAATACAATAAAAGTTAAGGTCATTCGCCTTTTCTCCTTTTGGCCCAGTTTTTTAGTTTGTCCCAGTTCCAATGAATAACAATATATATTATACAAATTGAAACCCAGAAAAGGAGATATAATGCAGCAATTTTATCCTCATTCATCATCATCCCTCTTTTCCCAACAATCAGGACAATATGTGCCCTCTTCTTCGTCGGTTCCATCGCATTTAACACAATTGCAACAAACATCGGACCAACATTCTTCGCAAACAGTCGTGTTGAGGTCCATGCATTCCTCGCAGTAGTTATCACCACAAGAAGAGCATTCGGAAAAATTCCCAGAGTCAAAATCAGACTCTGAAATTTCTTTATCACATTTACTACAAAAATATTCCATTAGTGCTTTGCCTCCTTTTGCAGGTCAACCGCATTTTTTAACAGTTCAATGTTAGTCTTTAACATTGCTTGCGTTCGCTGCAAGTTCTGGACCTCGCTTTCTATGTTGTACAACCTTATGCCATATTTCTGGCGATAGTCCTCGATTATTTCTTTTATTTCCTTGGACTCATTTGTAAATTTTCTGTTGTTTACCAGGATTGCCATTGATATTGTAAACATGCCCAGCGCAAATAAGACACCTAAGGCATCTAATATCATTCCTATGTTTTCATTCATTAGGGTTTTTTCTCCTTTTCATCTATCAAAGTTTTTAAACTATTTAAAGTAAATGATATTTTAGTTAATGTACCAGAAATATATGTTTTTAAATAGTAGTGGTCTACAAACAGCACTATAACTGCTATGAAGAGAATTGTTATTAGTATATACTCAAGCATTTTTTATACCTGACCTTTCTAGTTCTTCATACGGAATTTTGGAATTTATACCAAACCCGCTGAAATCAATACCTTTTTGGTTAGAAATTCTTTCTAACCACTGCTGTTCTATTTCTAGCACTGACCGGGCGTTATCATTTCCTCGTACGTATCGGCGGGCCTTAGAAATTGTTCTAAAACCCTGTGCCTGCTTCTCAAAGCTCATTTTTGATAGTCTAATTGGCCTGCCCTGGTCTCTTAAGTACTTTGCATAGATTGGAAAAATACTGCCTAAACACAGGTTTAACATCCCATTTTTAACTTCCCAGGTATTCTCCGGGATTATTTTATCTTGGGCCATCTGGGAAATATCTTCTAATATTTCCTCAACGGCATTTGTAACCCCTCCCTTAGTTGAGAGGGTGTCTGTTAAATACCTTCGCACAGCAGCTTTTTTCAAGCCGTCCCCCTTTTCGGTCATTCCTATTACTTCTAAAAATAAATCCAATCCTAGTAGGCTATGCAAAATATTTGCTTCACATCTTGGGCTTAATTTATGTCCTTCCAGGTATTTTAGGTTGGCCTTGAATGAATCTGATAATGCCTTGTCGGTGATTCCCATTGCCCGCATTAACATCATTTTCCCAATTGATGTTAAGATTTGTGGATGGTCTTCCAGATACCAGAACGGATGCGGTTCTATCTCGTCAGCATTCATCTGTACGATTATCATTCGCTCTAGTTTTGATTTGTCCGGGTCGTATCCTTCGCCACATACGACCAGTGGAGACATCAAATTATAGTAATTATTACGCTCCTGAGTAGGCCGACCCCTCGCAACACTGGCCCCATCATAAGCGTTATTTATTATATGATTGATTAAATCAATCTCAACTTTTGTTAGTTGGTCTGGCTTGTATTCGGATAATATTGTCGGTATAATATTATGCGATGACATGGATTTGATTAAAGCAAATTCTTTAGTGGATTTTGCCATTAAAGTTTCACTTCCATCAAGTCCATGTAAAGGCATAAGGACATTTTCAAGCGTGGCAGATTTGCCACAACCAGAAAGCCCAAATATACCTAGTATTGGGCTTTTTACATGTATATTTTTAAGCCTTGGCTTAAAGTAAAAACCCGCATAGGTGCCTATTAGCAACGCACATAATCCTTCTTCGTTAAATTTGAATATATTATCCTTAAATTCCTGTGGTATAACTGTGTATTCAGCTTTAACCAGCTTTGTATCCAGCTTTTCTATTTTACCAGTTATGCATCTCATGTTGTTTACTTCTTTATTCCTTTTATCCAATGTAATACCTCCACCTACATAATAGTATTTTTCGTGACCGGGAGCTACTCTATCGTTTTCTGGCCCTGGATGTATGCCAAGATACGTTACTCCGGCAATATCTTTACAGTTATTCTGAGCGATTTGTTCATTTTTCCTCTGAATCATTACCAAAACATCTGAACTTTTCGGAATCTCTATCCAACCGTGATTCCGGGAGATTCTTGATAATTCTTTTTTGATATTTGTAATAGATGAAAACATTTCATAATCTATTACAATATCTTTTACTTCTATTTCTCCATTACCATGGGAAATAATTGCCAAGGCTTTTAATTCTTCAATGTGCCGAACTGGCAAATTTATCCCTTCGCCCACAATTTCCTCAGTGGCCTTCACCACCTCGTATGGGAAAAA
>ERZ1649853.46-NODE-46-length-50661-cov-16.609157_pt1 | contig 50661 bp, 49 predicted proteins | sample MGYA00575353_ERZ1649853 | MGnify/ENA primary metagenome ERZ1649853 (study PRJEB40853, sample SAMN11349654) | freshwater sediment metagenome | isolation source: river sediment | host: Sediment | place: India: Okhla Barrage, New Delhi | collected 2017-02-21 ...
CCGGCGCTTACCCCGCCCTCGGACCCCCACCCCCCCCCCCCCGCGGCCCCGCCGCCCCCGACACCGTCCGCCCGGAGCGCAGCGCCCCTCGCGCCTCCTCCGGGAGATCCGGGAACGGGCCCCCCGCGGGAATCGAGGAGCCGGCGATCCTGCGTCCCGTCGCGTCGAGCAGAGACAGTCCACGCAGCTCCGCCCTCAGGGAGCGCCGCCGCAGCGTCTCGTCGGCGGAGGCCCTCGTCGCGGGATCCCGGCTCGCGGCGATCGCCTCCAGCCGGTCGCGGCCGATGTCCAGCGCGACGCGCGACGTGATCGCCGCCGCCCGCTCCCGCTCGGTCGCGTCCATGGCGGAGCGAGTCCTGAGGAGCATCGCGAGGTTCACGAGGTTCAGCGCCGCGAGGAACAGGACGAGCAGCACCAGCACCACGCGGACCTGGAACGCGAACCCGCCGAGCCGCACCCGCCCCGCCATGTCACGGCCCCCCGCGCAAGAGCTCCAGGTACGCCGCGAGCGCGGTCCTGGAGCCGAGCAGCGCGGCCAGGGCGGCCGGCGCGAGGAAGCACCCGAACGGCAGCGTGTCCTTCAGGCTCCGCCCCCGCAGCGGGATCATCGCGAGCCCGACCGCCGCGCCCGCGACGGAAGCGGCGAAGAGCGTGAGCAGGACGCCGGCAGGCCCCGTGAACGCCCCGACCATCGCCATCATCTTGACGTCGCCTAGGCCCATCGCCTCCACCCCGCGGAGCTTCTCCCAGACCGCCCCGATCCCCCACAGGACCCCCGCGCCGAGAGCCGCGCCCGCGAGCGCGAGCGCCGCCCGCCGCGCGCCGCTCCCCTCCAGGAACGGGTTGACCCAGGCGACGGCGAGCCCGACCGCGAGCCCCGGGAGCGTCACGGCATCGGGAAGGATCCGGTGATCGAGGTCGGTGAAGAACAGCACGAGGAGCGCCGCCGCGAACGCCGCGGAGACCGCGAACGAGGCCGAAAGACCGTACGCGGCGTGGAGCCCGACGAGCGCCGCCCCCGCAAGCGACTCGACCAGGGGGTATCGCCACGAGATCCTCGCCCCGCAGCTCGCGCAGCGGGCCCGCAGCGCGAGCCAGGAGAAAACGGGAACGTTGTGGAACCAGCGGATCGGCGTCCCGCACGCCGGGCACCGGGATCCCGGGCGAACCACGCTCAGGCCGAGCGGGAAGCGATGGATGCAGACGTTCAGGAAGGAGCCCAGGACGAGCCCCGCCGCGAGAACGAAGATCGAGGCGGCCGGCTCCGGCAGCGACGGCGTCATCGTCCCACCAGGACGCGCCCGGCCGCGCTCGACACGCGCCCGCTCGCGGGATCGAGCCGGTAGGGAGCGCCGTCCGGGTCGGTCGGAACGCTCGCGACGATCCCGCGCTCCGCGAGATCCCGGAGCCGCCGGGGGAACCGCCCGAAGCGCGCGCGGTACTCGCGGAGCCCCGCCTCGAGATTCGCGACGTCGGCTCGGATCGTCAGGTCGCGGATCTGCCGCTCGGCGATCGCCCTCGTCGCCGCGTCGCTCCCCGGATCCTCCAGGACCTCCCGCCACCCGGCGATCGCCTCCCGGAGATCCCCGTGCCGCGCGAGCATGCCCGCCCTGGCCCGTCGCACCGCGCTCGGCGCCCCCTCGACCCGCGCCGCCCGCCCGAAGTACCCGGCCGCGCGATCGTACTGCCCCGCGCGGTAGCACTCGAACCCCGCGAGGTACGCGAGCACCCACGCGTCGGGGTTCCGCTCGAGCCCCTTCTCGAGGATCCGCAGCCCCCCCTCCAGGTCCCCCGCCTCCACCGTCAGGATCATCGCGCCCAGCCAGTAGGGGTCGATGTAGCGGGGATCGAGGTCGGCGATCACGGTCCCGAACACATGCTCCACGAAGCGGAACCGGTCGGCGCGGCGGTAGTCGGAGTAGTACTGGATCGCCCAGAGGTACAGGAGGTCCGCCGCGAGCGGCGCGTGGCCGAGGGTCATCGCGCGCAGGTGGCGGCCGTTCGGCAGGTACAGGAGCGGCCGCCCCTCGCGCCCCGCCCCCTCCACCCGCGCGAGCCCCACCCGCGCCCAGCCCGCCGTTGCGACCGAGAGGGCCAGGAGCAGCGCGCCGATGCCGCGACGCCGGCTCACTCGAAGTCCCGCCGCGAGAAGACCGCGCAGGCCAGGACGAGCACAGCGAGCGCGTACGCCGCCCCGTACGCGATCCCGAGCGCGACGCGGGCGGGCGCGATCGGCAGCGCGTGCACGGCCTCGGCCTTGACGTCCAGGCGGTCGAGGTTGGGGACGATCGCGCGAGCGGCATCGCAGGCGACGCGGGCCGCCCCTTCCGGGAGCCTGCGCTTCAGGAGATCGAAGCTCCACGAGAGGTGGCCGGCCACGTACACCGCGACCGTCCCAACCGCCGCGAGGATCGGATTCGTGAAGCTGGAGAACAGGACGGCGAACGCTGCGACGACGAGCAGCTCCACGAAGATCATCACGATCCCGATCGCCACGGGGCCGGGGGCGCCGCCCCGGAGGACGACCAGGAGCGACAGGACCGCCCCCATGAGGCCGGTGTTGACGAGGAGGACCGTCGCGAGCCCCGCGTACTTCCCGGCGACGAATTGCCACCGGTGCACCGGGTGGACGAGCAGCGTGAGAACGGTCCGCTTCTCGATCTCCTTGAACACGAGCGACACGCCGACGAAGACCGCCGTGAGGAGGCCGAAGATCGAGACCGCGGACAGCCCGAGGTCCTTGACGATCTTCTCCTCGTCTCCCACCGTCAGCAGCGCCAGGAACCGCCCCGCTCCGATGACGAGGAGCGCGAACGCCAGCAGGAGATAGAGCACGCGGTCGCGGATCGCCTCGCGGAAGGTGTTGAGGGCGATCGCGCCGACCGTTGCCGCCGGGCCGGGCGCGGTGGGGCCACGGCCGCTCACGCCGCGCCCTTCGATCCCGCCCCGGGACCGATCTCCCGAAGGAAGAGCTCCTCGAGCGAGTCGCGACGCGGCCACACCGAACCGATCCGGCCGCCGCCTTCCTGCACGGCCCGGATCAGCTCCCCGAGCGAGGCCTCGTCCGGCACCTTCAAAAGGATCTCCTCCCCCGATGACGACAGGACGCTCCCCGGCAGCCTCCCGGGAGCCACGCCGGTGACGGCGACCTCGTACCAGAGCACCCGCCGCGAGACGGCGTCCTGCAGCGCCCCCTCGAAGCGGAGGGCCCCGCCGACGAGGATCGCCACGCGGTCGCAGATCGTCTCCGCGTCCTGGAGGATGTGGCTCGAGAACAGGACCGTGCGCCCCGCCGCGCGCTGCGCGAGGATCAGATCGCGGACGTCGCGCCGCCCCAGGGGATCGAGCCCCGACATCGGCTCGTCGAGGATCAGGAGATCGGGCTCGTGGAGGAGGGCCTGCGCCAGCCCCAGCCGCTGCACCATCCCCTTCGAGCACTTTCGGAGCGGCGTCCGCTCGCGCCCCGCGAGCCCGACCTGCCCTAGGACCTCCCGCACGCGGCGCCATCTCTCGCGCCCCGCGAGACCCCGGAGCCGGCCGTAGAAGTCGAGGAACTCCTCTCCCGTCAGATAGTCGTAGAAGTACGGGTTCTCGGGGAGGAATCCGAGGCGGATCCTGGCGGCCGGGTCGGACGGCGGCCGCCCGAACAGGAGGACGGTCCCGCGATCGGGGCGGAGGAGGCCGACCATCATCTTCAGCGTCGTGGTCTTCCCGGCGCCGTTCGGCCCGAGGAGGCCGAAGATCCCCCCCCCCTCGACGCCGAGCGTCAGACCCCGCACGGCGACGGTCCGTCCGACCCCGAGATGCCCCCGGAAGGCCTTCGTCACGCCGTCGAGCAGGACGACGGCGTCCCCCGAATCCGTCCCGCCCAAGACTTCCTCCCGCGTCCCCGGCTCCACCCCGGCCCCGGCGCCGCCCCCGGTGTCAATCTAACTCAGCGCCGCTTCGAATCAAGCACTTCCGCGTAGATCGCCTCGACCCGCCGGACCATCGCGCGCAGGTCGAACTCCTCGTCGAGCACGGCGGTCGCACGCTCGGCGCGCCGCCGCGCCGCGTCCGGATCGGCCGCGACGGACAGGAGGCGGTCCGCCGCCGCCTCGGGCCTCCCCGGCGGGACGAGCAGGCCGGTCTCCCCGTCCCGCACGACGTCCGGTGTCCCGTCCACCGCCGTCGCGACCACCGGGACTCCGGCGGCCATCGCCTGCAAGACGGCGCGAGGGAGCCCCTCGAAGCGCGACGTCAGCACGAACGCGTCCATCGCGTGCAGGAGGTCGACGACGTCCCGGCGCCACCCCAGCAGCCGGATCGAATCGCGCATCGAGGTCTCGCGGATCCTCCTCTCGACCGCCTCCCGGAGAGGGCCGTCCCCTGCGATGAAGAACCGGAAGCGCGGGTCCCGCCCGCGCGCGATCCGCGCTGCCTCGACGAAATCGAGCGGCGCCTTCTGCTGCTTCAGGCAGGCGAGGGTGCCGACGACGAAATCCTCCGGAGCGAATCCCAGCGACCGGCGCGTCTCCTCGCGCGGCACGGAGCCGCGCCGGTACGCTCCGGCATCGATGCCGCTCCGGACCAGGCGATAGCGCTCCGGCCGGGCGATCCCCGCCGCGATCCCCTTCGCGCGGTCGGACTCCGCGACCACGACGACGCGATCGGTGATCGCGCCCGCCGCCCTCTCGAGCGTCCGGTAGAGAAGGCGCAGCGGAGGCGGCTGCTCGTCGTGGAAGCTCCAGCCGTGGGCGGTGTGCACGACCGCGGGGACCCTCGCGAGCCGGGCCGCGACCCTCCCCACGATCCCCGCCTTCGAGGAGTGCGTGTGCACCACGTCCACGGCCCTCCGCCGCAGAGCCGCCGCCAGGCGGAGGAGCGCCACCGGGTCCCACAGCGGGTGCAGCGGGTGCCGGAGCCAGCCGACGAGATCCACCTCCGCGTCGGCGATCGCCCGGGCCTCTGGGTCGAGGATCCCGCCCCGCCCGGCGACGAGCCCGACCTCGTAGCGCGACCGATCGTGGTGGGCGACGCAGTACAGCGTGTTCTCCTGCGCCCCTCCCAGCTCCAGGCGGGTGATGACGTGAACGATCCTCCACCGCCTCACGCCCGCCTCGCCCGGTCGAGATGGAGCAGGATCGACGTCGCCAGGAAGAGCGGCAGGCCGTGGCTCGCGCCGCCCCGGAGGTGCCGATCGAGCATCGCCACCGCCGCAGGCTTGCGGATCGGCCCGCACGCGGAGGGCTCGGCGCTCCGCACCGTCTCCTCCACCAGCCCTCGCAGGGGCCCGCGGATCCACGCGTCGAGCGGCAGGTCGAATCCTCGCTTCGGCCGTCTCAGGATCTCGCGGGGGATCGCGCCCGCGAACGCCTCGCGGAGCGCGATCTTGGTCGCGCCGCCCCGGACCTTCTCCCGCTCGGGAAGGCGGGACGCCCAGGCGACCACCCGCGGATCGAGGTAGGGCACCCTCGCCTCGAGGGAGTGGGCCATCGAGGCCGAGTCGACCTTCGCCAGCAGGTTGTGCGGCAGCCACTCGCGGAGATCGGCCCGCAAGGGCGCCGCCGCCGAGGGGGTCCCCGCCTGGAGGTGCCGGCGAAACGACTCCACCACCCTGCTCTCCGCCGCGGCGAGGACGTCCTCGTCGAACAGCCGTGCCGCGGTCGCCCGGTCCACCGTGGAGGACCAGAGGAAATGCGCCCTCGCCGGGTCCCGCTCGGCGAGCGCGTCGAGCGCCTGCGGGGTTCTCGCCGGGAGGACGCGCGCGAGCCCGGGGGCGCGGGCCAGCGCCGGCAGGAACGGCACCCGTCCGGCCGCCCGGAACCGCCCCGCGTAGGAGTAGCGCCGGTAGCCTCCGAAGACCTCGTCCGCCCCCTCCCCCGTCAGCACGACCGTGACGTCCCGGCGGGCGGCGCGGGAAAGAAGGAACGTCGGCACGAGAGCGGGGTCCAGCACCGGCGCACCGAGATGCACGACGAGGCCGGGGATCTCGGATGCGACGTCGGCGGCGGAGACGGTCACCTCGTGGTGGCGGGCGCCGAACGTCTCCGCGGCCAGACGAGCGTACCGCAGCTCGCCGCCCCGGGGATCCCCTTCGAAGCCGACCGAGAACGTCTCGACCGGCATCGGGGAGATCCGGGAGAGCAGGGCGAGCACGACGGTCGAGTCAAGCCCTCCCGACAGGAACATGCCGAGCGGGACGTCGGCGACCGTCTGCCTGCGAACGGCGTCGGCGAGAAGAGGGCCGAGGGGCTCGTTCCGCGCATCGCCCGGCTGCTCCGCGGGCTCCGGGAGGTCGTACCAGGAGCGCCGCTCCTCGCGCCCCCTGCGGACGTGGAGGAGCCACCCCGGGAGGAGCTTCCGCACCCCCCGGCGGAGCGTCCGCTCCCCGGGGACGTACTGGAGGAAGAAGGCTTCGACCAGGGCTCCCTCGTCCACCGGCGCGCCGCCTCCCGCCGCCAGGAGGGCCCGCATCTCCGAGGCGAAGTCGATGCGCCCCTCCGCCTCCCGGTAGTACAGGGGCTTCACGCCGAACCGGTCGCGGGCGAGGAGGACCTCGTCCCGGCGCGCGTCCCGCAGGCAGAAGGCGAACATCCCGTCCAGGCGGTCGAGCATCGCCGTCCCGTGCTCCTCCCACAGGTGGACCAGCACCTCGGTGTCGGCACGGGTACGGAACCGGTGCCCGCGCCCCTCGAGATCGCGGCGCAGATCCGGAAAGTTGTAGATCTCCCCGTTGAAGACGACGGTGACCGAGCCGTCCTCGTTCGAGATCGGCTGGTCGCCGGTCTCGAGATCGATGACCCGCAGCCGGCGGATGCCCGCCGCGACCCGCGAGTCCGCGAACCGACCCTCGGAGTCGGGGCCCCGGTGCACGAGCGCGCGCAGCATCCCTTCCGCGCGCGACGCGTCCGGCGTCGCGGCAGTAAGGGAGATGGTTCCGCAGATCCCGCACATGGGAGCCTCCGTCAGGAAGCGGCGCGAAGCCGCTCCGCGACCTCGATCCCGTCGAGGAGGGCTCGCTCCATGTACGAGTAGGTCCACGCCCCGTACCTCCCGATCGCGTAAACCCCCGCCGCCTCGAGCGCGGGGAGGACGCGCGCCATCGCGCGCTGCCGGGCGCGGTCGAAGACGACGTATCCCGGATCGAGGAGAACCAGGTCGCGGACCAGGATCCGGTCGGACTCCTCGAGGATCCCTTCCCTCCGCAGTCCCGCGAGCGCCGCCGCCTCCAGCGCCTCGAGATCCGGCGTCTCCCCCCTCGCGAGCCCGATCTCGACGTAGAGCGAGGACGTTCCGGGCGGGGCGACCGAGTCCGAGAAGGCCGTCGGGAACCCGACGCGGTAGAACGGCACGTCGGGATCGGGGAAGTAGATCCAGTGCGCTCCTCCCCCGACGCCCGGCCGCTCGACGCCGAGGTTGAGGCACGCCACGACCGACCAGTCGAGGGACACGGCCTCCGCCGCGAGGTCCCCCCCGCCGCGAACCATCCCGAGGAACGCCGGGAGAGGAACCGTGACGACGAGCTGGTCGTAGCGGATCCTCTCCCCGCCGGCGAGCCCGACCTCGCGCGCCCCGAGATCCACCTCCACGACTCGCGCTCCGCAACGGATCGTTCCGCCGGCGGCGGCGAGGGCCGCGGGGAGGATCCCGATGCCGCCTCGGACCGGATACCGGAAGGTCGCGTTGTACCCCATCCCCTCGTTGCGAATCCCCAAGGCGCCGCGCACGATCTCCCGCGGGGTCGGCCTGGGGACCGACCAGGAGACCCAGTCGGCCGTCATCCGCGAGGGGGCCCGCCGGAAGAGCTTCGTGGCGTACGGGAAGAGGAACGCCTTCCCGATCCCGGACCCCAGCGTGGCGCGGACCCACGTCTCGAACGAGACGTCCTCGCCGTCCGGCCGCGGAGCCTCGAGGCTCTCCATGAATCCGACGAGGCAATCCTCGACGACCTCGGGAGGAAGGCCGTGGAGGTTCGCCTGGAACGGGAACGGCACCGTGACGCCGCGGGTCCTCACCCAGGCGCGCCGCTCGATCACCCGGAACGCATCCGGCAGGAGCTCGTCCACGAGCGCGATCGCCCGCGGGTCCCGCAGGTGCAGGAGGTGGCCGGTGTAGTCGAACCGGAAGCCTTCCGCCTCCCGCGTACGGCACAGCCCCCCCGGAGCGTCTTCCGACTCCAGCACGACGTGGGGGCGCTCCCGCAGGTGGTGCGCCGCCGAGAGCCCCGCCAGTCCGCCGCCGAGGATCGCGATCATCGTCCCTCGCTCACAGGCTCATGTCGATGCGCCGCAGGAACCACCCGAGCGCGAGCGCCGCCACGACCACCGCTCCGAGCACGCCCGCCGCCCCGGCGGCGTCGAGAAGGCTCATCGTCACCGCCGCCCCGCCGAGGAGCGCCGTGGCTCCGTAGGAGGCCAGCACCGTCTGCCTCGTCGACAGCCGCCACTTGCGCAGGCGCAGCGCCACGTGATCCGGGCTCCCGAGCATCACCGGCATGCCGCGACGCCAACGCACGTACACGACGAACAGCATGTCGAAGATCGGGACGCCCAGGATCATCGCCGGGGCGAGCGCCGCCAGGTCGTTGTTCCTCGTGTAGCCGTTGTTCATCGCGAGCGCGCCCAGGAGCAGGCCGATCAGGAGGCTCCCGGCGTCCCCCATGTAGATCCTGGCGGGCTCGAAATTGTACCGGAGGAAGCCGAGGCAGGCTCCGGCGAGCGCCGCCAGGAGCGTCGCCGATTCCGTCCGTCCGTTCCAGACCGCGACGGCGAAGAGGGCGAGGGCGGCCACGGCGGCCGTGCCGGCCGACAGGCCGTCCATGATGTCGATCAGGTTGAACGCATTGGTGAGCGCGAGCAGCCAGAGAATCGACAGCGGGACGGCGAGCCAGGGGGGCACGAACACGAGCTTCACGAAGATCCCCGCCTTGACGAGCACCAGGACCGCCACCGCCTGCCCCGCGAGCTTCGTCCAGGGGGGGAGCTGGCCGAAGTCGTCGAGAAGCCCGAGGAGGACGACGATCGAGCCCGCGAGCAGCATCGCGAGCACCTCGGCCCGGAAGCGCAGCGTGAAGGAGAGCGACAGCAGGAACGCGAGGTAGATCGCGATCCCGCCGAGATACGGCACCGGCTCCCGGTGCCGCTTCAGCCGCTCGTCGGGCCGGTCCACGATCCCGAAGCGGAGCGCGGCGACCCGGAGAGGCGGCGTCAGCCACGCGGCGAGCCCCGCCGCCAGACCGAACGTCGCTCCGTACGTCAGGAACTCGATCAACGGCGCTCCTCCGGGAGGTCCGCCCTCCGAGTGGGAATGTCGCGCCTCCCGCGCGCCGCGTCCAGCCGCCTCCGTTCGAGGGCGACCGGGAACGCCGACCGGCCGCGCCAGAGACGGCCGAGGACGCCCGGGGAGGTCGCGAGCAGCAGCGCGGCCGTGCCGATGTCCCGGGCCAGGATGAACGGGAGATCTCTCAGGTAGCCCCCCGGCGTGTCGTTCCGGAGGATCGTGAGGTACCGATTCTTCGCGACGTGATAGCGGGAGTCGGCGGAGCGAGCGAGCATCGCCCGTCCGCGCGCCCGCACCCTCGGATCCCCCGCGGTCGCCCCGCGCGCGTGCCACCCGACCGCGCGGTGGCGGTAGACCGCCCTCCACCCTGCCCGCCGCGCCCGCCACGCGAGATCGAGGTCCTCGTAGAAGGCGAAGAACGCCTCGTCGAAGACCTGTCCGCCCGGATCGGCCACCTCGTCGAGCATCGCCCTGCGGTAGACGGCGGCCGCTCCGCACGCCCCGAACACCTCCTCGTCGCGGTCGTACTGCCCCGCGTCCGGCTCTCCGTAGCCCCGGTCCACCGGCTGGCGCGAGCGCGCGAGCCTCTGCCCGGCGGAGTCCAGGGTCCTGCCGTCCGGCCGGAGGAGCTTCCCCGCGGCGATCCCGACCCCGGGATCCTCGAACGCCGGGAGGATCTCCTCGAGAAACCGCGGGGCCAGGCGCGCGTCCGGGTTCAGGACGAGCACGAACGGGCTCCTCGTCCGGGCGATTCCGAGGTTGTTCGCCTTGCAGTAGCCGAGGTTCGTCCTTTCGCCCACGATCTCCGCCTCGGGACAGGCCCTGCGCGCGAGGTCCAGGGTCGCGTCCCCGGATCCGTTGTCCACCACGACGATCTCTGCCGGCGGCCTCGCGAGCGCCGCCAGGCTCGCGAGGCACGGCTCGATCCACGCCGCCGAATTCCACGTGACCACGATCGCCGCCACCGGCGCCCGCGGTCCGGAAGGCCGCGCGGGTCCCGTCATCGCTTCACCGCGACGACGATGTCCTGGGACGACGCGCCGCCGGGCCGCCCCGACCATTGCCCGAACCGGATCGGCTCCACGATCTCGAGCCCTGCCCGGGCGTATCGAGCGCGCACGTCCGCCTCCCGGTACGCCACGGCGGACTCCGGCACCTTCGGGTCCACGACCCGGCAGTCCCCGAGGTCGTGCCCGAATCGGGTCGGGCTCGCCCCGCTCGCCATCCGCCGCTCGGCCTCCTCGTCCAGGAGGAACCAGGTGACGAGCGACCGGGCGCCTCCCGCCGACACCCGGGCGATCTCGGAGAGATAGCGGTCCACGGCCCCGGGCATCATGTGCGTGAAGACCGACGTCAGGAAGACGAAGTCGAACGAGCCGTCCGGGTACGGGAAGCGGAACTCGGACGGCGGGACGGCGCCACGCGGGCTGTACATCGGGATCTTCAGATCCACGTGCCGGAAGCGGAAGTTCGGGTGGAACGCCTCGATCCTCTCTCGGCACCATCGCACGTGCTCGGGAAGGGGGTCGAACCCGTCGTACGTCCCCTCGGAGCCGAGGAAGCCGATCAAGGGAATCGCCATCCTCCCCGCCCCGCAGCCCACGTCGAGGACGCGGTCCCCGGGTCGGAGCCCTCCGATCTCGACGAAGTGGCCGAGGAACTCCCTGCCGATCGCGTCGAAATCCCCGTCCCCGACGAACGCGATGCTCCGGGGGGGGCGGTCGGCGCGCCGCCGTCCGAGGATCCGGTCCACCAGGTCGACCGGGAAATACACGACGCGCCTCACGCCGGGCCGGTAGTAGAGCCGCCGCGCCAGGGAGCGCAGGGGCGGCGGGAGCCAGCGGCGCGCGAGCTCCTTCATGACGTCTCGCGCGAGTCCGGCCCCGCGGGGGGCCTCGGCGGCTGCGGGTACCTGGCGGCGTCCACGTGCGGATTCTACCCGGAGGAAGGCCCGGGATCGCGCCCCGCATCGAGGGCCCGCGCGCACGCGGCGAGCACGGCCCCCGGCGCGATCGCCCCGAACCCGTGGTCCGACCCGCACGACAAGTCGAAGCAGGGACGCTCGTGGTCGATCGGCACGGAGACCGAGAGGAAGCGCCGTCCGTCCTCGTACGGGAACGTCAGGGCCGGATCGGTCGGTCCGAAGACGGCGACCGTCGGGCAGGAGACCGCGGCCGCGAGGTGCGAAGTCCCCGAGTCGTTGGCCACGAGGAGCGAGGCCCGGGACAGCACTCCGGCGAGGGAAGCGAGCGAGGTCTTCCCCGTCAGGTCGCCGGGGGGGCGCCCCGCGGCCTCCGCCACCGCTCGCGTGACCGGCGCGTCCTCCCTCCGCCCGACCAGGACCGTCCGGACACCCCTCGACGCGAGGCCGTCGCACACCGCCGCGAATCCTTCCGCGCGCCAGCGCGCCTCGGCCCGGTTCGAGCCCGGGGCCACCACGGCGAAGGGCTCCCCCGCCCGGAGCCCTGCCGCGAGGCAGAGTCGCTCCGCCTCCTCACTCGCCCCGCCCGAGACCGCGAACACCGGCCGCCGCCCCCGGGGAGGAGCGCCCGCCGCCGCCGCCAGCTCCAGCGCGAGGTCCAGCATCGACCGCCGCCGCTCGTAGGGAATCGAGTCGGTCAGCAGCCGCTCGAGCCCGAGTCCGGAGAAGCCGAAGCGGCGCCGCGCAGCGGGAAGCAGGTAGGCGAGCGCCACCCTGGGGTCGCCCCGGAGGTCGAGCGCCCAATCGTAGGGACGCCGGCGCAGGGCGGCGGCGAGCCCGAGGATCTCGCCCGGAGCCGGCAGGTCCCCCCGCCGCGGGTCGTACCACGGGGCCGAGGCCTCGATCACGCGATCGACGTGGGGGTTCCCGTCGAGAGCCGCCCGCCCCCACGCCCCCGCCAGCGCGTCGATCCTCGCCCCGGGATACGACGCTCGCAGCGCGGCGATCGCGGGCGTCGACATGAGAACGTCGCCGAGATGGTCGAGCCGGACGACGAGGATGGACGCCGGGCGCTCCGGCGCCGGCCCCCGGGGAGCCGCGGCGCGGAGCAGCGGGAGGACAGGCGCCGCCGCGAGATCCATTCCGAACGCGATCCACCGCGCGCGCCTCGAGTAGTTCCTGTAGCTCGCCGGCCCTCTCACGGGGAATCTCCGCCGCCGATCGCGGCGCGGTACACGTCGAGCGTCCGTCGCGCCGACTCTTCCCACGTGTAGCGCGCCGCGCGTTCCGCCCCCGCGGCGACGCGCGCCCGCCGGAGATCCTCATCGCCCAGGAGCGCCGCGATCGCCTCGGCCCACCCGGCCTCGTCGTCCGGCTCGACGAGCTGCGCCGCGCCGCCGAGAACCTCGCGGAGCGCCCCCGCCGGCGACGCGACGACGGGGCAACCGGCGGCCATCGCCTCGAGCGGCGGGAGTCCGAACCCCTCGTAGCGGCTCGGGAACACGAAGGCCGCCGCCCCACGGTAGGCCTCGGCCAGCTCCTCGTCCGTGAGCCTTCCCGGGGCGACTACGGCCTCCTCGAGCCCCTGCGCGCGCGCACTTCCGAGGAGCCCCTCCCGCCGCGGCCCCTCCTCCCCCGCCGCGACGAGATGCACGCCGATCCCTCCTCGTCGGCAGCGGGCGACCACACCGAGGAGGAAGTCGACGTTCTTCAGGGGATCGAGCCCCCCGACGTACAGGACGAACGGTCGCGGCCAGCGCGCGGGCCTCCCCTCGCCGCGGGGCGCGGCGAGCGCGGGGGAGACCCCGTTCGGGACCACGACGACTCGCGCCGGATCGATCTCGTAGCGATCGAGCAGCTCCCGGCGCGTCGTGCCCGACACCGCGATCACCCGGTCGGCGCCCCGCGCGCTCCGGAACGTCCTCCGGAACGCCGCGCGATGGCGGAGGGAGAGTCCCTCCGGGTGGACGTCCGCGGCGAGGTCGTGGACGGTGAGCACGAGCCGCACGCCGCGGAGACCCGCGCGGGGAAGGGCGTAGACGGGCGAGTGGTAGAGCCCGAAGCCCTCTCTCCGCAGCAGCGGCGGAAGCAGGACCCTGTCGGCGAAGCCGATCCCCCTCCGCGGGCCCCGGTAGGGCACTCGCTCGATTCCGAGCGCCGTCGCCGGGTCGCCCCACGAGAGGCCCCCGAGCCTCCAGCCGCCCGGGAGAATCGGGCGGAGCGCGGCGACGATCTCCCGCGTGTACCGCCCGACCCCTCGCCCCGCGCTGGCGGTCTCGAGGCAACGAAGATCGATGAGGATCCTCACGCGGCCCCTCCCGCGCCTCTCCCGTGGGAGACGTTCCTGCCTGCGGCGCGCCTCCGGGCCGCGCCGGCGGCAAGGGTAGGTCGGCCGCCCCCGGAGTTCAACCGGGCGCTTCCGGCGCGCGCGAACCGCGGGGAAGTTCGGCTACGATGTCCGCGTGGCGAGCCCGTGTCTCTCGGTGGTCATCCCCTCGCGCGACGGCGCCGCGCGCCTGCCGGAGACGCTCGGCTCCGTCGCCTCGCAGGACGTCGGGGGGCCGGTCGAGATCGTCGTCGTCGACGACGGATCCGCCGACGCGACGGCGGAGACGGCCGCTGCCGTGCCGCTCCCCTGGGGCGCCCCGAGGATCGTCCGTCACGGCGCGAGCCGGGGCCGCGCCGCGGCGCGCAACACGGGTCTCCGCGAAGCGACGGCCGCGGTCGTCGTTCTCCTCGACGACGACATGACGCTTCTCCCGGGAGCGCTCGAGACGCATCGGGCCCACCACCACGGGAGCCCGGGCTCGGTCGCCCTCGGCCGCGTCGTGCTCGCGGACCCTCCCCGGGAGACCGGATTCTCCCGCTTCCTCCTGCGCGAGGAGCGGGAGCGGGAGCACGCGCTCCTCGAGCATGCCGGGGACGTGCCGTTCCGGCTCTGCTTCACCGGCCATCTCTCCGCGGACAGGGCGGCGCTCGTCCGGGCCGGCGGCTTCGACGAGAGCATCGCCCGATACGGGTTCGAGGACATCGACCTCGGTTACCGTCTCCGCGAGCTCGGAGTTCCGGTCCGCTATCTCCCGGAGGCGCGATCCGTCCATCGCGCGTTCATGACCGACCTGGACCGCTACCTCGCGCGCCACCGGGAGGCAGGCCGCGTCGCGAGGCAGCTCGCCGCCCGCCACCCGGCGGGCCCCTTCCGGGAGTACCTTCGCGTCGACGCGCCGGCCAGGCTCGGGATCGGAAGCGCTCCCGCGGGGCTCGTCGCCCTCCGGCTCGCCCATCTCCTGCTGCGGTCCCGGGCGGCGCGCCGGGCGCTAGGCTCGCGCCCGGCCGGAGCGGCGGGCCGCCTCGCGCTCCGGGGAGCGGAGGCTCTCGGCCTCGAGCGTCTCGCTCACTTCGGCTATCACGTGGCGCGGGACGTCCGCTACTTCCAGGGCTGCTTCGACGACCCGCCGGAAGGATCTCCGCAATGACGAGGCCCCCCCGCCTGTCCGTCGTCGTGCCCACCTGGAACGGCCTCGCCCTTCTGCGAAGGCACCTCCCCTCGCTCCTCGCGGCATGCCGGGAGATGGACGGGGAGGTCGTCGTGTGCGACGACGCATCCTCCGACGGTACCGCGGAGGATCTCCCGAGGGAATTCCCCTCCGTGCGCCTCGTGCGCCGCGAGCGCAACGGCGGCTTCGCGTGCGCCGCGAACGACGGGATCGCCGCCGCGCTCGGCGGGATCGTCGTCCTGGTCAACAACGACGTGGAGATCCTGCCCGGATGCCTGCCCCTCCTCGCGGACGCCCTCGAGCGGGAGCCGTCCGCGTTCGCGGCCGTCCCGAGTCTCGTCCGGCCCCGGACGTCGGAGGAGGAATCCGGGACCCGGATCCGGTGGCGTCTCGGCGTCCTCTCCACGTCCATCGGGACTGCGACCGGCGCCCCCCCCGATTACGCATGCGGCGCCGCCATGGCCGTCCGGAGAGAGCGGATCGTCGCCCTCGGCGGCTTCGATCCGCTCTACGCCCCCTTCTACTGGGAGGACGTCGATCTCTCGTTCCGCGCCCGGCGGCGCGGCGCCGTCATCGCGCTCGTCGAGAACGCCCGCGCGCTGCACGATCACGGAGAGACGATCGGCCCCCGCTTCGAGCGGAGAGAGGTCGCGCGCATCTACGAGCGCAACCGCCTGATCTTCACCTGGAAGAACGTGCTCGACCCGTCGCTCTGGCGCCGGCATCTCGCCGCGCTCCCGTGCAAGGCGGCCTGGGACGCCGTCGCGTATCCGGCGTTCCTCGCGGGCCTTCGCGACGCGCTGCGCTTGCGCCGGCCCATCCTCGCCGCACGCGCCATCGAGAGATCCGTCGCGCGGCCCGTCGCGGACCGGGTCCTTCTACGGCTGTGAGCCGGGGGAAGGTCCCGGCTCGCGGGGTGGCTCCGCGCCCCTCGTCCCGAGCGTGAGGAGCCGGATCTCGTACGCCGATCCTTTCGGATGATCCGCCCACCTCCGGGCGGTCCGCTCGGCCTCCCGGAAGCGAGCCTCGGCCGCCCGGGCCGCTCCCGGCCCCCCTGCCGCCAGCACCGCCTCCGCCAGGAGGACCTTCGCAGGGACCGCCTCCGGCTCGATCCGTAGCGCCTGCTCCGCCGCGCGGCGCGCCCCCTCGGGGTCCCCCGCCTCCAGGAGGAACCGTCCCTTCTCGATCGGGAGGAACGGGTCGTGCCGGGCGAGGTCCGAGGCGGCGTCGAACTGCCGAGCCGCCCGCTCCCGCGTGGCCTCGTCCCGGAACAGCGTCACGCAGGCCAGCGCCTCCACGCGCGCGATCCCCCGGCGATAGCGCGCGTCGGCGGGCTGCAGGCGCACCGCCTGCTCGGCCGCCTCGCGGGCCGCGGCGTACCCCGCGACATCCCAGGATCTCCCGTCGCCCGACAACGCCTCCGCTCGCCGCAGCCACAGATCCGGATGCCGGGGATTCGCCGACAGCGCGAGGGAGAGCCTTCGCTCCTGCTCCGCGTCGAGCGTCCCTCTGGGCAGCCCGCGCGCCGCCTTCCACGCCGCGTACGTCGCCGCGTCCCCGACGGCGAACGCCACCGCGAGCAGCGCCGCGGCCGCCGCGCGGACGACGCGCCCCGCGCGCCGCCCCGCCGCACGGGGCTCCGAGGCCGCCGCCCCGAGCAGCGCGGCCGCGAGGAGGTGGATCGCCGGCCTCTCCCCGAGATTTTCAACGAGCGCCTGCGTGGCGATCGCGACGAGCGCCGCCATCGCTCCCGCGATCTCCGCCGGGTCCGGCGCCGTGCGCAGCGCTCCGCGGGCCCTTCGCCACGCGAGCCACAGTCCGAGGAGCGCGACTCCCGCGGCGGGGAGGCCGAACTCGGCGAAGAGCCGCAGCAGGTCGGAATGCGTGCTCCGGAACCGCTTCGCGTAGCGGAGCGGCCCCCGGTCGATCGGGAAGTTGAGGTTCGCTGCGGCCGCCTGGAACTGCCCCGGTCCGGTGCCGAGCCACGGCGACTCTACGACGGCCTCGGCGCTCGCCCGCCAGATCTTCAGCCGGTGGTAACGGAAGGGATCGTCGCGCTCGAAGCGGTGCGCCACTCCGATCCCCATCGCGACCACGACGGCCCCCGCGATCCCGGCGAGGAGAAGGCGCCTTCGACCCTCGATCCTCCGAACCAGGCGCGGGAGCAGCCAGGCCCCGCCGGCGGCCAGGCCGAGCAGGGCGCCCCTCGATCCCGTGAGGACGAGCGCGACCACGATCGGGAGCGCGAGCGCCCCGCGCGCCGCCGCCCCCCTCGGCGAGCGCCAGGCCCCCGGGGCCACGACGCCGACGAGCAGCACCGCGACGAGCCAGGCTGCGAGATGGCTCGGATTCAGGAACGAGGCCGCCGGCCGCAGGTCGCCCGAGAGGCGCTGCGCCACCGCCCAGGTGCCGAGCGCGGCTCCACCGGACAGCAGCGGCAGGGAGAGCGCTCCCGGGAGGCTCCGCCCCGAGCGCGCCGCCAGGAACGCGATCGCCGCGAAGGCGCCGATCTCCTGCAAGACCAGGAGCGCCGCGTACCGGTACGGGGCCAGCGCCGCTCCGAGGAACGCCAGGAGCGCGAACCCCGCGAGGGCCGCGCCGATCCCTCCCGGGAGCGCCCAGCGCTCCTCGTCCCGGCCGCGGGGCAGCGCCAGCGCCGCCGTCAGGAGCGCCGCCACGGCCGCGTGGGTCACCAGCAGCCCCTCCGGAGAGGCTCCCCCTTCGAAGAGCGTCGAGAGGAGGAGCAGCGCCGCCAGGCCGCACGCCAGAGGGTGCCGCGTCACGGCGGGACCTCCGACTTCCCGGCGGCCGGGAGCCGCCGCGCCAGCTCCTCGCGAAGCCGACGATGGTCCTCGCTTCTCGGGTACAGCCTCGCCGCCTCGGAGACGTCGGCGAACGCCCCCGGGAGATCCCCGGACCGGATCCTCGCCGTCGCGCGCAAGACGCGAATCCCGGGACGGGTCGGCGCGAGCGAGACCGCGCGGTCGGCCTCCCGCAGCGCCTCCTCCACCCCCGCGTCCCCGTCGCCCGGAGCCGACGCGAGCAACGCCTCGGCGCGGGCGGCCGCCGAATCCGGGTTCCAGGGAGCGAGTGCCACGGCCCGAGCCGTCTCCTTGAGGGCCTCCGCGAGATCTCCGCGCGCAACCGCCTCGCGCGCCCGGTACCTCGCGTTCCACGCCGGCCCCGCCGCCGCGAGGATCGCGGCGGAGGCCACCGCTGCCGCCAGGAGAACGGCCCGCCCTACGCCCCGCGCCTCTCCGTCCGCCTCCCTTCCCTCGCTCGGGCGGCCGCCGGACAGGACGCCGCGGAGAAGAGCGGCGAACCAGAGGGTCGACGGGAGCAGCGCGGTGAAGTCGCCGAGGTTCTGGATCGCGAAGGCGCCCAGCGCGACCCTCGCACCCGTTCGCCACGGCTCCTCGCCCGCCCCCGGTCTCGCCCACACCGGCCCGAGGAAGAGGAAGAAGAAGAGGGCGCTCACCACCGCCCCGGCGGGCAGCCCGATCTCGGCGGCGAGATGGAGCGGCAGATCGTGCGCGAACCGCGTCTCGCCGTCCCCCGTCCGCAGGTACGCCGGGAGAGCCGAGCCGAACCCTCCCGGCCCCACGCCGACCCACGGGTGGTCCGCGGCCATCGACGCGGCCGCCCGGAAGTTCCCCGCGCGGAGCCGCCAGGGGCTCTCGGGGTCCGAGGCGTTCAGCACCTCTCCGCCGCGAGCCACCGCGACCGCGAGAACGACGAGGACCGCCGCCGCGGCGAGAGCGGCGACGGTCTTGCGGGCCTTCCCGCGCCGCAGCGCCAGGAGGACCGCGGAGGCCGCGAGCCCGGCCGACGCGGTCGCCGACTCCGCCGAAAGGATTCCGGCGACCTGGATGCCGCAGGCGATCGCCAGCGCCGCGCGGCGCCAACCGCGGCGGGACGCCGCGAGCCCGACCGTCACCGCCAGCGCCATCGCGAGGAACCCCGCCATCGCCGCGGGAGTCGAGAACCCGGCGAAGGCTCGGCCCTCCGACAGTCTCGTCAGCACGGCCTCCCGGTCGGCGACGGGGACGCCGGCCTCGATCCGCGCCGCCAGAGTGTGGAGGCCGTACAGCTTCTGGAACGCCGCGTGAGCGCCGACGATGCCGCCGGTCACCGCGACCGTGACGGGAATCCACCGGCTACCGCGCGCCTCCTCCGGGAGCCTCGCGGCGGCCGAGCCGGCGGCCGCCGCGAGCAGCGCCATCGCCGCAGCCTCGAGCGAGGAGGGCGGCCAGCACGTCGCGAGCCCCGCCGCAAGCCCCGCGGCCCCGAGAAGGAGCCCGCCCAGGACGTCCCCTCCCGCCGTCGGCGCCACCAGGACGAGAAGGGCGAGGAGCGCGGCGGAGGCGGCGAGGGACTCCCCCCGCACCTCCGGAGGCAGCAGGGGGAGGACAACGAGCAGCGCCACGAGAAGCTGGCGGGCGGCCGTTCCGGGACGATCGAAGGTCATCGCCCGCGGCGCATCACTCGGGGGCGGCCGTGAATCGGCCGTTCACGAGGACGATGTCCCGGAAGTAGTCGTCCCGGGTCGCGACCGAGATGTCGTCTCCGTCGATCCCGTCCTTGCCGAGGGAGGCGAGCGTGTAGTTCCCCGCTCCGTCCCGCCGGTACCGGAAAGGATGCCGCCAGCGATCGGAGGTCGGGACGGGGCGGCCCCCCAGGGAGCCGAGCGCCGCCCGGAGGCCGGCGGACCCGCTCGCGTCGTCCGGGAGGAATCCTCGGGATGCCGCGTACGCCTCGATCCCCTTCGCCACGGCCCGCATGTCGGCCATGGTCGCCCGCTGCCTGGACCTGTCGACGAGACTCACGAGGCCGACGACGGCGATGCAGAGGATCACGGCGAGGAGCGCGAGAACGACGGTCAGCTCGACCACGGCGTAGCCGCCACTGCGCCCCGGGCTTCCGCGTCCCATCGCCTCCCCGTTCCCCCGCGCGCTCGCGATCCGCGCCGCGACTTCGTGGTCGGCCGGGTTGGGGGAATTCTACATCAAAGGGAGGGCCGGACATGAAAAGGCGGCGGGGGCGCCAAGCCCCCCCGCCGCCTTGAATGGAACCGTTACTGCTGGACGCCCTCGGGCCAGGCCGCGAACTGCCCGTTCATGAAAACGATCGGGAAGTCGAAGCCCGTGGTCGCGCCCCACTGGACGCCCGTCAGGTCGCCGCCGTCCTTGCCGCCGGACGCGAGCGTGTACCCCAGCGCGTCGGAGTTCACATAGAAATCGTAGCGCCAGCCGTCCTGAAGCGGCATCGTCCGGATGTAGATCGGCACGACGCTCGTCGTCGTGTTCGCCAGAGTGGCGATGTCCGTCACGGCCGGGTAGTAGTTGTTGTCGATGGCGTACTGCTCGACGGCGGTGCCGATCGAGCGGATGTCGGCCATCGTCCGCTTCTGCTTGCCGCGGTCGATCGCGTTCAAGAGGTTGGGGATCGCGATGGCCGCGATGATGCCGATGATCGCCACGACGATCAGCAGCTCGATGAGCGTGAAACCTTTGCTGTTCCGGTTCTTCATATCGCTTGGCCTCCTTTCAGGTCCGTTCCGGGAAAGAGCAAGGGCGGTGCCACGTCGGCCCGTCCTGGCCCTGGATCCAGCAACTGTCGATTTTACAACGCATTGGAGCCACACACCCATTCTTCGACGCCGCGCGCCGCCTCCGCCCGCGAGAGAGATTGCCGCGCCGCGTCGCCCGAAGCGGGAATCGGTGACACCCCACGTCACCGCGCTCCTTCCCCGGCCGTGGCCGGCCACGAGCCGGCCTCCTCTCCCGGCGGCACCGCCTCGCCGGAGGAGGCCCCTTCCCGTCCCGTGAGCCCGTACTTCTTGGCGAAGTAGCGGAAGGAACGGAAGGTCATGCCCAGGATCTCCGCCGCCCGCGTCTGGACGCCGCCCGTACGCTCCATCGCCTCGACCATGAACCGCTGCCTCAGCTCCTCCAGGTGATGCTCGAGGTCGACGCCGCCGTCGGGAAGCGCGATGTCGACGCCCGCGCGCTCGCTCCCCCCGCTCCGCACCTCCCGGGGCAGGCTCTCCGGCTGGACGACGTCCGCGCTCTCGAGCGCGACGGCTCGCTCGACGACGTTCTCGAGCTCCCGGACGTTCCCCGGCCAGCGGTACGACTCCAGACAGTCCATCGCGGCCTTCGAGATCCCGGCCAGCGGCTTCCCCATCTGCCGGCGGTACTTGTCGAGGAAGTGCTCCGCGAGCGCCGGGATGTCCTCGGGCTTCTCCCGGAGGGCGGGCATCCGGATCGGAATGACGTGGATCCGGTAGAAGAGATCCTCCCGGAACCGCTTCTCGCGGACCATCTGCTCGAGATCCTGGTTCGTCGCGGTGATCACCCGGACGTCGACGTCGATCTCCTCCGTTCCCCCGACGCGACGGATCTTTCGCTCCTGCAGCACCCGCAGCAGCTTGATCTGCATCGCCGGCGAGGTCTCGCCGATCTCGTCCAGGAAGATCGTCCCCTGGGCCGCGGCTTCGAACAGGCCCTTCTTGTTCGCGGTCGCCCCCGTGAAGCTCCCCTTCATGTGGCCGAAGAGCTCGCTCTCAAGGAGATCGTCAGGAAGCGCCCCGCAGTTGATGGAGACGAAGGCTCCGTCCTTCCGGCCCGAGTTGTAGTGGATCGCCCGCGCGATCAGCTCTTTCCCGGTTCCGGACTCGCCGGAGATCAGGATCGTGCTGCCGGTCGCCGCCACCCGCTCGATGAGATCGAAGATCGCCCGCATCTTGGAGCTCCGTCCCACGAGCCCGTCGAAGCGGTACTTGCCCTGGAGCTGGGCCCGGAGGCCGCGGTTCTGGTCCCGAAGCGCCTCGTTCTCGGCGGCGAGGCGCTTCTGCTCCATCGTCTTCCGGACGACGGCCTTGACCTCGTCGAGATCGAACGGCTTCTCGACGTAGTAGAGCGCCCCCTCGTTGAGAGCCTCGATCGCGACCTCCTTCGAGCCGAAGGCCGTCATCAGGATCACCGCCGTCCCGGGGACCGTCCTGCGGCAATGCCGCAGGAGGTCGAGCCCGGAGAGGCCCGGCATCGAGATGTCGCTCACGATGAGGTCGAACGGGTCGCCGGGGTTCCGGTCCACGAGCTCGAGCGCCTTCGAGCCCGACTCCGCGGTCTCGACCGCGTACCCCTCCTTGCGCAGCATCAGCGCGAGGAGGTCGCGCATGCTCTTCTCGTCCTCGGCGACCAGGATCCTGTTCAAAGGGCGGCTCCTCCGGCGACCGTCCCCCTGGAAGCGGGGCCCGCCGCCGAGCGCGCGGACGTCTCGAGAGGGATGCGGATCCGCACCGTCGTCCCGCTGCCGGGGCGGCTCTCGAGGCTGATCCGACCCCCGTGCTCCTGCACCAGCCTGTAGACGATGGCGGCGCCCAGGCCGGTACCTTCCTCGAACCGCCCGTGGAACGGCTGGAAGTAGGAGTCGACCTCCTTCTCGTCCATTCCGACGCCGTCGTCCTGGAACACGATCTCCACGTGGCGGTCCTCTTCCCGGGTCTTCAGGTCGAGCGACAGCGTGCCGCCCCCAGGCATCGCCTTCAGCGCGTTCGTGGCCAGGTTCCAGAAGATCTGCTTCATCCGGTCCGGGTCGGCGTCGCAGCAGACCGCGGCCCCGTTCCACCGCGTCTCGATCCTGTGGCCCGGACGGAACTCCCGGCTCCTGCGGAGGAGCTTCAGCTGGTCCTCGAGCAGCTTCACCAGATCGCACCGCTCCGGAGCGAAGGTGCCGGGCCGCGCGAACGTCAGGAAGTCCCCGATCGTCCGATCGAGCCTCTGGGATTCCCGGAGGATGATGTCCATCAGCTCGAGCGTCTCCCCCTCCGGCCGCAGGCTCCCCTTGAGGTACTGGACCGCGCCGCTGACGGCGGCGAGAGGGTTCCTCAGCTCGTGGGCCATGCCGGCGGCCATCTCCCCGAGGGCCGCCATCCTCTCCTTGAGCCGGACCTCCTGCTCGAGGGCCTGGATCTCCGTGAGATCCTGGAAGATGAAGATGTAGCCGAGCGGGTTCCCCGCACGGTCGTGCAGGTTCGACACGGCGAACCCGAGGAACAGGTGGCGCCCGGCCGGGGTCTCGAACCACCGCTCGAACCGGTGGCGCCGCTTCTCGCTCAGGCGGACCAGGATCTCCTGGAGGAAGCCGGGACCCGTGCCGATCCAGTCGTCGACGGGACGTCCCAGGATCGCGGAGGCGTCGAACCCCGTGATGTCCGCGGCCCCGCGGTTCATGAAGTTCACCCGCCCCTCGAGATCCGTCGTGACGAGACCGCTGTTGATCGACTCGATGATGTTCTCGTTCAGCGCCTGCAGGCGCGCCACGGTGCCCCGCCTCTCGGCGAGCTCGTCCCCCTGGGAGCGGAGCCGCTCCGCGAGATAGCTCGCGAGGAGCGCCACGGCGACGAAGGCGACGAGGTGGGCGACGAGGAAGTAGCCGGCCCGGCCCGGCTCGGGCGCGACGCCCGCGCTCGCGGCGAAGCCGAGGCGAGGGATCCGGAGAACGACGAGCGCCGCATACAGGAGCCAGCAGATCCCCGCGAACAGGAGACCGCCGCGCCTGTAGAGCATCAGCGAGGCGACCGACACCGGGAGGACGTACAGGAACGACATCGGGCTGTCGAGGCCTCCCGTGATCTGCACGAACGCCGTCAGGCTCACCGCGTCGCCGAAGAGCTGCAGGTGCACGAAGGAGCGCCGGCCGGCGAGCCAGCGGTCGAGGGCCGCGTAGACGAGGACCATGCCGTAGACGACGGCGGTCAACAGGAAGAGCGGCCGCAGCGTCTCTCCCGGGCGCAGCAGCAGCTCGATCGCGAAGGCCGAGATCAGCAGGGCCGTCACGGTGACGACCCGGAGGATCATCAGCCAGCGGAGCTGCCGTTCCGTCTCGCTGCGGTCCATGCCCCCCCCGGCGGAGGCGGGCGCGGGCCCGCCCCCTCTCCACGCGGAGATCAGCCGATCTTGCTGATGAGGTCGAACATCGGCATGTACATCGAGATCACGATGCCGCCGATGACGACGCCCAAGAACATGATCATGATCGGCTCCAAAAGGGCCAACAGGTTCGCCGTGGCCTCGTCCACCTCGTCGTCGTAGAAGTCCGCGATCTTGTTGAGCATCGATTCGAGTGCCCCCGTCTGCTCGCCCACGGCGACCATCTGGACCACCATCGGCGGGAACACGTCGGTGTGCTTCAGCGGCTCGGAGATCGTCTTCCCCTCCTCGATGCTCTTCCGGGTCGTCATGATGGCGTCTTCCACGACCGAGTTCCCCGCGGTCCGCGCGGTGATCGAGAGCCCCTCGAGGATCGGGACGCCGGAGGAGACCAGCGTTCCGAGCGTCCGGCAGAAGCGGGCCACGGCGATCTTCCGGAGGACCGATCCGAGCACGGGAAGCTTCAGGAGCAGGCCGTCGATCACCCTCCGGCCGGCGTAGGTCTTGTGGTAGCGGTTCAGCGCGAACACCCCGATCCCGATGGCGCCGAACACGAGCCACCACCACGAACCGATGAAGCGAGACATCGCGATCGTGATGCGCGTCGGGAGCGGGAGCGTCGCTCCGAGCCCCTCGAACAGGGTCGCGAACGTCGGGATCACCTTCCAGAGGATGACCCACACGACCCCGATCGCGATCAAGATGACCGCGACGGGGTAGACGAGGGCGGAGCGGACGGCGGAGCGCAGCTTCACGATCTTCTCGATGTAGGTGGAGAGACGCTGGAGGATCGTGTCGAGGATGCCGCCCGCCTCCCCCGCCGCGACCATGTTGCTGTAGAGGTCGTCGAACACCTTCGGGTGCTTCCGGAGGGAGTCGGCGAGGGTCGCGCCCGACTCGACGTCCTGCCGGACCGCGAAGAGAACCTTCTGGAACGCGCGGTTCTCCTGCTGCGACGCGAGGATCTCCAGGCACTGCACGAGCGGGAGCCCGGCGTCGATCATCACCGAGAACTGCCGCGTGAAGATCGCGACCTCCTTCGTGGAGATCCCGCCGCCGAACCTCGGGAGCGCGAACTCCTTCCCCTTCTCGGTGACGGCGGTGACCATGATCTGCTGCTTCCTGAGCGCGGAGACCACGGCATCCTTGCTCTCCGCGACCAGAACGCCTTCCTGAACCTTCCCCGCGCGGGTCCGACCCTTCCAGGTGTAGTTCGGCATGCTCGACTCCTCCTCGCCCGGTCCGGAATCACTTGCCCGGCTGGCGGCGACCCGGGGCCGCCGTGGCCGCCGTCGGCTGGTAGACGAGCCCCGCACCGCGGTTGATCATCTCCTGCAGCTCGTCCGGGTTGGAGCTCATCGAGAGCGCCAACTGCAGGGAGATCTGCTTCTTGAAGTGCAGCGTGGCCAGGGACTGGTTGAACGTCTGCATCCCGAACTGGTTCTGCCCGGTCTGCATCGCGGAATAGATCTGGTGGACCTTGTCCTCGCGGACCAGGTTTCGGATGGCCGAGTTCGGGATCAGGATCTCCATCGCCAGGACGCGCCCGTGACCGTTGGCCCTCGGCAGGAGCGACTGGCACAGGATCCCCTCCAGCACGAAGGAGAGCTGCGTCCGGATCTGCGACTGCTGGTGGGCCGGGAACACGTCGATGATCCGGTTGATCGTCTGCGCGGCGGAGTTCGTGTGCAGCGTGGCGAAGGTGAGGTGGCCGGTCTCCGCGATCCGGAGCGCCGACTCGATCGTCTCGAGGTCCCGCATCTCGCCGATCAGGACGACGTCGGGGTCCTGGCGGAGGACCGACCGCAGGGCGTTGCCGAACGAGTGCGTGTCGGCGTGGAGCTCCCTCTGGTTGACGAGGCAGCGCTTGTGCGAGTGCAGGTACTCGATCGGGTCCTCGATCGTCACGATGTGCTCGTGCCGCTCGTTGTTGACCTTGTCGAGCATCGCCGCGAGCGTCGTCGACTTCCCGGAACCGGTCGGACCCGTGACCAGGATCAGCCCCCGGGGCTTCTCGCAGAGCGACGCGACGACCTCGGGGAGCCCGAGGTCCTTGAAGTTCCGGATCTCCCACGGGATCGTCCGGAAGGCCCCCGCCACCGCCCCTCGCTGGAAGAAGACGTTGGCCCGGAACCTCGCGAGCCCCTTGACCCCGAACGAGAAATCGAGCTCGAGCGTCTCCTCCAGGCGGTGCTTCTGGTTGTCCGTCAGCACGCTGTAGACGAGCTGCTTCGTCTCGGAGGCGGTCAGCGGAGGGAGCTGCAGCGGCACCATCTTGCCGTCGATGCGGACCTGCGGCGGCGAATTCGTCGTGACGTGCAGGTCGGTCCCCCCCTGGTCCACCAGGGTCTTCAACAGCTGGTGCATCGTGACGCCCATCGCCTCTCCTCGCCGGCGGCCCGAGCGCGCCGGCCCTCCCTCAGAGCACCGTTTCTCGGAGAACTTCCTCGACCGTCGTGAGGCCGTCGCGCAGCTTCTGCAGACCCGAGGCGCGCAGCGACAGCATCCCCTCCTCGATCCCCTTGCGCCGGAGCTCCATGGCCGACGCTCCCGAGAGGATCAGCTCGCGGATCTCGTCCGTGATCTCCAGGACCTCGAACAGGCCGAGCCGGCCCCGGTACCCCGTGTTGTTGCAGTTGGGACAGCCGCGTCCCTTGTAGAGCTTGAGCTTCGGAGCCTCCTCCATCGGGAACCCGATGTCCACGAGCGCCTGCGTCGGCATGCGGATCTCGTCCTTGCACTCCTTGCAGATCTTCCGGACGAGGCGCTGCGCGCAGATCAGGTTCACCGACGTCGCGACGAGGAACGGCTCGATCCCCATGTTCATCAGCCGGTTGATGGTCGACGGGGCGTCGTTCGTGTGCAGGGTCGAGAGGACGAGGTGTCCCGTGAGCGCCGCCTTCACGCCGATCTCGGCGGTCTCGAAGTCTCGGATCTCCCCCACCAGGATGATGTTCGGGTCCTGGCGAAGGAACGCCCGCAGCGCCGTCGCGAAGTTCAGGCCGATCTGCTCCTTCATCTGGACCTGGTTGATGCCGTGCAGGTTGAACTCGACCGGGTCCTCCGCCGTCAGGATGTTCGTCTCAGGCGTGTTGACCCGGGCGATCGAGGAGTAGAGGGTGTTCGTCTTGCCGGACCCGGTGGGGCCGGTCACGAGGACCATCCCGTACGGCTTCAGGATCGCGCGCTCGAACTTCAGGAGCGATTCCGGCTCGAATCCGAGCCTGGTCATGTCGAGCACCAGGTTGTCCTTGTCGAGCAGCCGCAGGACGATCTTTTCGCCGAAGAGCGTGGGCAGAACCGAGACGCGGTAGTCCATCTCCTTGTTCTTCCCCTGCAGCTTCATCTTGATCTTGATCCGGCCGTCCTGCGGGAGCCGCTTTTCCGAGATGTCGAGCTTCGCCATGATCTTGAGCCGGCTCGTGATCGCGTCCTTCAGCTTCAGCGGCGGGTGCATGATCTCGTAGAGCACGCCGTCGATCCGGAAGCGGACGCGGAAGTCCTTCTCGTACGGCTCGATGTGGATGTCGGACGCGCTCTTCTTGATCGAGTCCGTCAGGACGATGTTGACGAGGCGGACGACCGGCGCTTCCTCGGACGCGCTCTCGAGCTGGTGGGCGTCGAGCTCCTCCTCCTCCTCGAGGAGCTCCAGCGCTTCCGTGTCCGCCTCCGCCATCTCGTCCATGACCTTCTTGAGCTCGATGGCGTGGGTGGAGCCGTAGTACTTCTCGATCGCCTCGCGGATCGCCATCTCGCTGGCGACCACCGGCTCGACCGTGTAGCCGGTCATGAAGCGGATGTCGTCCATGGCGAACACGTTGGTCGGGTCCGCCATCGCGATCGTCAGCGTGGCGCCCGTGCGGTTCACGGGCAGGACGAGGTACTTCTGCGCGACCTCGGAGGGGATCAGGTTGATGACCGACTCGTCGATCTCGAAGTGCCGGAGGTTGATCGAGGGGACCCCGTACTGCTCCGAGAGGAGCTGGGTGATCTCGTCCTCCTTGACGTACCCCAGCTTGACGAGGTTGTACCCGAGCTTCCCCCCGTTCTTCTTCTGGGCCTCGAGCGCCTCCTGCAGCCGCTCCTGGGTGACGAGCCCGGCTTTGAGGAGCATCTCTCCCAGCTTGACCGCCATCGAAGCTCCCTGGCCGTGCAGCCCGCGATCAAACTCCGCCCGCGGCGCATCGGTATAGTGCGTTAACTGACTAGGCTATAATGCAGTTAGACATCCCCGCTTTGCCGATCACGCAGATGCGAATGTAGCTCCCGTGAAAATAATTGTCAAGGAAGGCCGCGAACTGACAATTTCCAACACTCCGAGGCCCGAGGCGGCGGACTTTTCGGCCTATTCCGGGATTCGACCGTCGACGAAGCCCTCGCCGTGCCGCGAGGTCCGGAGGAAACGGGACCGGACAGTAGCGGGGCTAGGGTTTCTTCGCCCCGGGAGCGAACCGCGCCATGAAATGGGTCGAGAGGCGGCCTCGGACGAAGTCCTCGTCCGTCAGGATGCGCTGGTGCATCGGCACGCTCGTCCGGATCCCCTCGACGACGAACGACTCGAGGGCCCGGCGCATCCGGAGGATCGCCTCCCCCCGCGTGTTCCCGTGCGCGATCACCTTCGCGATCATCGAGTCGTAATGCGGCGGGACGACGCACTCCGCGTAGCAGGCGGTGTCGACCCGGATTCCGGGCCCTCCCGGCAGATGGAACGCCCGGATCTTCCCCGGGCTCGGAGTGAAGCGCTCGGGGTCCTCCGCGTTGATCCGGCACTCGATCGCGTGGCCCGAGACGACGACCTCGTCCTGCGTGAACGAGATCGGCTCTCCCGCGGCCACCCGGATCTGCTCCTTGATCAGGTCGATGCCGGTGACCATCTCCGTCACCGGGTGCTCGACCTGGATGCGCGTGTTCATCTCGATGAAGTAGAAATCGCCCTTCGAGTCGAGGAGGAACTCGACCGTGCCCGCGTTCACGTACTCGGCCGCCCGCGCCGCCTGCAGGGCCGCGGCGGCCATCCGCGCGCGAAGAGCCCCGTCCAGGGCCGTCGAGGGGGACTCCTCGAGCAGCTTCTGGTGCCTCCGCTGCACCGAGCACTCCCTCTCGAAGAAGTGGAGGAGGTTGCCCTGCGCGTCGCCCAGGATCTGGAACTCGATGTGGCGAGGCTCGACGATGTACTTCTCCAGGTACACGTCCGGAACGCCGAACGCGGCTCCGGCCTCCGTCATCGCGGCCTCGAGCAGCTTTCCCATCTCCTCGATCGAGGAGACGATCCTCATCCCGCGGCCCCCGCCGCCGGCGGCCGCCTTGATCAGGACCGGGTAGCCGATCTCCTCGGCCAGCTCGAGGGCGTGCTCCTCGTCCCGCAGGAGGCCGTCGCTGCCCGGAAGGACCGGGACCCCGGCCTCGATCATCGTCCGCCGCGCCTCCGCCTTGTCCCCCATCCTCCGGATCACGTCGGGGCCCGGACCGATGAACGTCAGGCCGCACTCCCTGCACACCTCCGCGAAGTGCGCGTTCTCGGCAAGGAAGCCGTAACCGGGGTGGATCGCCTCGGCCCCCGTGATCTCCGCGGCGGAGATGACGGCCTGCACGTTGAGATAGGAATCCTTGTTCTGCGGCGGCCCGATGCAGACGTCCTCGTCGGCGAAGCGCACGTGGAGCGAGTCGGAGTCGGCCGTCGAGTGCACGGCGACGGTCCGGATCCCGAGCTCGCGGCACGCCCAGATGATCCGGAGGGCGATCTCTCCGCGGTTCGCGATTAGGATCTTTCGGAACACGGCGCCTCGCTCAGGCCATCGGACGAAGCTTGAAGAGCGTCTCGCCGTACTCGACCGGCTGGCCATTGGCCACGACGACCTCGACGACCTCGGCGTCCATCTCGCACTCGATCTCGTTCATCAGCTTCATCGCTTCCACGATGCAGAGGACCTGCCCCTTCGCCACGCGGCTCCCCACCTCGACGAACGGCGGGGCACCCGGGCTCGGCGCCCGGTAGAAGGTCCCGACGATCGGCGACGAGACCAGGGCCAGGCCGTCGTCCGCCGGGGCCGCCGGGGCGGGCGCGGCAACCGGCGCCGCCGCGGAGGGCGGCTCCGACCCGTCCCGCGCCTGCGACGGCAGAGACGGCGAGGCGATCACGAGGGGCGCCGCCGCGCCCTTGACGAGACGGAGCTTGAACCCCTCCCGCTCCAGCTCGAAGGTCGTGAAGCTACTCCTGGAGATGATCTCGATCAGGTCTCGGAGCTCTTTCGGTTCCACGCCTGGGGTACCTCGATTGGAACGATCGAAGGCAGGAGCCTACCACCGCCGGTGGCGGAGAGTCGAGCCGCGGGCGTTGTGCACGGGGAACCGGAGCGAAATTAGGGCAAAACGGAGAGATCCTCAGGTCTCGAGCTCGGGCCGGACCCGGGAGGCAGCCTTCCGGAGCTCGAACCTCGCCCGCCCGAGGCTCCCCCCGGGGGCCAGGACGACGAGGAGCCCGTACTCGCGGGTGACCAGCCGGAGCAGGACGACCCCTTGCTCCGAGGTCATGATCAGCTCCACCGGCTCCCCGAGGCCCGTCTCGGCGTTCGCGAGGCGCGCGCGGCGCTCCAGGTCGGTCCAGCAGGCCGCGACGAGATCCCATCCCGGCCCGGACGACTCTCCCGCCGAGGAGACGATCACCCCGTCCATCCCCACGAGGAGCGCGACCCGCGCACCGCCGACGGTCTCGACCAAGGACGCGAGAGCTTCATCGAGCACCGGTCACCCCCCGTGATTCCCGGACCCGCGCCAGGAAGGCCTCGAGCCGCCGGCGAACGCGCCGCGTCTCCCCGGCCTCACCGCCGCCGAGCGCCGCCTGAAACCGCCCCCGGATCTCCGATGCCCTCGCCGGTCGCGGCGGGGCCAACGGCTCCTCCTCCCGCTCGGCGAGGCCGGTCCCGCGGAGATCGCCCAGTTCCTCGAGCAGGAGCCTCGCCTCCGGGTCGTCCGGACTCTCGGCGAGGATCGCCCGCAGGATGGCGCGGGCGACGTCCGCGTCCCCCTGAGAGGCTCGAAGCCTCGCGTGGGTCACCGTCGCCAGCCGCGACTCACCGCCTCCGCGCTCTCTCACGTCACCGGCTCGACGCGGGCGCCCCCCGGACGGGCGCTCTCCCTCCGGAGAGCGCCCGCGGGGACCCCGGGGTCCCCGCGCGCGATCTACAGGACGCTACAGCTCTCCACCGAGAGCGTGGCCCCGCCCGGAGGCCCCGGCAGCGACTCGACGGCCGTGCCGTCTACGAGCTTCCCCCGGAACGTGACCATGAGGTTCGCGCTGTGACCGGCCCGGTCCGCGGTCATGTCCCCGTACCGGATCGGCAGGAACGATACCGTGCCCTGGGCATCGCACGGGATCAACCCCGCCGCGCTCATCTCGATCGGCCCCACCACCAGGCCGTCGTCCCAGCTGTAGGTCACGGACACGCTGTCGATCACGGCGTCGGACATCGGGGACTCCGCGAGCTCCGACTTCGGGAGGCTCACGAGCGTCACCGACACGCCGGTCGGCAGCTGGAACACGCAGACTCCTTCCTCGTTCGTCGTCGTGATGGGCGGGATCGGTGGAAACGTCCCGATCACGAGCACGACGTTGGCGCTGTCGCCGTCATCCACCGTGCCTTCGGCGCAGGCCTGCAGCGCCAGGACGAGCCCGACCGCAAGAAGAGCCCGGAGGATTCGGTTCGTTCCGCGCATGGTCAGACCTCCGCTACCCGACCTTCAGAATCTTGGGGGTGAGGAAAATCAGGAGCTCCCGGTTCTCGTTCGTGATGTTCCGGGTCTTGAACAGCCAGCCGAACACCGGGATCTTCCGGAACCAGGGCACGCCCTGCTCGCTCGACGCCTCGTTGACCGTGAAGATGCCGCCGATCACGGTCGTGCCCCCGTCCGCGATCAGGATCTTGGTCTGCGCCCGCTGCGTGTTCACCGCGGGGACGTCTCCCACGCGGTTCGAGAAGTCCGGCGAGTTGTTCTCCAGCTCGACGTCCAGGATGATGGTCCCCTCCGCCGTGATCTGCGGGGTAACCCCCAGCCGGAGCGACGCCGACACGAACTCCACGTTGATCTCGGTCGCCGTCGTGTTCACGACGGGGATGCGCACGCCCTGCTCGATCTCGGCCCGCTCGTTGTTCTGCGTGGCGATCTTCGGCGAGGAGAGGATCCTCCCCCGGCCGTCCGTCTCGAGCGCGTTCAGCGCGAGGTCGAGCGTGAACGAATCGATCACGTTCCCGAACTTGAACGCGAGGTTGCTCGCCCCGCCGCTCCCGGGAAGGTTCAGCCCGTACTTCACGGAAGCGTTGTGCGGGAACGCCAGCGAGGTGGACGTCCCGCGCGAGGCGTCGGCGATCGCCGAGAAGCCCCACGTCACGCCGAAGTCCTGGACGAACTCCCTCGAGGTCTCGATGATACGGGCCTCGATCATGACCTGCGGCGTCTCGGAGTCGAGCGTCGAGATCAGGACGTCGACCGGCTCGACCCGCTTCGGAATGTCGCTGATGATCAGCGTGTTCGTCCGGTCGTCGACGATCACCTTCCCGCGCGCGGACAGCACGCCGCCGTCGCGGATGACCCGCTCGACGTCCTTCGCCTTCGCGTACGAGAGGGTCCTCGTGATCGTCGTCGGCTCGACCTCCAGCTCCTTCGCCTCCTTGAGCTGCTTCCTCGCCGCCGCCTCCGACGCGAGCTTCTGCGTCGAGGCGATCCGGATCACATTGTCCTCCATCACCTTGTCCAGGCCGTTGTTCTTGAGGATGATGTCCAGCGCCTGGTCCCAGGGCGTGTTGTCGAGGACGATCGTGACGCGCCCGTCCACGCTGGGATCGAGCACGAAGTTCAGTCCCGAGATCTCGTGGAAGAGCCGGAACACCTGCTTCACGTCGGCGTCCACGAGGTTGAGGGACAGTCGCTTCCCCGTGTACTGTCTCTCGTCGACGGCGATCGTCTTCGTCTCGAACGACGTCGCGGGCGGCGGAACCCGGGCCGGCGGCGGCGGCGGCGCGGGGGCTTCCTCCGGCTCCGCCGACTCGTACACCGGAGTGGCGCGGAGCAGCAGATCGAGCGACTCGGCCGGCACCGTGCGCGCGGGAGCCTCGGCGACCGCAGCCGCCGGGGGATCCGCGGGCTCGGCCACCGCCTCGGCCACCTCCGCCGTCGCCTCGGCCGCCTCGGCCGCCGGGACGGGAGCAGCCTCCTCTGGAGGCGCCGGGGGCGCGGGAGCCTCTGCGACCGGCGCGGCCGGCTCGGCGGGGATGCCGCCGAACGCAACCACGAGGTCCTTGCCCCGCTCCTCGATCCGGTACGGGACCGCGCCCTCGAGGTCGAACACGACCCTCGAGACCGGATCCGGCTCCACCCGGTACTGGCCCACGCGGATCCGCTCGACTCCTCCGGTTCCCACCGGAACCTGGCGCGTCTGCACCCGGCTGTTCACGCCGGGCAGGTCGAGCACCAGCCGCCGGGGGGAATCGAGCTCGAGAGTCTCGTAGCGCAGCGCCCCGTCGCCGGAGATCGTGACGACGGGATTCCCTTGGGCGTCGGAAGAAACCGTCACGGCCATCAGGTCTCGTGCCGCCCCGGCGTCCGACGAGGCCCAGGGGGATCCCACGGCGGCCGACGCGACGAGCGCCAGGGCCGCGAGGATCGACATGCCGTGCTTACTCATTGGCCTTATCCTCCTCCAGCGGGACCAGCCTCTTGACGACGTCCCGATAGGGCTTGATCAGCCGGGGGTCGTCAACCTGCTGGCGGAAGGTGACGTTTCCGGCCTTCGGATCCACCGAGATCAGGGTCGCGTCGTACACCTCGTCGCCGACCCTGAGGAAGTACCCCTTGTTGTCCGAGCCCATGAAGAGCGAAACGTCGCCCCCCGACGGGTCGCGCACGATCCCCACCAACGAGATCTCCGAGACGAGCATCCCCGCCACGCCCTTCGGCCTGGGCCCCTTCCGGCGCACCGTGAGCTCCTCGTAGAGCGAGCGGAACGGGTCGCGACGGCCGCCGGGGTCGTACGAGAATCGCTGGCCGCTCAGGATCTCCTCCTGCTGGCGCAGGATCGTCTCGACGGTCTTCTCCCCTTCCTGCATGGCCTTCTGGGCGCTCTTCTGCGCCTCGGAGGGGGCCGCCGTCCCGGCCCCCGCGGGCCGCTCCTGCGGGAACGCGGGGGCGGACGCCGCGACCAGGAGCGTCAGCGCCGCAGCCGCCACGATCCAGACCCATTGCCGACGGCTCATGGCTTGCCCTCCTCGGCCCTCTCGCCCGCGCGCTCCTCGTAGACGAACGTCGTGGCGGTGAAGCTGGCCGAGATCGACCGGTCGCCTCCCTTGCGGAGCGCGGCCAGCCTCAGGTTGTCCACGTTGATGATCCGGGAGTACTTGCTCACCCGATCGAGGAAAACCCCGAGATCGTGGTAGCGGCCCGTCACGTCCATGTCGATCGGGAACACCTTGTAGAAGTCCACGGGCTTCAGCTCGCCCGGGGCGAACGACTTGAGGTCGAGGTTCGACTGGTCGGTCATGTTCTTGATCCACCGAAGGAGGTCGCCCGTCTCGGGACCCGTCGGGAGGATCTGCTGGATGTCCCCCAGCTTCCGCTGCAGGTTCCCGATCTCCCGCTCGAACTCCGGGAGCTTCTGCTCGATCGCCTGGCCCTCCCGGATCTGCCGCTCCTTCTCGGTGTACTCCGACCGGTAGCGCGCGATCTGCGCGCCCATCCCTTGGATCCCGGGCCACAGCCAATAGGCGACGCCGACCAGAAGGGCCGCGAGAACGACCATCGTGAGGACCTGTGCGTAGAACGGCAGTCTTTGCATCGCTTCGACTCCCCGTTACAGCCTCGCCGGTGAACCCCCGCCGCGCGCCGCGCCCGGAGCCCGGGGGCCCCGTCCCGGCGCCCGGCCACGGTCGATCCCTACCCCTGCGGACCCTGCTCCGCCGGCTGCGCCGGCTCCTTCGGAGCGGGCGCGGAGAACTTGCAGCTCAGCGAGAACGAAACCCCCTCCGGGACCTCCGCCGTCTTCCCGAGCACGACGTTGCTGAAGAAGCCGGACGCCAGGAGGTTGTCGTAGAAGTTCGAGACGGCGTTGTACGTGGTCGCCCGCCCCGAGATGCTGATCTGGTTCGCGTTCGCGGTCATCTTTTCGAGCCAGAGGAAGTCCGGCAGGTTCTTCGACACCTGGTCCAGGATGTGGACGGGCACGGACTGCTTCTTCTTCAGCTCCGTGATCAGGTTGATCTTCTGCTCGAGGAGCTCCTTCTGCTTCTTGAACAGGTCCGCCTTCTGCCGGACCTCCTGGAGACGGACCAGCTCCTTGTCCGCTGCGACGATTTTCCCCTTCCAGGAGCGGATGTCGGAGGCCCGCAGGAACCACCAGGTCCCAGCGACGATGAATCCCAGGGCGAGGATCCCCGCCAGCAAGAGGTTCTGGGTCCCGCCGAGCCCCTCGATCTTGAGGGTCGGAGCCTTCGTCTTGACCGGCTTCTTCTCGGCCAGGAGGTTGATCTTGATCATGGACTCAGTCCCCCATGCGGCGGAGAGCCAGGCCGACGGCCACCGAGGCGGTGGGCGCCATCTCGTTGAGCAGCTCCGGCGTGACGTCGCGCCCGGCCGGCGGGACCTTCCGGAACGGGTTCAGGAACTCCACCTTCGTCCGGAGACGCTCGGCCAGGGCCTCCTTCAGGTGGACCGACTGCGACGCGCCCCCCGTCAGGTAGAGCCGGTCGAGCGGCTCGTCGGCGGCGGAGATCTGCTTGAAGAAGTCGAGCGTCTTCTGGATCTCCGCGCCGATGTCCTCGTTGACCGCCGCCAGGATCGGCAGGACCCGCTCGTACGGGATCCCGTCCACCTCCTCCCCGCGCTTCAGCTGCTCGGCCTGGTCGACGGAGAGGGTCAACTCCTTCTGGATCGCATCGGTGTACTGGTTCCCGCCGATGTTGATGTCGCGCCAGTACACGGACGTGCCCCCGTGGAGCACGCTGATCGAGGCGACGGCCGCCCCGAGATCGACGAGCGAGATGACCTGGTGCGGCTCGAACTCGTAGTTCGCCTCGAAAACGTTCTGCAGGGCGAAGGTCGCGATGTCCACGGTCGCAGGGGTCAGGCCCGCCTGGCTGATGACGCTGGCGTAGTCGTTGATCTTGTCCTTCTTCGCCGCAGCGAGAAGGACGTCCATGTTCCCCTCGCCCGAGAGGCTCGATCCCTCGAGGATCTGGTAGTCGAGGTTTACGTCCTCGATGGCGAACGGGATGTACTGCTCCGCCTCCCAGTGGATCGACTCCGCCAGCTCCGCCTCTCCCATCGTCGGCAGGCTGATCCGCTTGACGATGACCGAGTGCCCGTACAGCGCGGTGGCCACGCTCAGGTTCCGCACGCGGAGCCTCTGGAAAAGACGCTGGATGGTCTCGATCACCAGCTGCGAGTCCATGATCGCGCCGTCGACGATCGCCTCGGCCGGCAGGGGCTCCCATCCAAGCTTGGTGATCTGGTATCCCCGCCCCCGGCCGAGGTCCTTCAGCTCCGCGACCTTGACGGAGCTGTCCCCGATGTCCAGCCCGACCAAGTTCCGGCTGCGTCCGAAGAGCATCTTCCCCTCTCTTCCCCGAGGCGCCTCGGGAGGGCAAAACCTCAAGTGGAACGTTAACCTAGGCCATTCTCTCGACTTGAGTCAAGCTCCGAGGATTCCAGGGATTCGAGCGCCGATGCTTCCGATATCGTCCGCGATGTCATCCCCTCGAAGCCCAACGTTTGGGTCCTCTCCGGCCCCGCAACGACCCCGGGGACGCCGGGAGATCTTCCGGGTTTTACGGACCTTCCGGATCCGGGGCCGAGGTCAAATATAGGAACGCACAGGCCGAAAGCAACCGTGCCCCCAGGGCCGCGCCCGATACGAAACCCCTCCCCCCGAACGGGGGCGGCCCCGCCGGGCGCATCGGCGCCCCGCCGGGCCCGGAGGGCCCGCGCCTTGACAGCCCCTTCCCGCTCCAATAGCATGTCGGCTTTGCGCGGCGGGGTTCCGTCGAAGCGGTCTTGTCCCGAGGTGATCCGATGGCTCGAGTCTGCGAGATCTGCGGAAAGAAGACGATCTTCGGCCGGAACGTCTCCCACGCCCACAACGTCACGTCGCGGCGGTACCTTCCGAACCTTCAGAAGATCCGGGTGCGGATCGAGGGGGGCGGAACGCGGCGGGCCCGCGTCTGCACGCGGTGCCTTCGCAGCCGCTCCGTCGTCAAGGCCGTCGGCTAGGCGGCCGGTCGGGGTTCGCCGCCCGGGGCTCAGATCGCGATCGCGTCGATCTCCACCCGCGCGCCGCGCGGGAGCCGGGAGACCTCGACGCACACGCGCGCGGGGGGAGGGCTCGGCATGACCTCCCCGTAGACGCGGTTCACGGCGTCGAACTCTCCCAGGTCGGTCAGGAACACGGTGGCGCGGACGATCCGGTCGAGGCCGCTCCCGGCCGCCTCGAGGATCGACCGCAGATTCTTCACGCACTGCCGCGTCTGCTCCTCGATCCCCCCCTCGACGATGCTCCCCGTGGCGGGGTCGAGCGGGATCTGCCCCGAGACGAAGATCAGGCCCGAGGCGACGATCGCCTGCGAGTAGGGCCCCACCGCAGCGGGGGCCTTGTCGGTCCGGACGGCTCGTCTCATCGTCGTCGCTCCCGTTCGCGGCCGGGCTCCCGTCCCCGGGCGCGTCAGCTCAGCAGGCGCTGGACGCGGCGGACGCCGTCGACCTTGCGGATGCGGTCCATCACCCGCCGCATCTGCTGCCGGTCCGCGACGTTGAGAACGAGGGTGGCGCGCGCGTCGCTCCCCTCGTCCGTCCTCGCGTCCATCGTCTTGATGTTGCTCTTCTCCTCGGCGACCGCCGACAGCACCTTCGCGAGCACCCCGGGCCGGTCCTCGATCTCGACCCGCAGGCGCACCTCGTACACCGCCGCGCCGTCGGAAGACCCGGCCCACTGGACCTCGATCCGGCGCTCGGAGTCGAACATCAGCCTCTCTACGTTCGGGCAGTGAACGGAGTGCACCGACACGCCCTTCCCGCGCGTGATGTAGCCGACGATCTCCTCCCCCCGAACCGGGTTGCAGCACTTCGCCAGCGTGATCATCACGTCGTCGAGCCCGCGGACGGCGATCGCCTTCTCGCCGAGCCCCAGCGCCCGCTTGACGACGCGCGCGACCAGGCCGTCCGGCCTCGGCTGCAGCTCCTGCTCGGGGACGACCGCTCCGAGGAGCGACTGCGGCGTCAGCCGGCCGTGCCCGACCGCCGCGAAGAAATCGTCCAGCTCGGCGAGCCCCATCCGACGCAGCGCCTCTCCGACCGCGGGATCGTCCGTCAGCGTCCGGACGGGAACGCGGTACTTCCGGAACTCCTTCTCCGTCAGCTCCCTGCCCAGCGCTACGGAACGGGTCCGCTCCTCGGCCTTGAGCCATGCCCGGATCTTGCTGCGCGCCCTCGTCGTGCGCACGATGGCGAGCCAGTCTCGGCTCGGATGGCTCGACGGCTGCGTGAGGATCTCGACCATGTCCCCGTTCTGCAGGAGGGTCTTGAGGGGCACGATCCTTCCGTTGATCTTCGCGCCGACGCAGTGGTGGCCGACCTCCGTGTGGATGGCGTACGCGAAGTCCACGGGGGTTGCGCCCCGCGGGAACGACAGCACCTTCCCCTTCGGCGTGAAGCTGTACACCTCCTCCGGGTAGAGGTCCACCTTCACCATCTCGAGGAACTCGCGGGGGTCCTTCAGGTCCTGTTGCCATTCCAGGATCTGCCGGAGCCACGCGACCCGCTCGACGTCCTGTCCCGAGAGGCGCCCGCCGCCTTCCTTGTATTGCCAGTGCGCCGCGATCCCCTCCTCCGCAATGCGGTGCATCTCCGGGGTGCGGATCTGGACCTCGAACGGCTGCCCCCGGTCGCCCATCACCGAGGTGTGCAGCGACTGGTACATGTTCGGCTTGGGCATCGCGATGAAGTCCTTGATCCGTCCCGGCACCGGGCGCCACAGGGCGTGGACGGTCCCCAGCGCCCCGTAGCAGTCCTTCACCGACGCCGCCAGGATGCGGAAGGCGACGTAGTCGTACATCTGATCGAGGTCGATGCCCTGCCGCTGGATCTTCCTCCAGATCGAGGTCGTGCTCTTGATGCGCCCCCGGATCTCGGCCTCGATCCCCTGCTCCGCCAGCGCCCTCTCGAGCCGCTCGCCGGTCTCGCGGATGAACTGCGCGCTCGCCTCCTGCCTCGACTCGAGAGCCCGGGCCAGCGCCTCGTGGGCCTCCGGCTCCAGATGCCGGAACGCGAGGTCCTCGAGCTCCACCTTGATCCGCCCGATCCCCAGGCGGTTCGCGAGGGGCGCGTAGATCTCGAACGTCTCCCGCGCGATCCTCTCTCGCCGATCCGGCTCGAGGTACTCGAGCGTCCGCATGTTGTGCAGCCGGTCCGCCAGCTTGACCAGGATGACGCGGACGTCGTCCACCATCGCCAGGATCATCTTGCGCAGGTTCTCCGCCTCCGCCTGCTCCTGGCTCGCGAAGCGGAGCTTGGAGATCTTCGTCACGCCGGCGACGATGTGGGCCACGTCCTCGCCGAAGTAGCCGGCCACCGCCTCGATCGTGGTGAGCGTGTCCTCGACGACGTCGTGGAGGAGGCCCGCCACGACGCTCGCCGTGTCGAGCCGGAGCTCCGCCAGAGCGTAGGCGACCTCGAGGGGATGGACGAGGTACGGCTCGCCCGAGCGCCGCACCTGGTTGCGGTGCTCCCTCGCGGAGAACACGTACGCCCTCCGGAGGAGATCGAAGTCCGCCCCGGGGTTGTACGCCTCCACCGCTTCGAGGATGTCCTCGAATCGCCGGACCATGCGCGCGACGCCCTCCCCGCGGGGGGATTATACGCGCCGCTGCGCCGCGCCGTCGGGCGCGGTCACGAGGATCGCGACGTCCTGACTTTCCGCGCGCCTCCCTGGGACGCGGGAGCCCCGCCCGACCCGCGCTCCTTTCGCCCCGGGAACCACCGCTGCCACTCGACGAGGATCGGGCTCGCCACGTAGATGGACGAGTACGTGCCGATCACGATCCCCGTTACGAGGACGAACGAGAAGGGCCGGAGCGCCTCCCCGCCGAGGAAGAACAGGGCCAGGACGACGAACCATGTGAGGAGTGAGGTGATGACCGTCCGGCTGAGCGTCTGGTTGATCGACTCGTTGATCGTGGCCGCCAGGTCACCCGGCCCGCGCACCCGGAGGTTCTCCCGGATCCGGTCGAACACGACCACCGTGTCGTTGATCGAGTATCCGATCAGGGTCAGGAAGGCGGCGATGACGGGGAGGCTCATCTCGAGCCGGAAGATCGAGAAGAGCCCGAGCACGATCAACGTGTCGTGGACGAGGGCGAGGACCCCGGCGAGCCCCCACTGGAACTCGAACCGGATCCAGATGTAGACGAGGATCCCCGCCAGGGAGCCGAGGATCGCGAGGAACGCCTTCCGGATCAGCTCCTTGCCGATGACGGGCCCGACGTAGGACTGGCTCCGCACCGCGAAGGGACCCGCGAACGTGCGGGACGACATCCACTCCGAGACCGCGGGCGTCATCCCCGGAACCCCGCCGAGGTCGGCGGGAGAGCGGAAGATCGCCCGCTCCCGCCGCGCCTCGACGATCGCTTGCGCGAGCGCGGCGGCGTCGTCGCGGGCGATGTCGGGGTTCGTCTCGAGGAGCCGGTCCAGCGTCGGCGCGTCCGCGATGTTCAGGTTCGCGAGCCCGGCCGCGAGCTTGGACCGGACGTCCTCCGGCCGCAGCGCGCTCACGATCCGCGGAGTCAGGTCCTCTTCCTCCTCCTGCGAGACGAGCGCGATCCGGATGTAGACCTCGTTCTCCTCCGGCCGCCCGATGGTGGTCACCACGTGGTTCGTCAGGCCGGCCGCGGTGAGCGCCCCCCGCACGTCCTGGAGACGAGGTCTCTCGACGTACTTGACCTGGACCTCGGTGCCCCCCGTGAACTCGATTCCGTACCGGAGCCCGCGGACCGACAGCACGACGATCGAGCAGGCGACGAGCACCATGGAGACGGAGATCCATCTCCGCCGCCAGCCCATGAAATCCACGTTCGGGTTCTTGAACAGCTGCAGCACGGCATCCCCCGGCTGCGGGCGGCGCCCGCCTCAGATGCTGAGAGACTCGACCGGCTTCCCCTCGCCGAGGACGAGCTCGAAGATCACCCGCGACACGAAGACGGCGGTGAACATGGAGAAGACGAGGCCGACCACGAGCGTGACGGCGAACCCCTTCACCGGCCCCGTGCCGTACATGAACAGGAAGAACGCCGACACGACCGTCGTCACATGCGTGTCCACGATCGTTCCGAACGCCCGAGAGAAACCGAGGTTCACGGCGGACCGGACCGTCTTGCCGAGCCTCAGCTCCTCCCGGATGCGCTCGAACACGAGCACGTTGCTGTCGACCGCCATTCCGACGGTCAGGATCAGCCCCGCGATCCCGGGCAAGGTCAGCGTCGCGTGGAAGTACCCGAGCGCTCCCATGACGAGGACGACGTTGAGGAGGAGCGCGACGACCGCGTTGACGCCGGAGAGCCTGTAGTACGCGAGCATGAAGAGCATGACGGACACGAACCCGACGAGCGACGCGATCAGCCCGGCGCGGATCGAGTCCCGGCCGAGCGAGGGCCCCACCGTCCGCTCCTCGATGATCGTCACGTCGGTCGGGATCGCGCCCGACCGGAGCTTCAGCGCCAAGTCCTCCGCGGTCTCGAGGCTGAACCCGCCCTCGATCATCCCGGAGTCGCGAATCGTGCTGCGGATCACCGGAGCCGAGATCACCTGCTTCGTCTCGACCCCGCCGAGGACGATGGCCATGCGCCGGCCGACGTTCTCCCGGGTCGCCGCCTCGAAGCGGCGGCCCGCATCCTGGGTGAGCTCGAAGTTCACGACCGAGTCGCCCCACTGGTTCTGGCCTCGGCGCGAGCTCCGGAGGTCGTTGCCGACGACCGTCGAGACCTTGTTCAGCGGCCACCAGACGGTCACGATGCCGCCGCCCTCCCGCGCCGGGAGCCTCTGCGGGTACAGCTCGGTGTCGGCCGGCAGGCTCCCGCCGAAGAGCCGCAGGACCTCGTCCTTCGACGCCGGAGGCATCCAGCCCCCGAAATCCGCCGTCCCCGGAGGGTACGTCACCGTCTTCCACTCCAGGACCGCCGGGTCCTGCATGACCTCCTTGGCCCTCTCCGGGTCCTCGACCCCCGGGAGCTGGATGAGGATCCGGTCGCCTTCCATTCCCTCCTTCTGGACCGTCGGCTCGCGGACGCCCAGCTCGTCGATCCGGTTGCGGATCGTCGTCAGCGTCATCTCGACCGCGCGCTCCTCGATCGCGGCGCGCACCTCGAGCGGCATCGTGACGCGCCACGCGCCCGAGCCCGCGTCGCGGATCTCCCACTGCCCGAAGAAGTCGTCGAGGACTTTCCGGACGTCGCCCCGCCGCGCGGGATCGGTCCCCTGGACATCGAGGACGCCGACGTCGGGAGAGCCGACGGATCCGAACGTCACCCCGCGCTCCTTGAGCGCCTGCCCGATGCGGCTGATCGCCAGGTCCATCTCGTACTTGACCGCGGTCTTCGTCTCGACCTGCATCAGGATGTGGGAGCCCCCTCGCAGGTCGAGCCCCAGGTTGATCTTCTCCGCAGGCGGGTACAGGTAGAACACCGCCGCCGCGATCACGGCCAGGATCAAGGGAACCTTCCAACCGAGCTTCTTGGACATCGGATGCGTCCTCTCGAAGTCGCCCGCGCCGCGAGCGCGCGTCACGACCCCTGCTGCTGGAGCCCCGCGACCGCGTGCTTCGCCACGTCGATCGTCACCTGGTTCGCGACTCGGAGCTGGACGACGTCCTCACCGACCCCCGCGACGGTGCCGTAGATCCCCCCCTGGGTGATCACTCGGTCCCCCGGCTTCAGGTTCGTGAGCATCTCCGCGTGCTTCTTCTGCTTCTTGCGCGCCGGCGCGATCAGGAGGAAGTAGAAGACGACGAAGATGAGCACGAACGGCGCCAGCTGGAACAGGAAGTTGGGTTGGCCCTGGGTGCCGGCCGGCGGAGCCGCTGCGGCAAGAAACCCGGACGATAGCAGGAGCATGCCTTTGGCCTCCTCGCGTGAGACGCCGCTTGCCGCCCCGCGGGCGGCTCTTCAAGGCCCCGGCGGAATGCGTGCAAACGAAACGAACGCAGGATTTTGCCCCACGCAGGCGATCGCGTCAAGGACGCCGCCGGGAGCCCCTGGCCCTGGCCGCGCGGGCGTAGCGCTCCGCCAGGCGCTCGAGACTCTCGGCGCTCGCCTCGAAGACTGGGGGAGCGTCGGCGGGGCGTCCCGCCCCCGCCTCCCCCGCCCGCGGGGTGGCGCGGGGAGGCCCCGGAGAGACGGCGGCGGCGGCGAACTCCCCGAACGGGCTGGAATCTCCCGCGACGCGGAGCCGGACGCGCCGGATCCCGGCGCCCGGTGCCTCGGCGGCGAGCCGGCCCGCGAGCCGCCCGGCGCTTCGCGAGAGAACCTCCGCCCAGCGACGGTCCGGAGCCTCGATCTGAAGCGTCCCTCGAGCCACGCGGATCGGCCCGAGGCGTCTCGCGAGGGCTTCTCCCGCGACCCGCCTCCACGCTTCTTCGAGCACGAGCTCTCGGACGCGCCTCGGCGGCAGGCCGGTCCCCGCCGGCCCGAGCTCGCGGAGCGAGCGGAATCCGCTACCGGGGGCCCGCCGTGCCATGGCCGGATTCTAACCGACCTCCAGCTGCCGCTATAATGGCCGGCGGGAGGCCGAGCCGTGAGCCACTGCCGTTTCCGGACGAGCTGGGGTGGGGTCCTATTCTGCCAGGATCCCGTCTACCTCGAGGGCTTCTGCAAGTTCCACTACCAGGCCCTCGAGCGCGGCGAGATCAACGAGGCCGGAGTGCTCCACGAGAGGCTGAGCGACCAGGCGAGGAGGCGCGAGATCAACCTCCACGGGATCCGTCCGCCCGAGGGGATCTACCTCGAGGACTGATCCCGGGCGCTGCCGGCGCCGGGATCCCCGGCCCGCGCGTCGAGCCAGCTCTGGAGGATCAGCACGGCCGCCATCGCGTCCACGACCTCCCTGCGGCGGCGGCGCTTCACCCCGTCGGACAGGAGGATCCGCTGCGCCTCCGCGGTCGTGAGCCTCTCGTCCCAGAGCACGACCTCGACGTCCCCGGAAAGCTTCGACCGTAGCCGCTCCGCGAAGCGCTCGGCGTGCTCCGCCCTCGCGCCCCGGTCGCCGGAGAGCAGCAGCGGGTGCCCGACGACCACGAGCCCGGCGCCGTGCTCCTCGACGAGGGCGCGGATCGAGAGCGCGTCGGAGGACTCGCCGCGCCGCCGCAGGAAGCCCAGCGGCTGCGCGGTGACGCCGAGCGGGTCGGACACCGCGAGCCCGATCCGGACCTCTCCGAGATCGAGCGCGAGGACCCGGGCGCCCGAGCCCCTCACGATCCCGGTCCGGTCGCGCCCTTGGCCGCGGGCCCGGTCGCGGGTGCCGCGCCCGCCGCGCCGGCGATGCCCACCAGCGCATCGCGGACGAACTGCGCCGTGTCGGGATCGTCCGGATAGCGGGTTCCCAGAAAGTACATCCAGCTCTCGGCCGACCGGATCCGCTTCGCGTCGTCGAGGAAGAAGCGGGTTTCGCCCACGCGCCTCCCCTGGCTCTGCGTGTACACGATCGAGGTCCGCCCCTCGGCCTCCTCCACCGCGGTCAGGGCGCCGCCGTACGCTCCGGCGACCAGATCGATTCCCGGAACCTCGCGCGCGAGACGCTTGGAGTCGTCCCGGCTCATCGCCGCCAGCAGCACCACGACGTCCGAGGCGCCCCGGACCTCGTCGATGTACCTCCGCACCATCTCCACCGGCGGCGCGATGGAGAGGTTGGCGCCGTCCGGACCCGACTTGAGGAACAGAGGATTGAAGCGCACCACGCTCATCACGCCGACCTTCACCGGCGGCTTCCCGCTGCCGCGCGGAGCCTCGATCACGGCGTAGGGACGGAACGCGGGCTCCTTCGTGTCGGACCGGACCACGTTCGTCGAGAGGAGCGGGAACGAGGCCTTCGCCGTCCTCCGGACGAACTCGGCGTAGCCGAGCGCCAGGTCGCGCTCGCCGATCCCGGCGGCCGCGCACCCGATCCTCCCCATCCCCTCGAGCAGCGCCGCCGTCCTCGCCGCGCCCACGGCGGTGGGCGCGTCGGTGAAGTTCCCGGCGTCGAGCAGGACGACCGCCGCTTCCTGGAACTTCGACTCGATCTGCTTCTTCAGCCAGGCCCTCCGGGCCAGCCCTCCCGCGGGGAAGGTCTTTCACCCGCAGGGTTCGAGATAGCCCAGGACGTCGCCGGTGTAGAGGAGGACGAGATCGGGCGCGTTCCCCGGAGCGACCAGCGCGCCTCCCAGCGGCTCGAGGCGCCGCCCGGTCGAGGCCGCCTGGCCCTCCGCCGGCTCCCCTGCGCCGGCCGCGGACGGCACCACCCCTGCCGCCAAGAGCGCAGCGACGAGAATTCCGCCCGCCCTGCTCGCTGCCCGCATCCGACCTCCGCCCCCCCCGCCGCTCCGCCGCCTGCGGCCTAAACGCTCGCGCCAATTATAGGAACGGGGTCCGGCCCGCGCCAGGAAGCCCGCGACCTTGACACGCTCGCTCCCCGCGGCGACAGTGGGCGCCGCTCGCCCCACCGAGAGGGCAGGGAGACCTTCCGGGTGCCCGAGAAGCTGTTCCTCGCATCCGCCTCGCCTCGACGCATCGCGATGCTCAGCGAGGCGGGGCTCCGCCCGATCCCGCGCCCTTCCGGCATCCCCGAGATCCCGCTTCCCGGGGAGTCGCCGGCCGATCACGTCCTGCGGCTCGCGGAGGAGAAGGGGCTCCACGCCGTCCGCCTCCTGCGGGAGGAGGACGAATTCGGGGTCGTGCTCGCCGCCGACACGGCGGTCGTGCTGGCCGGGGAGATCCTCGGCAAGCCGGCGGACGCAGGCGACGCGCTCCGGATGCTGCGTCTCCTGTCGGGACGAACCCATCGTGTGCTGACCGGAGTCTTCCTCGCGAGGTTCCCGGGCGGCGGGAGCGCGCGCGCGGTGGAGGAGACGCTGGTCACGTTTCGCGCCTACGACGAGACGGAAGCCCGCCGCTACGTCGAGACCGGAGAGCCTCTCGACAAGGCAGGGGCCTACGGGATCCAGGGAGCGGGCGCGGCCCTCGTGCTCGCCGTGTCGGGCTCCTACTCGAACGTGGTGGGCCTTCCGATGGAGGCCCTCCCCGCCCTGTTCCGGAAGGCGGGCGTCTCCTGGCCCGCCGGGGCCGCCCGCCCGTAGCGTGCGGCGGGGGCGCCTCCCGACGCGGCCGTCTTTCCCAGGACCCCGCTAGGGGCGGAAGCGCAGCTTCGGCTTCCTCGCGGCGCCGGTCTCGTCGAGCCTCCGTACCGGGGTCGTGTGGGGCGCCGACCGCACGAGATCCGGATCCGTCCTCGCCTCCTCCACGATCGCCCGGACGGCCTCCACGAACGCGTCCAGCTCCTCCCGGCTCTCCGTCTCCGTCGGCTCGATCATCAGGGCCCCGTGGACGATCAGCGGGAAGTACACGGTGGGCGGGTGGAAGCCGTAGTCCATCAGCCGCTTCGCCAGGTCCAGCGTCTTGATCCCGGTCTGCGCCTCGAGGTCCCGGTCGGAGAACACGACCTCGTGATACGAGGGAGAGGAGTACGGGAGGTGCAGCACCCCTTCGAGCCGCCGTCGCACGTAGTTCGCGTTCAGGATCGCCGTCAGGCCGGATTCCCGGAGCCCCTCGGCGCCGAGCGACCGGATGTAGGCGTAGGCGCGGACGAGCATCCCGAAGTTGCCGTAGAAGGAGCGCACGCGCCCGATCGCCTGCGGTCTGTCGTAGCCGAGCCTCCTCGCGCCCGGAGCGCCGCTCACCCGCGGAACCGGGAGGAAAGGCTCGAGATGCCGCTTCACCGCGACGGCCCCGGCGCCGGGCCCCCCGCCCCCGTGCGGGGTCGAGAACGTCTTGTGCAGGTTCAGGTGCATGACGTCGACCCCCGCGTCGCCCGGCCGCGTGATCCCGATCATCGCGTTCATGTTGGCGCCGTCCATGTAGAGCATGGCGCCGTTCTCGTGCAGGACCCGGGCGACCTCGGCGATATCCTCCTCGAACACCCCGAGCGTGTTCGGGTTCGTCGCCATCATCGCGGCGACGTCTCCGACCGCCGCGCGCCGTCTCAGGGCGTCGAGATCGACGCACCCTCGCGCGTCGGAGGGGATCTCCTCGACGGCGTAGCCGGAGAACGAGGCGGTGGCCGGGTTCGTCCCGTGGGCCGAGTCCGGCACGAGGATCACCTTCCGTGCGTCCCCGCGGGCCTCCAGGCAAGCTCGGATCAGCAGGATCCCCGTCAGCTCCCCGTGGGCCCCCGCGGCCGGCTGCAGCGTGACGGCGTCCATCCCCGTGATCGTCGCGAGCAGCGACTCGAGCCCCGCGAGGAGATCGAGGCAGCCCTGCGCCAGCGCGTCCGGCGAGTAAGGATGCACTCTCGCGAAGCCGGGAAGGCGGGCGGCCCACTCGTGGACCTTCGGGTTGTACTTCATCGTGCACGAGCCGAGCGGGTACAGCCCCCGGTCGATCGAGTAGTTCAAACGAGAGAGCCTCGTGAAGTGCCGCACGACCTCCGGCTCGCTCAGCTCCGGGAGGCCCTCGACCCGCTCCCGGAGGATCTCCGGCTCCGCCTCGGGGGGCGCGGGGGGAACGTCGAGGGGGATCGGGTCCACGCCCCGGCGCCCCGGGCGCGACTCCTCGAAGACCAGTCCCAGCCGGTCCCGGATCCTCCGGGCCCTGGCTTCCGGACCTCCGGCGGCGCCGGTCATCGCAGCACCTCCTCGAGCGCCGCCGCGTAGGCGTCCACGTCCTCGCGGCGCGTCCGCTCCGTCACCGCGACGAGGATCCTTCTCTCGGCCTCCGGGAACCACCTCGCGAGGCCCACGCCCCCCAGAATGCCGCGCGCCCGGAGCGCCTCGAGCGCGTCGGACGCGGGGCCCGGCAGCTCGAGCGCAAACTCGTTGAACACCGGCCCCGAGAAGGCGCGCCGGACCCCTCGGACGGAGGTCAAACGGGAGATCGCGTAGGACGCCTTGGCGGCGTTCGCGCGCGCCACCTCGCGCAGCCCCTCCCTCCCGAGCAGCGAGAGGTGGATCGTCGCCGCGGTCATGCACAGCCCCTGGTTGGTGCAGATGTTCGATGTCGCCTTCGCCCTCCGGATGTGCTGCTCGCGCGTGGACAGCGTCAGCACGAAGCCGCGGCGTCCCTCGGCGTCCGTCGTCTCCCCCACGATCCGCCCGGGCATCTGCCGGACGTACTTCTCTCGCGCCGCCATGAAGCCGAGGTACGGCCCGCCGAAGGAGAGCGGGTTCCCGAATCCCTGCGCCTCCCCCACGCATACGTCGCATCCGAGCCCGCCGGGGCCGCGCAGGATCCCCAGGCTGTATGGCTCCGCCACGACGGCGACGGCCGCGGCCCCCGCCCCGTGCGCCGCCTCCGCCACGCGGTCGAGCCGCTCGATCACGCCGAAGACGTTGGGGCTCTGCACCGCGACGCCGGCGGTCCGGCTCCCGACGGCCGCCGCGAGCGCCTTCTCGTCCACGCGGCCGTCCGCGGCGTGCGGAACGACGTCGATCGCGAGGCCGAGGTTGCGGAAGTACGTCCGCGCGGTCTCCAGGTACTCGGGGTGCAGGGTCGCCGCCATCGCCACCCGGTCGCGACCGTGGGCCCGCTGCGCCATCAGGAGGGCCTCCACGGTCGCGGTCGCGCCGTCGTACAGGGATGCGTTGGCGACGTCGAGCTCCGTCAGCATGCAGATCATGCTCTGGAACTCGAAGATCGTCTGGAGGGTCCCCTGGCTGATCTCCGGCTGGTACGGCGTGTAGGAGGAGTAGAACTCGGTCCGCGAGATCAGATGATCCACCGCCGAGGGGACGAAGTGATCGTACGCGCCCGCGCCGAGGAACGAGCGGTAGCAGCCGGTCGAGGCATTCCGCATCGCCAGGGCGCTCAGGTGCTCCTGGAGCTCGGCCTCGGAGAGCGCCGGCGGAAGGTCCAGCGCCGACCGAAGCCGGAGCGCCTCCGGGATCGTGGCGAGCAGGTCCTCGGGACGCTCGAGGCCGAGGGCCTCGAGCATCGCCCGGCGATCCTCCGGGCCGTGGGGCAGGTAGCGCATCATGTTCGCCTCTTCCGTGCGCGCGGCGGCGCCGGGATCACTTGCCGATCAGGGCCTCGTAGGCGGCGGCGTCGAGGAGGCCGCCGGCCTCCGCCGGGTCGGAGAGCGTGAGCCGGCAGATCCAGGCGGAGCCGTGGGGATCGTGGTTCAGCTTCTCCGGCGAGTCCGCCAGGGCGCCGTTCACCTCGGAGACCGTCCCGCCGACGGGCGAGTAGATCTCCGAAACGGCCTTCACCGACTCGATCGTGCCGAGCGTCTCGCCCGCTATCACGCTCCGGCCCACCTCGGGGAGCTCGACGTAGACGATGTCGCCCAGCTGCTGCTGCGCGAAGTCGGTGATCCCGACGGTCCCCGTTCCGCCCTCGACCGCGACCCACTCGTGCTCTTTCGTGTACCGGAAATTCTTCGGGACCATGCCGCTCCCTCCTGAAACGCCGGATCGCCCGGCGCCTTCGCCCGCGAACGCCGTCATCGGGCGCGCTTGTAGAACGGGGTGGGAACGACCGTCGCCGGCTCCCTCCTCCCCCGGATCTCCACCTCGAAGCGCGTTCCCGGATCCCACGCCCCCCGCGGCAGGTAGACGAGCCCGATGTTCTTCTTCAGGAACGGGGCGAAGCTTCCGCTCCGGACCGGGCCCGCGGCCTCCCCACCGACGAAGGCGGGGTAGCCGTGGCGCGCGACGGCCCTCCCCTCGGTCTCGAACCCGACGAGCTTCCGCCGGACCCCTTCCGCCTTCTGCCGCGCGAGCACGTCGCTGCCCACGAACGGCCCCTTCTCCAGCTTCACGATCCAGCCGAGGTCCGCCTCCAGGACCGTCGTCGTGTCGTCGATGTCGTTGCCGTAGAGGGCCATCTTCGCCTCGAGGCGGAGCGTATCCCTCGCGCCGAGCCCGACGGGAACGATCCCCGCGCGGGCGCCCTCCCCGAGGATGGCGTACCAGATCCTCTCCGCCGCCTCGGGAGCGCAGTAGATCTCGAAGCCGTCCTCCCCGGTGTACCCGGTGCGCGAGAGGATGCACGGGACGCCGCACACGTCCGTGCGGACGAACCCGTAGTACCGGATGGGCGACGGGTCCTCCGCGGAGAGCTCCTTCACGATGGCGAGAGCCTGCGGCCCCTGGATCGCGATCTGCGCCCACTCCTCCGAAGCGTCCCTCGCCTCGACGTCGTACGACCGCGCGTGCTCGAGCACCCACGAGACGTCCTTCGGCGTGTTCGCGGCGTTCACGACCAGGAAATAGTCGTTCTCCGCCATGCGATGCACGAGCAGGTCGTCGATGAACGCGCCGTTCGGCGTCATGAGGGCGCTGTACTGGATCCGGCCCGCAGCGAGCTTCGACACGTCGTTGCAGGTCAGATGCTGCAGGAACGCGAGCGCCTGGGGACCGCGGACGGTGATCTCCCCCATGTGGCTGACGTCGAAGAGACCCGCCCGTGTCCGCACGGCCACGTGCTCGTCCATCACCCCGGTATACTGAACCGGCATGTGCCAGCCTGCGAACGGCACCATCCGCGCCCCCGCCTCGACGTGCGCTCGATGGAGGGGCGTCTGTCGCAATCCGGGCTCGATCGTCACGGGAACCTCCCTCGGGGTCGGGCGAATTGGGCGCGATGGTACCACAGCGCGAAGAAGCCGGCCGCGCGCGCCCGGACCGCCGGGCGCCGCGGCGGGCCGGCGCATCGTCCGATCCCGGGAGGGCGCGCGGCGGGCCGGCGGCGGGTCGAAGAAGGGGGCGATCGGTGGGCGGGATGCGCGCGGCGGTGCCGGCCGCGCGGGCGGGCCCGCGACGCGCCCGGGCGCGCCG
>ERZ1649853.49-NODE-49-length-49129-cov-8.986490_pt1 | contig 49129 bp, 34 predicted proteins | sample MGYA00575353_ERZ1649853 | MGnify/ENA primary metagenome ERZ1649853 (study PRJEB40853, sample SAMN11349654) | freshwater sediment metagenome | isolation source: river sediment | host: Sediment | place: India: Okhla Barrage, New Delhi | collected 2017-02-21 ...
GGCAGCATTTTTCCAAGTACACGTTCATCCACCGGGGTGGTGGCGGCATAATCCAAATACACTCGTTTCAACGTCATCTCATTCATCATAAAGTTTATGCAAATTCACATTATAGCACTCCTCGCAATAACAATCCTGATATAATTGCCGTTGGTATTATTCTCAGGATTTTTGAGGGAGGGATCATGTCCTCAATTCACTTTGGAACAGATGGCTGGCGCGGTGTCATTGCAGAAGATTACACCTTTGATAATGTCCGCAGATGCACACAAGGCTTTGCCTCCTACATGCAGCAAATAGGAAAAACGGGACAGTGGATCGTGGTTGGTCACGATAAACGTTTTCATTCCGAGAACTTTGCCCTGGCTGTTGCAGAAGTGCTTGCAGGTAACGGTTTTCATGTCCATCTGACAGATGGCGCCTGCCCTACACCCGTGATTGCATATTCAATTGTTCACTTAAAAGCAGCTGGCGCCATCAATATCACAGCATCTCACAACCCGCCTACCGACAACGGGTTTAAAGTCCGGGATGAAAACGGCGGCGCAATCTCTCCCGAGGGATTAATATTAATTGAAAACCTCATCCCCGAAACGGTTGCAGATGTAAAACGAATGTCCGCCGCCCAGGCACTTACAGATGGCTGGATTGTTAAGTTTGATCCAGCTCCCGCATATATTACACATTTACAGGATTTAATTGATTTACAGCCACTCCGCAACGCCGGACTGCACATTGTAGTTGATGCGATGTGGGGAAATGGAGCGGGATGGTTTACCCGATTATTGGATGGTGGGAAAACCAGGATTACTGAAATCCATAATACCCGGAATCCAATATTTCCTGAGATGAAGCGCCCGGAACCAATTCAACCAAATATTGACGTTGGTCTTAAAACCACCGTTGAGTTGGGAGCGGATGTTTTATTGATCACAGACGGTGACGCAGACCGGGTTGGCTTGGGTGATGAGAATGGGATTTTTATCAACCAGTTACAGGTTTATGCCCTCCTGGCTTATTACCTCCTTGAAATTCGCGGTGAGAGAGGACCCATCGTCAAGACTCTTTCCACGACCAGTATGCTGGAAAAACTGGCAAAGATTTACAATGTGCCAGTATATGAAACAGGCGTTGGATTCAAGTTTGTCGCCCCTCTCATGCTGGAAACCAACGCCATGATTGGCGGAGAAGAATCCGGAGGGTACGCATTCCGTGGAAATGTGCCGGAGCGCGATGGTATTCTCGCGGGACTTTATATTCTGGATATGATGGTTAAACTCAATAAAACCCCATCCGAATTATTGGCGCTGTTGTTCAGTAAGGTTGGGGCTCATTATTATGACCGCATCGATCGCACTTTTCACGGCAACCGACAGGAACACATCGATCGAATCCTGGCAGCAAAACCAGAAACAATCGGCGGGATCAAAGTACTTGGTCTTGACACCACGGATGGTTTTAAGTTCTGCCTGGAAGACGGCGGATGGTTATTAATCCGATTCTCTGGAACAGAACCTATTCTTAGAGTCTATTGTGAAACAACCCATCAGGATCGCGTCCAGGATATCCTGCAGGATGGGTTAAAAATAACCGGTCTCTCTTAAAAGAAAATGCTGGTTGATACCCATTGCCACTTAAATTTACAGCATTACCAGGATGACCTGGATATTGTTGTTCAAAGGGCAATGGAATCTGGAATTGGGGGAATATTGGTGCCTGGCACTGACCTGCAAACCAGTCAAAAGGCAATTGACATCAGCGACCTGTATCCCATGGTTTATGCTGCCGTAGGAATCCACCCCAATGAAGCAAGAAGCTGGAATTCCGAGACAATTCATATCCTTCGAGAATTAGCCCAACACCCAAAAGTAGTGGCAATTGGCGAAATTGGGTTGGATTATTACAGGGATTACTCAACACCCAAAGAACAGGATGCCATTTTACAGGAACAACTCGCTCTTGCTTCTGAAGTCAACAAACCAGTCATTTTGCATGGCAGAAACGCCTTCAATGCCCTGATTGCTTCTGTTGAAATATGGCTAAAACAATTGCAGGAATTCCATTCCCCGCTACAAAATCGCCCGGGTGTATTCCATTCCTTTGAGGGGGATGAAATCCAGGTGCGGCGGGCAACAGAATCCGGTTTTCTAATTGGAGTAGCCGGACCCGTGACCTTTAAAAACGCCCGGCAAACACAACAAATAGTTCGTGCTTTACCAATAAAATCCATCATCCTGGAAACAGATGCTCCTTACCTGGCACCTCATCCACACCGGGGTACCCGTAATGAACCTGGATACCTGACAAGCATAGCCAGCAAAGTTGCAGAACTTAGAAACACAGACCTCGTGAATATTGAAGCAAGCACCACTGCGAATGCAAATTTACTATTTTCATGGAGTATGACCGTTTGACACCCAATATTACATTCCTTAATCTTGTCCATGATGAACTCCTCGAGGTGGAGACTCTGATTCGCGCCCAGGCGGAAGGCTATCATCAAGATTTACAGGCTGCCCTCAATCATTTGTTGGGTTCTGGAGGAAAGCGTGTCCGTCCAGCAATTACTTTATTAATTTCCCGGATATTACATGCCCCCCATGAAAAAATGATCAATCTTGCCGGGTCGATTGAATTATTACATACCGCCACCCTGGTTCACGATGACTTGATCGATGGATCCTTGCTGAGGCGGGGAATTCCCACCCTGAATGCCCGATGGTCTCCCGGCGCAACAGTTCTGACTGGAGATTTTCTGTTCTCCGCTGCCGCAAAACTCGCTGCAGACACCGATTCCATAGCTGTAATGAAAAGTTTTGCGCGCACACTATCCACCATCGTAAACGGGGAAATTACCCAGCTTTTCAGAAGTCCCTGCCAGCTTAACCGGGAACAGTACGAGAGACAAATATATGCAAAAACAGGATCGTTATTTGAGCTCTCATCCGAATCCGCGGCGCTCATATCAGATACGAATTGCGATGTTATAAATGCCATGCGGAAATATGGTTATTTTATTGGTATTGGATTTCAAATCATCGACGATATCCTGGACTTTACGGGTGCCCAGGCAACACTGGGAAAACCCGTTGGCAACGACCTGCGCCAGGGCATCATCACCCTGCCGGCGATAATCCATTTGCAGGATTTTGCCGAAACTCCACTGGTCCAGGAATTTGTTGATCGAACCTGCACACCTGATGATGAGCAAATTGCCCTCCTGGTTGACCAAATCCGCACAAGCGACTCCATTCATAAGGCTTACCTTGAAGCAGAAACGTATGTAAAGAAAGGGATGGAGAAGCTGGATCTATTACCTGACTGTCCTGAGCGGGATGCGCTGGAAGAACTTGCGCAATTTATCGTTCGACGCGACCTTTAAAAACAAAAAATCAGCTTTTATGAGCTGATTTCTCGTGTGCGCTGGGTGGGAGTTGAACCCACACGCCTCTCGGCACATGGCCCTCAACCATGCCTGTCTGCCAATTCCAGCACCAGCGCAAGCACACGTATTATAATCGGGTCTGGTGGTATGTCAAGTTACATCACAAGAAAGGAATATTCTCATGCCAATTGTATTGGACGCAATGGGGAGCGATAATTATCCTGATCCAGAGATCCAGGCTGCAGTTCAAGCCTCTCAAATGCTCCATGAGGAAATTATACTTGTTGGAAAAGAATCATTGATTGCCGGGAAACTGGCTGAATTGAATACCGGTCATCATCCCGTCCGGATCGTGGACGCACCAGATGTATTGGAGATGGGTGAAAAACCGGTGGATGCCGCCCGGAAAAAACCGCGCAACTCCATGGCAGTTGGTTTGGAGTTGGTGAAAAATGGCGAGGCACAAGCCTTTGTTACTGCCGGGAATACCGGCGGGGCGATGTTTAATGCATACAGGACTCTCCGGTTCCTTGATGGAGTCCAGCGACCTGCCATGTGCGCGCTATTTCCTGTAAAGGGGGGCAAAGCCGTCATCACAGATATCGGCGCCAATGCCGATTGCCGCCCGGAATTTCTGCTTCAATTTGCCGTCTTGGGTAGCATCTATGCGCAAAAAATGCTCAACATCCCTAATCCCCGGATCGGATTGTTAGCCAACGGAGAAGAAGCCGGGAAAGGAAATCAACTCGTCCGGGATACCTATCCCTTGCTGGCACAATCAGGTTTAAATTTTATTGGCAATGTCGAAGGCAAGGAAGTTTTTAATGGAGCAGCCGATGTTGTTGTGACGGATGGATTCACCGGAAATGTTCTACTAAAATCAAGTGAAGCGGTGGCAAAATTCCTGTTTGACATGATCAAGGAACAATTAACCTCCACCCCAATAGCCACCCTGGTTGGAGCCATGGCAAAGCCATTCCTGAAAAATATCCGGAAAATCATGGATCCAGCAGACGTGGGTGCCGTTCCCTTGTTGGGTGTCAATGGATTGGTTATGATCGGACATGGTCGTTCAGATGCACGGGCACTTGTAAGTGCAATTCGGGGCGCTCATGCTATGATTCAAGCAAACCTGTTAACAGCAATGCAATCTGCCATCCAGGAGCGGCTTGCCCAGGTGGATACCGTGATGGCCAGCAAAGCCCAGGAAACAACCCTTTAGGTATTGGAGAATCATTACATTATGCGAATTGTCATCAACGAGCAGAAAATCAATAGAAACCGAAAAATCGGTCAGGTATTAACCATTGCAAGTCTGGTGATCCTTGGCATCGGTCTGTTTGTCTCATTCTCAAAACCCGAGTTATTCTATGTAACATTGGGATCATTAATTATTGGGTTCATCTTGTCCCAGTTTGGGATTTACTATGGCAACCGCTGGGGACGCTCACCTCGCCCGGATGAGGAAATCAGTTCGGCTTTGAAGGGTTTGGATGACCGGTACTCGTTATACCACTACACAACCGATGTGCCCCACTTACTGGTTGGACCCGCTGGCATTTGGGTAATCTCACCATATAACCAGAGCGGTGATATTTCCTATAATGCAGAAAAACAACGCTGGGTTCAAAAAGGCGGAAACTGGTACATGAAGACATTTGCCCAGGAAGGTCTTGGTCGCCCCGATCTTGACGCCAAAGATTTACTTTCCACCTCCGAAAAGTACTTTCGGAAAGTATTGAAAGATGACGCACCGGTCCCACCAATACAAGTAGTAATGGTTTTCACGCATAAAAAGGTCAGCGTGAGTGCCTTAAATGCTCCAATTCCAACAATGGAAATTGCCAAATTTAAGGATTTTATTCGAAAGCAATCGAAAGAAAATAGTCTGCCGCTCAGTGAAATCAATCGGTTACAGGATGCCCTGCCAGACTAAGCACTTTTTCTTCCGCCTGGCAGATTTGCTTTCTGTCCAACATTTGTGATCACCTTCAAACGGCGAACTTCAACATTGCTCAACTCCCGCCACTCACCCGGCTTCAAGTTGCCCAGCAACACACTTCCTATTCGGACACGAACCAGCCGGATCACATCCAATCCAACCCTTACTGCCATCTCGCGGATTTGACGGTTTCTCCCTTCCCGCAGAGTCATTCGAATCCAAACGCTTTTTCCAGCAGCACTTTCCAATTTTACGTGAGCTGGAGCAGTCCTGTGACCATCTTCAAGAACAACGCCGTGTCTTAACGCAGACAGTTGTTTCTCATCCGGCTTTTCGGAAACCAGGACCCGATACTCTTTCTCATGACCATACCGCGGGTGGGTCAGGATGTTTGCCAATTCACCGTCATTGGTTAACAGAATCAGTCCTTCGCTGTCAAAATCAAGTCTACCAACAGTGAACAAGTGCCCCGGCAATGGTACAAGATCTCTCACCGTCTTTCGATCGTCGATTGCACCCGAATCCGATAAAACATACCGAGGCTTATGAAGTGCAACATACACCATTCGCGTCTCAGTTTTTGGAAGGGGTTTCCCATCTACCGTGATGGTATCCCGGAAAGGATCCGCTTTTGCGCCGATTTTTGCAACCACCCCATTTACACGCACCCTGCCCTCAAGGATGATTGTCTCCGATGACCGGCGGGATCCAAAGCCATTCCGGGCAAGTATTTTCTGTAATCTCTCTTCCATGATTGTCCTTTAATTTTAATCTTTTAACAAACCATTGCCCGGTTCAGATTCTTCAACGGGAATTTCATAGGGTGGCAATTGTGCCAGGGAGGACAAACCAAAATGTTGTAAAAATTCCGGAGTAATGCCATATAAAATTGGGCGCCCCGGACCTTCTGCTCTTCCCATTTCCTGAACTAATCCTTTTCCCAGCAAGCTCTTCAACACTCCATCACTATTCACACCCCGGATCGCATCAATTCCAGGGCGGGTCACGGGTTGACGATAGGCAATGATTGCCAGGGTTTCCAACGCAGCCCGGCTTAATTTCGCGGTAGCTTCCAATCCCAGGAAATTTTCCACAATCAACGCGTATGCGGGCGCAGTGGTGATCTGGACCTTTCCCTCAAATCGCTGAAGAGTGATGCCATGTCCATTATTGAGCTTTTTCTCCAACTCCAGTAAACCCGCCTGAATATGTTCAATTGAGCAACCAATCGTTTGGGCAAGCTGGGCAGGAGATACCGGCGTAGCAGCTACAAAAAGAATGGCTTCAATACACGCTGGAATAGGTAAATGTGATAATGAATCCGGTTGATCAGTCATGCTATAATAACGTCCATATCAAGAATGAGCCCATTATACCTGCATGGCAGGGAATTGTCATCCATCGTGAATCACCTAAGAAATTACTTGCCCAAGCCAACCCAAAATTCCCTTTTACTTTTCTTAAGCATGTTTTTATTGGTTCTGGGCGCATGCACCCAGGCACCAGGATCTGGACAAATTGCAGTCACTGTACTTGCTGACGGAAAAGAAACTGAAATTGCAGTGGATGCGGGATCTACGGTACAGTCTGCATTAAAATCTGCCAATATCCAGGTAAATTCCCTGGATCGTCTGGATCCGCCTAATTATTCCATTCTTACACAAAACACCACCATAACAATCACTCGTATTCGGGAAGAATATGATGTTGAGGAAGTTGTTATCCCATTTGAAAAATTAACCCAGCGCAATGAATCATTGGCGGAAGGACAAACCATGCTCATGCAGACTGGTATCAATGGGATGAAACAAATTACTTATCGGACAATATTTGAAGATAATGTGCAAACCAGCAGGTCAGTGTTCAAAGAAGAAATCATCAATGATGCACGCCCTGAAATCGTCATGGTTGGCGTCCAGTCCAACTTTACACCCTTTCCATTTATTGGAAAAATGGCATACCTGTCCTCTGGAAACGCCTGGTTAATGGAAGAAAATTCAGGCAAAAGAAGAATGCTTGTTGCCAATGGACAATTGGATGGGCGCATCCTCAAGTTGTCTCCCAATGCTGAATGGCTGCTATATACTCAAAAAGAAGAGGACAGTCCCGAAAACAGAATTAATTCTTTATGGGTGATTAATCTTAACGAGGAAAACGCAAACCCAATTCCCCTGGGGATTTACAATGTAATCCACTTTGCTGATTGGCTGCCGGGCGCAATTCAAACCATTCTCTATTCCACCGTTGAACCACGCTCCACTCCGCCGGGTTGGCAGGCAAACAATGATTTACAGAAAGCGACCTTTACATTGGGAGGTATGGTACGCAAGGAAGAACTGGTGGAAGCGGGTTCAGGTGGGATTTATGGCTGGTGGGGAACCAACTATGCCATTGATCCATATGGAGACTATGTTGCATACGCTCGCCCCGATGGGATCGGATTAATTGATCTGGAAGACTTCAACCAGCAACAAATATTGGACATCCTGCCATATCAGACGCGCAGCGATTGGGCCTGGGTTCCAGGAATCGCCTGGTCAGCTGATGGTAGCATGATCTACCTGGTGAACCATCTTCCCATGGATGGAAGCGGAGAATCTTCTCCAATGTTTGATCTATCAGCATTTATCATCGAAGATCAAATTCTAATTCCATTGATCCCGCAATCAGGAATGTTTGCTTACCCTGTAACCGCCCCAGAACAAGTGAACAGCCCGTCTGTAGCTTATTTGCAAGCAATTTTTCCAGATAAAAGTGAAGCAAGCAACTATGGGTTGGTTGTTATGGATAAGGATGGATCCAACAAAAACAATCTCTTTCCATCAACCGGTTCCTCCGGCATCAACCCGCAACAGGTGATCTGGAGCCCCATCCAAAACGATGACCAAACAAGCTATATTGCATTAATTTATAACGGGAATATTTGGATAATCAATCCCGGTAATGGAGAAACGCGCCAGCTTACCGGGGATGGTTCAGTGAGCAAATTGGATTGGAAATAACCAATCAAGAAGGATGGTAATAATGATAGTTCTGATCACCGGTGCAGCGGGATTTCTTGGGTCGCACTTATGTGAAAAATTATTAAAAGAAGGACACCAGGTTATCGGGATGGATAATTTTATCACCGGAAATCCCAACAACCTTGCCCACCTTGCCTCCAATCCCGGTTTTAGTTTCATTCGTCATGACGTGGCAAATTTCATCTTCGTCCCGGTTAAAGTGGATGCAGTAATGCATTTTGCCTCACCTGCAAGCCCCAACCCAGCTTCACCTTATGGCTATACGAATTTACCGATTCAAACAATGAAAGCCGGAGCCCTGGGAACACATAACACCTTGGGGGTGGCAAAAGCCTGCAACGCCAGGTATCTATTGGCTTCCACCAGCGAAATTTATGGTGATCCATTGGAGCATCCACAAAGGGAAACCTACTGGGGGCACGTGGATCCCATTGGCGTCAGGTCGGTGTATGATGAGGCAAAACGATTTGCTGAAGCACTTACAATGGCTTACCACAGGTATCATGGAATTGACACCCGGATTGTTCGAATTTTTAATACCTATGGTCCCCGGATGCGCCTTGACGATGGCCGTGTTGTTCCCAATTTCCTCCAACAAGCTTTAAAGCATCAGCCGCTTACCGTTTATGGAGATGGCAGTCAGACCCGCAGCTTTTGTTATGTGGACGATTTGATTGATGGCATTTACAGGTTGCTCTTATCGGACGAACACAACCCTGTCAATATTGGCAATCCGGTGGAAACCACAATTCTTGAGTTTGCCGAAACCATCAATCAAATAACCAAAAACCCGGCTGGAATGGTCATCAAACCAGACATGCAGCTGGGTGATGACCCCAAACGCCGTCAGCCTGACATTACCCGTGCTCGAACGATCCTTGACTGGCAGCCAATCACCCCCTTGAAAGCAGGCATTCAAAAAACCATCCCTTATTTCAAATCCGAACTGGGAATTGCATGATTCTGAATAACGCCAGGGAACGCGTTCGATTTTTCAGATTTGCTGCAGTTGGCGCATTGGGATCCGTTGTGGATTTTGGTGTGTTTAATCTCCTTGTGCATTTCGGCATCCCTTCCATTCTTTCCAGTGCCATATCATTTATTTTGGCTGTGATCAATAATTTTCTCTGGAATCGATATTGGACTTACCCCGATTCTCGCAGCAAATCTCTTGGCAACCAATTAATTCAGTTTAGCCTGGTCAGTCTTGTTGGTATGGGAATTCGCGCCCTTTTATTTATCCTGATTGAATCCCATCTCATTGCAATGTTTGAGCGGTTTTCTTGGAAAATTTCTCTTTCTCCTACGTTTCTTGGGCATAATTCAACCCTAACAATTGCAATCCTGGTTGTCTTGATCTGGAATTTTCTCGCAAATCGGTATTGGACATATAATGATATCAGTGCAGAATGATGATGGACACTTTTTCGCAGGACAATGATAGCAACAATCAGACAGACAACACTCCTCCGGTTCGGTCATTAAAGGAATTAATTGACCGCGTAACCGGAAGATCGCTTTCCAGTCTTCCTCAAGAGGACACTGGTCTGGCTGAGCCGCTACCCTATCCCTTCCTTGCATTGGTTGGTCAACCTGAACTTCGCCTTGCGTTGATTCTCGCAATTATCAACCCATATATTGGCGGAGTTTTACTGATTGGTCCAAGAGGTACGGGAAAATCAACCGCCGTCCGCTCCATACTAGGTCTCCTGCCAGACGTGGAACGCTCCAATTGTCCGTTTGGCTGCCTCCCAGAAGATATTGAGACAAATGGCATGGATGCAGTATGCCCTGATTGTGCAAAGAAATATGGTCAGGGCGAACCCATTTCCAGGTGGGAACCCACCAGGCTGATTGAACTTCCGTTGAGTTCTCAAATTGAGGATGTGATTGGCGGTATTGATGAACAAGGCGCAATGCATCACCGTATGCAATTAAGGCGTGGAATTCTGGCAAACGCAGATCGAAACATCCTCTACGTGGATGAAATCAACCTGCTGGCAAATGAAATTGTGAATTCTATCCTGGACGCTGCCGCTGCCGGCGCCTACACGATCCGTCGGGGACCAATTTCAGCCACCTACCGGTCCCGGTTTATTTTGATTGGTTCCATGAATCCCGAGGAAGGTATCCTCCGTCCACAAATCATGGATCGTTTTGGATTAAGAGTATTGGTTAATGGACTGGAGAATCCGACACAACGGTTGGAAGTCTATCGCCGGGTCCGGGCATATCAAAGCAATCCCCGGTCATTCATCAGTGAGTTTGCCCAGGAAACGGAACTGGCAAAAAAAGAAATCATTCAAGCTCGAGAGATTTTACCTTATGTGAAGATCTCCGATGATATTGCTCTGGCTGGTTTGAATGTAATCCAGACACTGCAAATACAATCTCAACGAGCAGAACATGCCCTTTTTGAAGCAGCCAGGGCACATGCCGCAGCAGATCACCGGAGGGAAGTGACGATTGAGGACATTCAGGCTGTTGGCAGAATGACTTTACGCCTTAGAAATACATCATGGATCGAAGGCTCTTTCGATCAATCCAATGAAGAAATTCTAGTCAAAGCTTTTTCCTCACCACCATTCTCACCTCTGAAAATGATGGATGAATAAAATGACCCTTGAAATTAGCCATCGAACCCGTATTGAACAATGTCTTGAAGGTCAAAAAACAGACCGGATACCATATGCCTTCTGGCGTCATTTTCCTGTGGACGACCAGGATCCTTACCGTTTGGCGGCTTCTGTTAGCCACTTTCAAAACCTCTACCAGTTTGACCTGATTAAGGTTACCCCCGCATCGAGTTATTGCTTAAAAGATTGGGGGATTCAAGACGAATACCGGGGAAACTGGGAAGGAACAAGAGAATATACGAACATAATCATCAATCACCCGGATGGCTGGTCAAAGCTGCCCATGCTCCATCCAAAGCAAGGGTTTTTGGGTGATTTTCTGACGTGCATGCAGTTGATTACCCGGGAATTTGGAGCGTCTACACCAGTATTGCCAACGATCTTCAGCCCACTAGCACAGGCAAAACACCTGGTTGGAAATCAGTCCCTCCTGGTTCATTTGAGAAAATACCCGCAGGAAGTTCACTCGGGTTTAGAAATAATTACAGAAAACCTCCTGGCATTTTTAGACTCGATGAGCCACCTGGAAATTGCGGGCATATTTTATGCCATACAACATGCAAGCTTTAACCTGTTATCTGCTGATGAGTATCGGGAATTTGGCGAACATTATGATCTGCAAGTCTTGAATTTTGTCAAAAATCGGTGGTTAAATTTATGTCATATCCATGGCGATAACATCATGTTTGACCAAATCGCCAAATATCCGGTACAGATTTTAAACTGGCACGACCGTCAAACAACTCCCTCCCTGTGTGAAGCAGCCAATCAGTTTAATGGTATTTTATGTGGAGGCTTGCAACAATGGAACTCCATGGCAGTTGGCACTCCTGCTGATATCCTCGTGGAAGCCCGGGAAGCCATTGCTTCAACGGGCGGGAAAAAATTCATCCTTGGGACAGGATGCGTATTGCCCATCATAACGCCTCACGGCAACATTCAGGCAATTCGTGAATTGGTCCAAAACCGGGCAGTGGGGTAATAGAGCGAATGTCTAATCCTCGCGTCATTGCCGGGACAGCCCGCGGCATCCGCCTCCAACCAGTACCGGGTGACATCACACGTCCAGTGACTGACCGCGTAAAGGAAGCATTGTTCAATATCATTGGGGCAGATGTGATCGGTTCATCCTTGCTGGATTTGTTTGGTGGAACTGGAGCAATTGGTATTGAAGCCCTAAGCCGGGGAGCTGCTTACGTCCGCTTTTTGGACCTGCATCGGGCAGCAATCACAACCATTCAAACCAATCTAAAATCCACCAAATTGGCAGACCATGCCGACGTGATCCAAACCGATGCCTTTTACTACCTGCAGCAAATTCCAAACTATCATTATGATTATGTATATATTGCCCCCCCACAATATAAGCGGCTTTGGCAAAAAGCAATTCTGCTTTTGGACCAAAATCCGGGTTGGCTTGCAAATTCAGCCTGGGTGATTGTGCAGATAGATCCGGTTGAATATGAGGAAGTCCCACTTGTCAATTTAATTCAATTTGACCAACGGAAGTATGGCAGCACCCTCCTGGTCTTTTTCACCCAACCCGATCCATCCAATACCGATTACCCGAACGATATCTCCAGCCCGCCTTCTTCATTATAAATATAAATAGCAGCAAACGGCGGGGCCTTCCGATCCATCTCAATGATTTTCTGGAGTAAGACCGGGATATCTTCAACGCATGGAATCGAGTGTAAATCTCTAATGGATACCCATTCCAGTTCGCCTTCACTGGATTGCTGTATTTGACCTGACCATTCGTTAATCACAAAAACAAATAATCCAATTCCAACCGCCTCGCCAGTATCCACCATAACGGTACCGCACAGCCGCAGTTGAACAGGACTCAATCCGGTTTCTTCCTTTAATTCCCTGCGTGCGCCAGTCATGACATCCTCCCCTTTTTCAAGGTGCCCTCCAATTCCATTATAACGGTTTGCCCATAAGCGTTTTGTCGGTGCACCCTTAATTAACAAGACCTTGTCTTCGGAGAACACAAATATCAAGGTTCGGGGAATAATCTGGTAACGTGTTGAATCAACACCCTGGTCTGATACTGGAGACATGAATGCCTTTCTAAAAAATACGGGCGTACCCATTCGATTAGGTACGCCCGTACTGGTCTTGTGACTCAGTCCGCCAGGTCGCTGATGTCCTCAGCCCCTGCAACTTCTCCAAGATAATCCTTCAAATCAGGCACCAAAACCACTGGTTTAATGTATTTGTCGACATAAGTCCTGGTGCCAGCAACGCCTAATGATGCAAACAGTTTTCTGAATTGTTCCTCCCATGCCGAAACAATCACAAATTTAACATCTGCAGGCAAATTCCAGGATTGCTTCTTGAATGGACCGATGACATTCTTGCGAGTTTTGTAATAGAATTGTTCATCAGTCATGTCCGCTTTTCGTTCACTGGCATAGTTTTCCCGCAGGTATGCGTACATCTCTTCGCGCAGGTTTGTTGGAATCCGGTCAAAGAACATGGTCATGAAGTTGGTGGCAAGATGAACTTCAATCGCTTCATATTCCACAAACTTGCTAAAAGCATCTTGCGGTAAGGTCGATGCACCATGTTGAACCGTCCCTCCGAGGCAATAGTCCTTGCGGGCAACCCGACTTAAATTGCGAAGCGTATCAAAATCAACATTGACTGTGGCAATGGAACCATCGGGAAGAACAACTCCGCCATGTGAAGTCCCCGTTTGAATGGATATTTTACTCAATCCTTTTGCTTTCGGATTGATCCGTTTCAGTTCCTTGTTAAACCCATCCAGGTAAGCCTTCAATTCCTCTACGGTGGAATTATGTCCACCAACTTCACCAATTTCACCGCCAATCGAAATTTCGATTGATCCTGGCTGTTGGTCCCGGATATACGCCGTCAGCATCGCGGATAATTCAACATTCAAAACCTGCTGTTCTTCCACGGTTGGCTTGTCAATATCAACCAGCGTGGATGTATCCACGTCAATATTGAAGAATCCAGCTGTAAGCGCTTCCTGAATCAAGGTTTTTAAGGATTCGATTTCTGCCACAGGATCAGCCTTATATCGTTTTGCAGATACCTGGAAATGATCCCCCTGGATAAATACGGGGCCACGGTACCCTTCCGCAATGGCGGCAGCCAGGATCGATGTCGTATATTCAGCAGGTCGTTGATCAGAGTACGTCATCTCCGATCGAGCAATTTCAAATATGATCGCCGCTCCATTAATGTCGTTGGCTGCCTTAAAAACAGCCCGGGCACAATCAAACGCCATAACGCGCAGGTTCATTGCCGGGACAGTAAATGTATTCGGTACATCTCCCCTGCCCCTCGCCATGTATAACTCATGAATGGACGCAGGATAAATTCCCAGATCCGCAGCAGCCGCGCGGACAAGGTAGCGCGCCATCGCTTGCCGCTCTCCCGCCTCAAACGCAGATATCTCTGCCAATCGGTGGACAACGGACTGGAATTTTTCCTGATCCACCACTTTCACACCGCGCGAAGAAATTTCCAGGCTGTGATCGGTAATTTTGGTAAATTCTTCAAATAACTGTTCTTTCATTTTGCTCTCCTTCCAATTATCAACTCAGGAACATTGGTACGCCCATAAAATCACGCACCTTTGGACGATAAGTTTCAATATCATAGTAACTCGGTACATCCACTCGTTTTCGCCCCGCAAGTACCATTTCAACGGGAACGGTTGTATATTTACCGCCATGCAGCGCCACCATTTTCCCGGTTTCTTTCCGCCGAATGAGCTGAATTGCAAGGTTCCCAAACGACATTGCAACCATCCGATCAAGAGAATCGGGAGCGCCGGAACGCATTAAATATCCCAATTGCTGATACATGATATTATGCCCAGTGATTCGTTTAATTTGGTCCGATAATATCTCTCCAACCCCGCCCAATTTACGATGACCATAAGCGTCTGCCTCTCCGGATTCAATCACGTCCCCACCTTGCATGATTGCTCCTTCGGAAATGGTCATAATGGCATAATTCGATGATTTGTTCCGCTTATCCTCAACCAAATAATCTGCCAATTTATGAACATCAAACGGCACTTCCGGGATGATGGCTCGGTCAACGTCAGCCAGGTATGCACTGATCAGGCTGGTCTCCCCGGAATTCCGCCCAAACAATTCCACGATCCCAATCCGCTCATGCGACCCAACAGAGGTACGCATATTCGTGATGAAGTCAACCGACCGGGTAACTGCTGTTGAAAAACCAATACAGTAATCGGTGCCAAAAACATCATTATCCATGGTTTTGGGAATGGCAACTACCGGGAACCCTTCCCGATGAAGACGGGCAGCAAAACTGAGGGTGTCATCTCCCCCAATGGGGGTAAGTACATCAATACCCAGGTGGGATAGTACCTTCAGTGTATATTCAGTATAGTCTACAAAATTGGACCCTTCGACTGTCTTGCCCCATTTGGAGTTCTTTAAAAAATCCGGCGCGGATTTCGCATCCACTTTTTGTGGATTTGTTCGGGAGGTATGTAAAAATGTGCCGCCAGTCCTGTCTATGGTTCGGACATCTTCCCGATTCAATTCCCGGATGTAATAATCAAAAGTAGAGGGCTCGTCAAGGTTATAGTGCAGTAAACCTCCCCAACCGCGCCGGATGCCAATCACCCGGTATCCCATCTCAATCGCCCCCATAACAACCGCCTTAATGCATGGATTTAATCCTGGAACATCCCCCCCTCCTGTTAATATTCCAATTGTCTTGCTCATCTGTTTCCTCCAAATAAGATAATTATTTCATTGTGCCGGATTGTCCGGCAGTATCTGTTGATACTGTAAATGATTCCACTGGTATTTGGAACAAAATCCGTGTCCCCTGACCACTTGACGAGTCGATATCCATGGTTCCGCCTAGCATTTCAACCCGCTCACGGATCAACTTTAAGCCAAATCCGCCAGACTTACCTGCGGCTTCACTGTTGAAACCTTTACCATTGTCTCCCACAGCCACTTTTACCAAATGCTCGTCAATGATTAATTGCACGGTGATCTGCAATTTCATGGGAAGGTCTTGGTTGTGCCGGACAGCATTGGACATTAATTCCTGTAATGCCCGAAAAATCATCACCTCAACGTAAGATTCCAGCCTTCGATCCACACCCTGGATGGAAAGATTTACATCCACACCGGTCTGTTCTTTGAACGTATCCACATACCTGCGAATGGTGGGGATTAAACCAAGATCATCCAGCATCATGGGACGCAATTCGGTAATGAATACACGCACTTTCTGAAAAGTCGTCATTGCTGCAGATTTCAGAGAATCCAGTTCTTCCTTTGCCCGGTTTGGATCCATGTCAAACAAACGGGCTGCAATCTCTGCTTGAACAATAAAATTAGATAATGCCTGCGCCGGTCCATCATGCATCTGCCTGGAAAGCCGCTGACGTTCTGTTTCCTGGGCATCGATCACCATCTCAAGTACTTGTGTACCACTTCCCCGCTGTTTACTTCTCGGAGGTTGATTCCCTTCACTTAGAAATCGCAGTGTTTTCTCCAACGATGTGACATACCGTTGTATGGATGCCTGTTCTGTTTGCAATTTTTCCAGTTGACCGCGCATGACCAGCATCCTTTGCTGTGTATCAAGCGCACTTGCGTAAGCCGCCTGGATATCTGCCTTATTAAATCCCTCTGGTTGGGAACGCATTTGTTGCAGTTGTGCAGTAATTGCAGCATTCCGCTGGGTAATTTTCGTCAAATCATTCTGACTTTGCTCATACATCACGGTTAATTCGCGAAGCGACCGTCTGGATTGTTCTAATTCTGTTTGCAATTCCTGTTGGAATATTTCCCAGGGGTTTTCAGGTGAATTTTGCGGCATCATGGAGATCTCCAAATCTGGTAAACCGGCGGATTGGTTTTCCTTCCAAAGTTACAAGTATAGCATAAGGTAAATAGATATTCCACAAATATTCAAAAAAAACGCCGCTGTTTCTTTGCCCAGCGGCGTTTCTTCACAAGGATGATCTTATGGGATGATCAATTGAATCCTGGCAAAATCATCACCCGTCAGTTGATCAAATGATTTTGTGCTGCTTGTGTAGGTCGACATCATTTGCTCCTGGGTTTGCGTGTCTCCCTGCGGCCAGATCATGTCGATCACACGTGTGTGATTGGTATCAGCCTTTGAGCCTCCAAACCGCCATTGTTCGGATTTTTCATTAACATCCCTCACCCGCCATACGCCGGAGCTCGGATATCCCTCCTGCCCCAGTACAACCGCAGCATATCCCCATTCTGCCGGATCCCCATCACCAAACACCTCTCTTGGAATTCGGAGTGTCACCGTCCGGGCTGCAGGATCCACCACAATTTTAAAATTCGCTTCTGTCAATTGCTTTGGTGTCAGTGTTGCGGAATCTGGAACCAGTATCTGGGGAGTCCAACCTTCCGCCCAAATTGCATATTCCCATCCATTTTGATCTGTCAATGACAGGTTGCGTCCCGGCAGTAGACTTTTAGCACCAGTACCCTTCAATGGATCCTTGTCAACATAGACATCCAGTGTTTGAACAGCCAGGTTGTTGGGTGATCCCCAGGGATTTGGGATGGGTCCAAAGAAACTGAACTTGAAAATCAAATTTTTATCATCGTATGATATTTTCAAGCTTTTTAAATCGTACATCTTTCCTTGAAATATGGCGTCGGTTGGATAGGTATAGGTTCCCGGACCATGATCATCCCCTTCGGGATCAGATACCTCGATGATCGTGGTGGCATTCCCAATCTCTGGAACAATGATTCTACCGGGACCTTCCATCGGCACAATTTCTCCAGACATGTGGTAGACAAGAAACTGGACTTCATCCCCCGTTTCCAATTCTCCCAGGATGGAGTAAGGAATCGCCAATTCCAGTGTTTTACCAGAACCTTCCGCCGTCAAACCAGACCCATCTGCCTTCACCCAACTGTCATTCTCTGCCTGGTAAAAGTCAACCGATAAACCTTTGGAAGCAGAATGGATTTCCACCAGGTGGGTTGCCGCAATCCCCAATAAATCCCCAGAACCATCACTCCGGCTGAATGGATTGGATCCCTTGCTCTTTGGCACCACCAGGTAGACGCCAACCGTATCTCCGGGTTTAATTTCATTCGCAAGATCGACCCGGAAGAATTGGTTGAGGGCATCGCTTGTTACAGCCACACCTTTGATGGTTTCCAGATTCTTATTCCCATAATAAGCAGCAAGGTTCCACTCTTTCCCATCATCGGCTCCATCAATAGTCGGCGTGGAAACTCCTTGGGACAACACATCCGGTTCAACAGGTTTTGGCTGGATAATTGGAATATTGACAAAATTTGGCACAGGTTCCCCCAAAGATGTGTACACAGATTCCAGTAATGCCCGAAAACCCCGGTCAAAGTAATCGTCCTGCCCAGAATCCTGGTCGGCGCCATACCACCAAAACCAGTCAGATCCCTCTGCAAGGTACATGTAATCCTGGGCAAGTGCAATGGCTTCATCGGAAGCGGATCGAACTTTGTTGATATCATATTTAGCGAGCAAAGCACGTGTTCTGCCCAGGTAATCCCAAGCCAGGTTTTCTTCTGCCTCTCCAATCCAGGTATCATAGTTGGGGCTGAACCAGGCTGCTGGAAATAAATCATCCAACTCGCGCTGTTCCGGGAACATGTCCAGGTATTCTGATGGTGTTACCGTCTTAATATTCTTGGTCTCAGAAATCAGTTGATAGAAGCTGGTAAAAAATGCTTTGCCATCCCGGTCATAATTCTCCCAGGCATTTTCGCCATCCAAAATAATGGAGACAATATGAGGTCCCTCTGCCTCCTGGGATTTCAACATCTCGCGGATATTTTCCAGCCTTTGAATTAGATCTTTTGCCGCGGCTTCTCCAGATACACCCGAATAAGTAAATCCGATCTTATCGGAAATCACACCGTCCCGGAAGAAAACCGCCAGTTTGTTTCCGCTGGAATCTGTAACATAATATGGACGATACAGATCATCCGCTTCAATAACCGTTTCTTTGGCATCCCGCGAAAAACTATCAATTCCAAGCGATTTTGCTAATACAGGTTCACCGGTTGCCATCCACTGGTATCCGCTTTTGATCACAAAAGGAACAATCACTTGGGCAACCGAACCTTCGCCCGGCCATAAACCGCTTGGTTCTCTTCCAAAGTGATCCTGGTAGATTTCTACACTTTTTTCCAGATGGACCAACGCATCCTGGGGATAGGAAAATTGTGGAGGTGTCTCCACTCCGGGATGACCAATGCTGGCAAGATTGGTATCAACAATTAATGGAAGGATCGGATGTGAATACGGTGTTGTAATTACCTCAATCTGCCCGTTCTCCTGCATTTCTTTGTGAAGCGGAATCACATCCTGAATAACTTTCACGGTCTGCTGAAAAAGAATCGCCTTGTCTTCTTCAGAGAAATTTTTCCCTTTGTCAACCAATCCCTTAAGTGGTTCTTCGGCAAGAAAATCCGGGTCAAACCAAGCCAGGTTAAACCATAACTGCAAATCTCTGTAATCCTGTTCTGTGAATTGAGGAATGGCAGCTTCAATTGCCTCTGCCGAAGTACCGCCTCTCATATCCAATAATTCCTGGTATCTTGGATGGACTGCTATGATCTTGTTCCAGTTGGCATCAAAGAATCGTGTCAAAATAAACCGCTTATCGTCTTCGGTCAGCTGACTTGCCGGCTTTTCCGCCAACAGCCAGTACATATCTTTGGCACCATTTGCAAAGTCATCAAGCTGCCTGATTAAGACCGGCGTTAAGTTAAATGTTACGTGAACATCTGGAAAATTTTTCAGGATGGCAGCCATATCATAATAATCCTTGGTGGCATGAACCCTCACCCAGGGGCGTGTGTATATTCCATCCGCATCCTTATAATATAAGGGTTGATGCTGATGCCAGGTCAGGTTCACGTACAGCACATCCTTATCCGGTTTTGGAGCAAAAATAGAACATGATGATAAAAGTAGTGAAATCATGATCAAGACACTGAGTAATAAAGATATCCGTTTCATTTTTTCTCCTCCATGCTTTGTTTGTTGACATCAAAGATGTTAACGCCATTGGCTGCCATTCCAATCCACACCCTGCCCTGGTCGTCTTGAACAATTGCAGTCGGCTCACTTCCCAAAAAGCCGGAATTCTTGGTGGTATATTGAATCCATTCTCCATCAGAAAAATACGCAAGAATCCCTCCAGGTTCTGAGGGGTAAGCCAAACCCAACCAGTATTGACCAGGTGCGGATTCGTGAATGGCAGTAATGTGGTTAAGTGGGATGGGTGAATTGCTCGCTCTGAAAAATGTCCATTGCTCATTCTCCCAAATTCCCAATCCCCCACTCACCGTTCCAACCAGCATGCGGTCTTGTGAATCATGGTACATGACAGTAATTCCCCCGGGGTCAATATCCAGGCTTGAAAACTGATCATAACTCCACTGGTTGGATTCCTGATTAAACTTGCTGATTCCGCCATTCTGCCCAAACCAGACAATATCTCCTTGCACAGTTGGTTCAATTTCAATGGCATAAACAGTATCATCCATCAATGAATTTTCAGATGTATAAGCTTTCCATTCTACACCATCCCACCTGGATGCCCCCGTAACGGTTCCAATCCAGATTGCACCATTTGATTCCTCGGCAATCGTCAAAATCTTGGCTGCCGCCAATCCATAATCTGCTGAACGATATTTCGTCCAGTTTGAACCATCAAAAACCCCCAAGCCATCACTGGTGCCAACCCACCAGTTGCCGGATTCATCTTGATGTATTGCGTACACATCATTTCCCGGCAATCCGGAATTTGAACTCGAGTACCATACCGGGTGGTCCCCCCACGGAGAAGATCCATCTGGAATCCACCTGGCAACTCCATTCGATGTTGCCAGAACCACAGAACCATCCTGTCCAATTTGAATATCTCTCACAGAATTGGATGGTAAAGGTGTAACCACTTCGGCAATCGACATCCATCCCCTCCGAAGCATCGCCATCTGGACTTCATAATTTACTTTGCCGGTGATTACAGCAACAGTCAGAAGAATAAGAATAATCCAGAAAGCCTTGGGGGGGACTGGCAGCATTTCCTTCAAATAGTCCCAATAAGATTCTTTCCTCACCGCCCACTCAATGGCATTTCGAATAAAATGAGATGAAATCAGGCACATTGGAACCGTTAAAATCAGAGAGTATTGCGGCCACTTGGTCGGCCAGACAAGTAATATCGCAAGACAGCTAATGAACCAGAACAGGGTCCAGGGCTGATCCTTCCAGGATTTTTGAAAACCCAGGATTGTCAGCCAAAAGATAAAAATATCAGACCCAAAAAAGAAGAATACCTGAGGGTGCCATGGAACTTCATTGCTGATCCATAATATTGGTTGGTACCATGGGTATTTCGCTGTCTGCACAGCGATACTCTGTGAATAAGACGCATGGAACAAGAACGAATCAAGGAACCTGTGGAATGGATCCGTCCACAATGTCGGGTTTAATATGTAAAACACGGACACCGATAAAACGGTAAAGGCGACCAGATATTTCCATGGAATTCCCTTGTCTTTAATCCATAAATATGCCAGCGTCATTACAATCATCAAGTAAGTGTATTTACTGGCGCTTGCAACTCCCAACAAGGCAGCAGAAATCCATAACCATTTCATCTGCCCGCGTTGCGCTTTTCTGAATGCAAAAACACATCCAAGAATTGCCAGGAGCGGTAAAGATTCCAGGTAAACCTCGCTGGTGTATTTAATCGTCATGGTATGGAATGCCAGGAACAATCCCGCGAGTGGATCAATTGTGGCAAGCAGAAAGACTGACCCCACACCAAACAATACAGATTGGAGACGATTGATGGTCAGGTCCAGGTTGGAACCAAAAGTGGAATCTATAAACATATATGGAATGCTGTATAGCAATTTCACCAAAGCGGGATGTTCACGATTGTATTCATAATTGATGATTTCTCGTACATCACCAGCTTTGATAAATTCAGCATAATCATTACCAGCCTTTAAGTAGACGGGTTCATCTGCATCCATGGGCAACTGCCATACTGCCCATAGTCGCAGCAGTAACGCAAACAGAACAACCAGAATAATGGAATAATTCCGTTTCCACCATCGGAATTTCCACCACTGGTTTCCTGATAAGAATTCACTCATTCCTGGTCTCACTCACCGGCAAGGATGATCGTCTGGTATGGCGCAATTTCTCCCAATTCAAGATCAGAAAATCCAGAGTCTCCACTCACGGAAAATGACAGGGATCTCGCCTCACCAAATATCGGCACCAGGGTGTACTGACCATCCGAAATTCCATCCATACGATTGAGAACCAGGTTCTCAACCTTTTCATCACCAAGATTCACAACAATGAATGCCAATTGTCCCTGCCAGGTTCGAAGCACAGCATATACATTTGGGTCATTCGTATTAACCACAAGGATGTTCCCCATTTGCAACACTCTGGATTGATTTCGAACCTGTACCAGCCTCCTGTAATGAGTGAACAATGAATCTTCCATAACAGACAGTTGTTCAACATTTTTCTCAGGATAGTCATCCTTGATACCAATCCAGGGCAATCCGATTGAAAAGCCAGCATTTTTCCCACCGGACCATTGCATTGGAGTGCGAATATATTCATCCGGCTTGGTGCCAATCATTCCTATCTCTTCACCATAGTAAATGAAGGGAACACCCGGTAATGTTAACATCACCGAGGCTGCGACTCTTGCCTTATCCTCATCCCTTCCCAGCTGGGACATAATTCTATCCATGTCATGGTTGGTTAAAAACGGTGCTGTTCTGCCCAATGGATAAGTTCCGTAATTGAAATTAATCGCATCTGTAATCTTCCTGGCTTCACCAGAACCCACCCCCTTAAGGATGGCGGAAGCAGTTTCAAAATCAAACACCAGGTCAAATTCGTCTTCCTTTACATACTTGACCGCAGCAAAAACACTATCCCATACCTCACCAATAAGCATGGCATCGGGATTGATCCCCTTTACGTACTGGTAAAAATCTTTGAACCATGCATGCGTGGCATCCGAATTTGCTTGAATTTCACCATCCTCAATCAAGTGACGGGCTCCATCCACCCTGAATCCGTCCACACCAACATCCTTCAACCAAAACCCGGCAATTTTTTCCATCTCTTCGCCAACTTTGGGATTCTGGTAATTTAAATCGGGCATCCCGGACCAAAAAACGCCGTAGTAGTAACCACCGGTTGGAGACATATGCCACACGACCTGACTCCAAGGTCCCAAATATTGTGGCTTCTCTTTTGACCAGATATACCAATCACGATAAGGAGATTTGGGATCTAATGCCTGTTGAAACCATGGATGATCCTCTGACGTATGGTTGATCACCAAGTCCATGATGATCCTGATACCCCGCTTGTGTGCTTCATCCAGTAATTGTTTAAAATCATCCATTGTTCCATACGCAGGATTCACTGCATAATAATCTGTCACATCGTACCCGTGATAGGAAGGGGATGGATGGATGGGTAAAAGCCAAATTCCCTGGATTCCCAAATCACTCGTTGTGGATGGATCACCATCATTCAAATAATCAAGTTTCTGGATAATCCCCTGAAAATCACCCACCCCATCTCCATTACTGTCATAAAAGCTTCGCACAAAGATCTGGTAAAACACACTCTGATTCCACCAGGTATCCGGGGTTTCTCGATTTGAGGTTGGCTCTACAGGAGCGGGCTTTGTGGTACACGCCGAAAGGACGCTCATGCAAATTAAGACAACTACAAGCATCATACGAAGAAATACAGATCGAACCATGAGAATATCTCCTGTAAGCTCGCTTAATGAATGCTCTCCAGAACCATTCCAGACAGTGCCGGGAGATGGACTTTTAAGCCGTTGTTTTCCTGATGGATACTGCAAGTCGGATCAGTTACCAACGCAACCTGAAGAGGTGATAAAGAGATGGGGATATCGGTGGATCGAGCGGATAAATTCAGCAAAACCATTGAGTATTGATTGCCCAAAGCGCGCTTATAGATGATTGAGGATTTATTTGCATGAACCACCACAAAATCCCCATCAATTACCTCAGAATGTGTCTTGCGAAAAGAGATCAGGCTTTGATAATATGCCTTCAATCCCTGATTCTGCAATTGCCAAATCATTGGCAGCCTGGATTCCTCCGGTAATCCAAGATTTCCCTGTCTCACATCTCTCAGCTGGGAAAGTCCAACCTCTGTTCCATAATACACAACAGGCGGACCCTGCAGTGTAAACTGGCATAACGCTGCCAGCTTCAATCTCCTCTCATCTCCCTTGCACGCCCAAAGATAGCGGTTCATGTCATGGTTATCCAGGAAGGATGGGCGGGAAAATTGTTGAGTGAAAAATTGTTGATGCCTTTGCAAAAACCTCGAAAAACGAACTCCATCCCATCTGCCAAAGGCAAATGTTTGTCGGATGCCCTCCAGGAGCATAAAGTCCAGGCAGCCATCAAGCAACCCTTCAAAAGAGACCTGTACATCCGGCGGATCAACAACTTCACCGAATGTCCAACACTCTGGATTAACCTTCCTGGTCTCTCTTCGAAATTCCGCCCAAAAATCATGGGATGGACCGATCGCATAATCCAACCGAAATCCATCCACGCCAAGATCCAACCAATATCCGGCTGCATCACAAATATGTTGTCTGGTTTCTGGATTCCGGAGATTAAGCTGGGGTAAATCCTTCACCCCAAAAAAAGTCTCATACTCATCGGGATAATTGCGAAACAGGTACCAATCCCGGTATTTGCTGGCTGGGTTGCGGATTGCATCCTGAAATGTTGGATGCAATGATGACCAATGATTCGGCACAAAGTCCAGAATCAGCCGAATTCCCTGGCGATGAGATTCTTTAACCAACTCCTGAAAATCCTGCAATGTGCCCAGTCGCGGAGCAATGGAAAACAGATCAGTGGCATCATACCCATGATGGGATGGGCTGGGAAATATTGGATTCAACCAGATGGTGTTAAAGCCCATTCCGGCAATGTAATCCATTTTTTCAGTAATTCCCCTGAGGGTGCCCCCATAGAAACCAGACGGTGTATCGGGTTTTAACCACTCTTTACGCGTTCCTGGGAAAAACCGATCAGGAAAAACCTGGTAAATTACCGCTGACTTCGCCCATTCTGGAATGGGATCCACATCCACATAATATGCTTCATACGCGCCCTGGTCGGAGAATTTTTCCCCTTCCGCAGGAGACCAACTGCTCGTCCTGTACCTGATCAACGTACCGGCAGGCTGACCAGGGATGAATCCAGAAAAACGCTGGATGTATCCCCATAGAACAGTATCCCATATCGGGTCCACTGGCTCCAACTCAACACAAAATCCATTCTCCGGCTTTCCTTGTAATCCGGAGGGATCGGATCCATCCACTGTCCAATAGACCCAAGCCCGGCTGCCTGGTTGCGCCGGGCCTGAGCTAACTTGAATGTGCACCGCTTCACCAGGTTGTGGATCTCGAGGGTGGCGGTTGTGTAAATGTGTTACATCGGATCGCTGCCCCTCAACTCTTGAACGCCGTAATTTCTGAGTGGCGAGTGTGCCGAATATAAAATCGTTCATTATCCCTTAACACCGCCAAGTGTCAATCCGGATTCAAAGTATCGTTGCAGTGCAAGATAAACCAGCAGGGTCGGGATGATGACAAATACAGCACCAGCGGCAAAGTATCCCCATGGAACGCTGATGCTGTTTGCCAGGGAATATAGCGCTGGTACCGCCAGTTTTAACCTGTCTGGTGCGGGGACCAGGACAGAGGCAAAGATAAAATCACCCCAGGAACCCATGAATGCCAGGATCGCCGTCACAGCAAGCGCTGGTCGAGCGAGGGGCAAGGCAATCAGAGTGAATGCCTCCACAGGTCCGCAGCCATCCAGCATGGCTGCTTCTTCAAGGTCAATTGGGATGGTGTCAAAATACCCTTTCAGGTTCCAGGTACAAAATACCAGCGAACCGGTCGTGTAAGCGAGCACCAAGCCCACGTGTTTTCCGTAAAGTCCAATTGCCGTAAGCAATTGGGCAATGGCAACCAGGGATAAGATACCCGGAAAAGTGGACAGCGCCAATAGCAAAACCAGGAATGTCTCACGACCGCGGAAACGAAAGCGCGAAAGTGCAAATGCCGCAGAAGTGGCAACGATCAGAGAAAATACAGTAGCAGCAGATGCCACAAGCAGGCTGTTCTTGAACCAGGTTAAGAATGGTCTCTCAAATAACATCACCCTGTAATTCTCAAAAGTCCATTCCGTCGGGATGAACATTCCCAGCAAATTTAAAGTATAGAGGCGGTCTCCCAGTCGACCGGAAGCCAGGATGGCAAACCAGACAGGATAAAACGCAAAAATTGTAAAGAGAATCAAGATCGCATATTGAAGAATTCGTACACCAGTTCTCGGTTTGCGATTCATGCGTTTGCTCCTTTCGTCAGCTTGGTTACCCGCAGAGACCATAACGTTGCCAGGAATAACATAATAAAGATCATCACAGCAAATGCCGTCGCTCTGCCATAGTTTTGCACCGAGTAGATGATCCGATAGGCATACACCATCACAAATTCAGTTGCGCCAGGCTTATCTGCCGCCAGTTGTGGACCTCCACCTGTGATGGCATAAGCTGTTCCAAACATCTGGAATGCGGTTATGGATGTTAAAACAATGGCTGGCAGAACAGCGGGGCGGATAAGCGGAAGTGTAATGTTCATTAACTGCTGGAACCAGGAAGCGCCATCCACATCCGCAGCCTCGTAAAGTTCTGTCGGAATGGATTGTAATGCTCCCAGGATGGACACCATAAAGAATGGGTAAGAGAACCAGATATCCGCAAGTACAATCGCTCCAAATGCGGAAGCTGGTTTATTCAGCCAAACCTGCCCCTTGATATTGAATAATGCCAGCAGCAACTGGTTAATCGTGCCCTGTTCCCGGAACATAAATTGCCACACCAGAGACATCAGGATGGCAACTGCAGATGCACCCCAAGGAATAAAAAGCATGACACGGAAGAAGGTTCTACCGGGCAGGTTGGAACTGTTCAGAACCAGCGCCAGGATTAAGCCAATCAGGAATGTCAAAGGAACCCGAACAAGAACAAAGAGGATCGTGCGAAAAACCACAATGATGAAATCGCCCGTTTCCATCAGGGTATTCAAGGAATTCCCAAAGTTGACAATTAACCCCAAGAAAACACATAGAATTACAGCAATAATCCATATCCATGTGGAGGATATTGGCGGGGTGGCTTCTTTGGAAAATCGCTTATTTAACCAATTGGCAACCAGGAGGGGAACAAAACATACCAATACCTTAACAAGGGATATCAAAGACTCTGCCGTGAACAGGGTTCCGAGGAGGTCGCCATAGTTTTTCAGCAATGGGTCGGCAAGCCGATACGGATCCCCCAATCCAACAGGCGCTTTGTCTTTAAATGCCGGCCAACAGAGCGGATCCAAAACACCCGTCAAACCAACCTCGCAATCCGGATTGGGACGAAATTTGTTTCGGTTCGTAAACGATATATAGATGTTGAGGATGGTTGGGTAAATATTGAAAATGAGAATTGCTATGATGGTTGGTAAAAGGAATAGCAGGACGGTTAATGCTCGTTTCTTTCCACTCCAAACTGACATCCTTCCCTCCTCTCAAATATTAAATTAAGAATGGCTGGGAGAGTATTGACTCTCCCAGCCATTTATCCCACGATTATTTCATCTGGGAAACTGCATCATCAGCAGCTTTTTGAGCAGCAGCCATGGCTTCAGCCGGAGCAGCAGCACCCTGCCAGATAGCCTGGCTGGCTTTGCCTACCGGATCCCACTGGGCTGACGAGTAGATTGATGGAGACATTGGAACACCAAGGTTCAACGCAGCGCCAAAACCAACAACTGCTGTGAGTGCCTGGACTTCGGGGTCCTTCAACGCAGCAGTATTGGCGGGAATGGTCTTGTTGACCAGGGCAATCTTCTTGGATGCTTCCGCACCGGTGAAGTATTTCATGACATCAATCACAATGTCCTGATTTTCGCGATCCACAGCATTCTTGGTCATCATGAGGGTCTTGATACCCACAAACGGACGACCAAACGGCAGGATACCGTAGTTGATGCCGGATTCTTCAATACCAGCAACAGCCCACGGTCCAGTCCACCACATGCCAACCTTGCCTTCCTTAAGACCAGCAAAGCAGATATCATAGCTGTTCTCAGTCAGGGAAACATCCTTGAACTTGAGGAGCCATTCAGCTGCCTTGACAGCTTCCGGAGTGTTCAGGTAGGCAACACCTTCTTCATCAATATAGCTGGGGACACCAAAACCGAAGAAGATTGGCGACATGTGATAGGCATCATTTCCGCCAAATGCCTGGTTGCACACCAGGACCGCGCCCTTATCCGCCTGGAACTTCTGTGCCTTGGCAAGCAAGTCATCAAAGTTTAGGGGGTCGGTGGGCAGGTATTCTGAGGTGACCAGATCCTTATTGTAGATCAGAGCGATACCTTCCTGGCTTTCGGGAAGAGCCCAGATCTTGTCTTTATACATAACACCATTGACGGCAGCCGGTTCGTAAGTTTTCTTAATGAAATCTTCGGTAATGCCGTAATCGTTCAATGCGACAATATTACCCTTGATCGCCTGTTGACCAATTTGGTCGTTTGCCCAACCAATGATATCGGGACCTTCGCCAGCCGGGATTGCCACGTTCAACGCATTAGCAACATCCTCGGGTTTGGAAAGATCAAATTTTACATTCGGGTGAGCGGCGGTGTAATCATTGAACGCCTGGGTAATGGCTTCGAGGTACTTGCCATCCCACTGGTGCCAGACCTTAATGGTCACTTCCTTCGACAGATCGGGCTTGGGTGTGCAGGCCGCGAGCACGAAGGTGAGGATCAGTACAACACTGATCACAGTCAATAACTTTTTGGACATCTCTTCCTCCTATGAAATATATGGATACATCGGTCCGCTTGGACGCGGGAACCTTCTCAAAAAAGAAATTTCTTCGGACATTGCATTGATTTCCCCAACCACCTCCTTGAAACAAGAATAGGCATAAAAATATCCGATTACAATAAATTACATTGTAATCTATTGAGGGATTTTGTCAAGAAAAATCATGCTACTAAAACTGCTTTCATAAATGCTCTTCGATTTTCTTTCAACAAAACACCATTAATGTGAGGATGTTCTCCTATGGTGTTGGAGTCGCTTCAATGAAAATGATCACCTGGTAACCCAAACCCTTCAAAAGCCGTTCCAGGTATGCGTTTGCATTCTGCCGGGCAAGGTCCAAAATCCCATCCTCCATGGCAGCCTTCAGGATCTCGTTTTCGGCAACGATACGAGCTTGGGTTTCCAGGGCTGTATAGCCCTTGGTGAGAATTCCCGTCTCCCGGTCAAATACATAGGACTTGTCATTATCCAGGGTGGCAATAAACACTTCCGGATCTGGCGTTTTGATATATAAGGTTTCTCCCTCCAACCAGACATCCGTGCTGGTCATCTTATTTAAATCCACCCCGGCAATAACAACACCGTGAGCCACAAACAACAATCGATCTCCAAACAGGAAAGATAATTGCCCCTGCCCCACTTCTGCAGTAATGACTTTTTCGACCGAATATTGAATTGTTTCCAGCCGCGCCAGGGATCGCACCTCGTGGATAATGGTTATTGGGTCCGGCAAAACCGTTGGGGTTGGATGCAGAAATTCAGACACTTGAGTTTTAAGCTCACTGTTCGCCTCCCTGACAGGACTCAGGATGGCATTTGTAGTCTCCCGTACAATCAGAAAAATTCCAGCAAAAAACAGGATCAGGACGATCGCCAGGATCCCCAAGACACCTCCAATTCCAATTCCAGGTTTTCTTGTTTCCACGGTCACTCCTCCCGCCCATTTAGGCTTCGCATGAATCGGGTATAATGCAGCAAGGTTATCCTTCCACCTGTGTAATTTTTATTGTACCGAAAGAATGGACGAATGCATAGCTCAAGGAAGAATTCTCATACAACGTTCATTATAATCTGTGTGGCATTCCTTTTAACTCTATCTGCCTGCACAAAACCAGGCAGTCAATTGGTAATTACCAGTTCACCCACCCCCACGGTGACCCCCGGCCCAACCCTCACTCCAACACCAGAGCCATTAGGATCAGCCAATCACCCCCTGGTGATTGGGGCTGTAATTGAAGAACTTCCATCTTCGGGGGACCAGCCCCAACAACAATTGGTGGATTCTCTCGAATCCCTGACCCAATTTCATTTTGTTTTTCAGCAATATGATACGTGGGAAAATTTGTTGAATGACCTGCAAACCGGGCTTGTTCATATCACCTGGTTGCCCCCTCTTACCTATCTGCACGCTCATGATTTGGGGATTGCCAGGGTTGCCATGCTCACCAATCATTTTGGCGTTTATTACTACGGCGTTCAATTTTTGGCAAATATTGAGAGTGGTTTTGTTGCCTATTATGACCCGGCAAGCAACCAGACAACCGGTAATGCCGATGTTGCGCTTGCTCAATTCCAGGATCGCCGTCCATGTTGGATCGACACCAAGTCACTGGCAGGCTATATTTACCCCGCCGCTTTGTTAGCTGAAAACAATGTGATTGTCAAAGAGCCGGCTTTCGTTGTATCAAGCCCTGCAACCATACGAGCATTATATATCAAGGAAATATGTGACTTTGCGGTTACATTTGCCATCAGTGGTGACCCGCGAACATCTCCTTCCATTCTGGATGACCTGCCCGATGCCATGGATCGAGTAATCGTCATATGGAAAAGCGATGGTGTCATTCCCAATCTGAATTTGTCATATGCTTCCCTGCTGGATAATGATACCGTACAAGCCCTTAATAATGGTTTCCTCGATTTGATCAAGGCAGATGAGGGAAAGGCACTGTTAACCTCAATCCTTGATTATGATATTCAGGATATGCGCGTGGTTGACGATTCCATTTATGATCCTTTACGTAACACACTTCAGTTTTTAGACCTGGATTATTCAACCATTCCTGGCAGGTAATTTTGAAAAAACAGAAAATTAACCCAGTGCGCAGAATTGGCACAAAGAATCACAGATCAGGTTTCCAGAAATTTATCCATATGATCGCACTTTTCATTATGCTCGGAATTGGATTGACAAGCCTGGTTCTGGGCATCCCCAAACTGATTGCAGAAATTCATTCCGTTCCCCGGATATACTCTTTGGAAAGCACTCCCCCAGGAAGATTGGCTATTGTTTTTGGGGCTGGCTTACAACGGGATGGCACCCCATCTCCAGTGTTACGCGACCGTGTCGCCACTGCCGCCCGGTTATATCATGATGGTGTTGTGGAGAAATTATTGTTCAGCGGGGATAACCGATTTATTTATTACAACGAACCCGGTGCGATGTATGAGTATGCACTTGAACTGGGCATCCCGCCAGAGGCAATTGTCCTTGATTACGCTGGTCGAAGAACATATGACACTTGCTATCGAGCCAGGGATATCTTTGGAGTTACTGAAGCCATATTGGTAACCCAGAGATATCATCTCCCCCGGGCATTAATCACCTGTAACAACCTCGGTCTTAACACCATCGGAGTTGCGGCAGATCAACGATCATACAGCCGTAAATCCTTATTGATTTGGAACATCCGGGAACTCCCAGCCACGCTTGTTGCCCTGGTTGATACCTGGATCACACACCCAATACCAGTATTAGGTGATCCCGAACCCATTTTTCCACAGAACCCTTAAATTCAAAGGAGTTGTCCAATGAACAGATCAGCAGCATTGGAAATAGTTCAAAAATACGTAAAAAATCAAAATTTGATCAATCACATGCTTTGCGTGGAAGCTGCCATGGCATTTTATGCAGAACAATTACACCAGGATGTGGATACCTGGCGAATTGCAGGCTTGCTTCATGACTTTGATTGGGAAATACATCCCACCGCAGATTTACATCCATCAGCTGGTGAGCCCATCCTGCGTGAACAGGGTGTTCCAGAAGAAATCATTCGAGCCGTCCAGAGCCACGCCCGGCATACAGGTATCCAGAGAATTACCCTGATGGAAAAGGCATTGTTCGCCTGCGATGAAGTCACAGGCTTGATTACAGCTGTAGCTCTGGTGCGCCCTTCCCGGTCCCTGTATGACCTGACATCCTCCTCGGTAAAAAAGAAATGGAAGGATTCGTCATTTGCGGCAGGTGCAAATCGCGAAGAGATTTTACAGGGTGCAAATGAATTTGGTGTGGATTTATGGCAGCACGTGGATAACGTGATATCGGCTATGCGCAATATTGCCCCTGAAATTGGGTTGGCAGGCAACTTGCAACCTGCTGATTAATCTCATCCATCGACGAGGTCTCCATGTATCCAACAGGCAAAGGCTTTCTCATCTGGCGCATTAACCAATGCGAAAAAGGCAATCCCATAGCAATTGCAGATACCGCCCAGGCTGCCGGTTTATCCCATCTCTGCATCAAGGTCTCCGATGGTTCGGATCGCTACAATGTAGTCAATGGCGTGGATCTTTGCATCCCTCTGGTGGATGAACTACGGAAACGTGGCATCAAGGTTTGGGGGTGGCATTATGTGTATGCCTATTCCCCTCTTGCTGAGGCAGACCAGGCGATACAAAGAGTCAATGAATTACAGTTGGATGGCTATATCATTGACGCCGAAGGTGAATATAAACGCCCGGGAAAAGATGTTGCTGCCCGTCAATTTATGTCCCGCCTCCGATCCAACCTGCCAGACTATCCAATCGCCATCTGCTCTTACCGTTACCCCCGTATCCATCGTGATTTTCCCTGGCAGGAATTCCTTTCGCAATGTAACCTGAACATGCCCCAGGTATACTGGGTGAAATCTCACAATCCGGGAGAGCAGTTGAAAACCTGTGTGGAGCAGTTCCAATCCCTCCAACACCGCCGTCCAATCTTCCCCGTTGGCGCTGCTTATAGTGAACACGGATGGAAACCATCCATCGGGGAAGTGGTTAAATTTATGGAAACCGCAGTTGATGTCGGATTGGAAGGATTTGACTTTTATTCATGGGATTGGTGCCGCAACAAGGCACCAGATATGTGGCGGGCGATTGCAGAATTTCCCTGGGGTAACACCAATCCCCCACCACCTCCCCCGGCAGATTTACGGGATCAATATATATCAGCCTTAAATACCCGGGATGTGGAGACTCTGGTCAATTTATACAGGGATGATGCTTTTCACATTACATCTGCCAGGACCATTCGCGGAAAAGATGCAATCCGCGCCTGGTATAACCTGTTGTTTACTGAGATTGCTCCCAACGCCAGGTTCCAAATGCTAAATAAAACCGACTCGGGGCAATCGTTACATTTTTCGTGGAACGCAGAACTCCAATCGGGACGCAGATTAAACGGTATGGACTCCTTCCGAAAATCCGGTGATCTAATCTACTACCATTATTCGTTCTTCTCCGCTGGTTGATCTGCAGGTTTCCTTCCGCGCCTTGGTTTGTTGCCATCTTCCAAAACCGAACTCTTCTCCGGCAAGCCTGATTTTTGAGTTTTCTTTCCCTTAATTCCAGTTTGTTTTGTGGATGATTGGGTTTTCGTGGTTGTTGGGGTGGTTGATCGGGTTGACCTGTGATTCGGAGTTCTACCAGCAGGAGACTTTTCAGTTGGTGCCGTCGCGGATTTTCTGGAGCGTTGGGGCGATGGTGTTATCTTCTTTGCCTCTGTGGAATCTGGCACCAATTTGCTGGTACGGGTTTTCCTGGCTGGTTTCTTTGGAAACATACCCGCCGCCTCTTTTGGAGTGGATTTCGCACTGGAAACCGACCTTGTCTTCCGAACCGATGATGGCTCCCAAAAACTTAGGGTATCCGTTTCTGAAGTAACGGACACAATTTGATCGGAAGATTTAACTTCCAATAAAGCAAAGCCTTTTGTCAGCCTTCTCCCAATGGGAGATTGATCCATGCGGGCTTGTTTGGGAGTTGCATGTCGGAAGTGCATCACTACACCTTGTGTGGATCTACCGAAGGACACTCCAGCAATTGTGATCCCAGGGTTTAATTTGGCTAACTGGACTCCAAGACCATACCTCCCCTGTACGGGGATGGCATCCGGATTCAATCGCCAGGAATGCCCATCACTTGTGATAACAAGTAATTCTCCTTCCCCCGTCATCCCAACCGCACCCGCAACCTGGTCCCCGCCTGCAAGTTTGATGCCGTTAACACCAGCTGCAGCCAACCCCATTGGGCGAACATCGCTCTCAAGAAACCGGATCATCATTCCCCGTTCAGTCGCAAGCACCAAATCAGTGGATCCGTTGGATAGAAAACAGGATCGCAGATAGTCATCCGAATTCACACGCGTCAGTACGAACGCCTGGGATGAAGGTCCCGGCAAATCAAATACATTGGATTTTTTCACCAGTCCCTGTCTGGAAACCGTAACAACAAACCGGTCCCCGCTCTCATCCAACCTGGGTGGAACAGAAAAAACGGCGACAATTGCATCCCCCTCATCCAACGGGCAGGCTTTATGGGTCGGAAAACCATCCGGAAATTTTTCCACCTCTGGCAGGGAATGGACCGGGATGGCAGCAGCCCGTCCATTTTCTGCCACCAAATATAACGTATGATGGGAACTGGTTCGCAGCAGGAATCTGGGAGCCGTGGAACTGGAGAACCGTGGTAATTCGTCCGTCAGTGTCCGCCCAATTTTCCCATCCACAGATACACCAACCCAGGTCACCTGGGCAGGAGTCATATCGGTTGTTGTTAATTTCTCCGTGACTGTCTCACCATCTTTTAGAGAAACAATCTGCGTCCTTCTGCGATCCGCATACAATTGACGCATGGCAAGTAATTCAGTCTCCACCAGCCCCCTTAACTTCTTCGGGGATTTTAGCAGTCCTTCCAGTTCCTTGATCAGGGCAAGCGTATCTTTATAGTCTTGCTCAATCTTCTTTCGCTCAAGAGCTGCAAGCCTTCTCAAAGGAAGTTCCAGTATGGATTGCGTCTGGATGTCTGATAACTTGAATCGCTTTTTCAACCGAGCATGGGCAGTTTCCACATCTGGGGCTGCCCGGATGATGGCAATAATTTCATCCAAATATTTAAGCGCAATGCGCAAACCCTCGAGGATATGGAGACGATTCTGCGCCTTTTGAAGATCGAATTCCGATCGCCTCCGTATCACTTCAATACGATGATCCAAATAAACCCGCAAAGCTTGTTTCAGGGTTAATAACCGCGGCTCACCACCCACCAGGGCAAGCAACGTAATGGATAGTGTACTTTGAAGTGGAGGCCGTTTATAGAGCTCTCTGAGGATATTTGCCTCCTCTGCCGCTTTGCTTACTTCGATGACAATCCGCATCCCCTGTCGATCGGATTCATCCCGGAGATCCGATATGCCCTCAATGACACCCTCCCGGGCAAGCTCTGCAATTCGTTCAATTAAGGCTGCTTTATTAACCTGGTATGGTAATTCCGTGATAATAATCCGATTTTTCCCCCGCGTCATTTCTTCAAAGTGGACTCTGCCGCGGACGATTACCTTGCCCCGACCTGTTCCATAAGCACTTAGAAGGTTGTTTTGATCAGTATCCTGCAGGATAATCCCACCAGTTGGCAGATCAGGTCCTTGAATGTACTTCACAAGGTCCGTCACGGAAATATCCTCAAGCCGATCCCATTCCCTGAGCATAAAGCTTAATGCGTCTACAACTTCCCCAAGATTGTGGGGAGGAATGCTGGTTGCCATTCCCACCGCAATTCCATTAGCTCCGTTGACCAGCAAATTTGGCAAAGCTGCCGGTAATACTTCCGGCTCGTCCAACGTGTCATCAAAATTGCGGGTGAAATTGACCGTATTCCTGTCAAGCTGGACAAGCATATCCAATGCAAAGGCTGTCAGCCTGGCTTCTGTATACCGCATGGCAGCCGGGGGATCTCCATCCACACTACCAAAATTCCCCTGACCATCCACCAGTGGATAACGCATGGTGAACCCTTGCGCAAGACGAGCCATTGCCTCATATACCGCCAAATCACCATGAGGATGATATTTTCCCAGTACTTCACCAACAATTCTTGCTGATTTTTTTGTTGTCGAGTCTGCCCGCAGCCCCATATCATACATTGCATAAAGAATCCGACGCTGAACAGGTTTTAACCCATCCCTCGCATCGGGTAGTGCCCGTGCAACGATTACGCTCATCGCATAATCCAGGTAGGATTGCTGCATCTCCCGATCAATATCCACCTTGCGAACCATGCCTATTTCCATGCGTTGATCCTTTCAAACAAAATACCCCCGCTCCACGCGCTGGCGGATTGGGGGTATTACTCGCTTCAGTTAATATCAACTCTCCAAGGGAGCCGTTTCATCTGCCACAGCCTCGGTCGCTTCCACTTTTGGGGTAAATCTGCCATGGACAAACCCGGTCCCCGCCGGAATCAGTTTGCCGATGATCACGTTTTCTTTCAAACCAAAGAGCGGATCTTCACTGGACGCAATGGCTGCATACGCCAGGACCTTGATTGTGTGCTGGAAGGATGACATGGACAGGAAAGAATCGGTGCTGAGTGAAGCCTTGGTAACACCCAGAAGCATTTCCAGGTAGCGAACCGGCTGCTTTCCCTCGTCAACCAACGACTCATTCATCTTGCGAATCTCCAATCGATCAACAAGGTCCCCCGGCAGGTAGTGGGTATCACCAGGACGGACAATCTGGACGCGCCCGGTCATCTTCCGCAAAATCACCTCAAAGTGTTTGTCGTTAATGTTTTGTCCCTGAGAACGATAAACCTTTTGGATCTCAGTCAGCAGGTACATCTGAGCAGCTTCACGCCCCTTGATACGCAGGATTGTATGAGGATTGAGGGAGCCTTCCGTTAATGGCTGTCCTGCCTCAACATGATCTCCATCCTTAATCAATAGACGTGCTGTGGTGGGAATATCATATTCTTCGCTTTCGCGCTGTTCATAGGAGATGATGACCTTCCGACCTTCAATCCGGACCCGCCCGGCATGTTGGGCGGTTATATGAGCTTCACCCGTTACTGCCACTTCATCTCCAACAGTAATCCCGGTTCCATCCTCCACGCGGATATCCCAGCCTTCTGGAATATCATACTCATCGCTGACAATTTCACTGTTCTCCACCCGAACATACCGTTGGTCGCTGTACTTGTCTGATGCATGAATGGTGGCAACACCCGAGATGCGGGTAATGACAGCTTCACCCTTTGGCATTCTGCGCGCCTCAAACAGCTCTTCCACGCGCGGCAAACCAGTTGTGATGTCGGAACCGGCAGCAACACCACCTGTATGGAACGTCCGTAGAGTCAACTGCGTTCCGGGTTCACCAATGGATTCTGCTGCAACAATACCAACCGCCGAACCAAGTTCAACCATTCTGCCGCGTCCCAAGTCCATGCCATAGCACTTGGCGCATAAGCCATGTTGCAATTCACATGTGAGCGGTGATCGGACTTTAACTTCCGTGATTCCGGCATTCAGTATTTTCCGAATCACGATATGATCCAGCATCTGATCACGATCAGCAATGACTTCTCCAGTCATGGGATCAATCACCCTGGATGCCGTCAAACGCCCGTAAAGCCGGGTATCCATCGACTGTCCGGCAACATCATCCGATTTCCGGATCCAGATCCCATCAGTTGTGCCGCAATCCACTTCGTTGATAATTGCATCCTGCGCAATATCTACCAGGCGGCGAGTCAGGTAACCGGCATCCGCAGTTCGAAGGGCGGTATCTGCAAGACCTTTCCGGGCACCATGGGTTGAGATGAAGTACTCCAATGCAGTCAAGCCCTCGCGGAAGTTGGACTTGATTGGCAGGCGAATGATACGTCCTGCAGGATCCGCCATCAGACCGCGCATCCCAGCAAGCTGGGAAATCGGTCCAAAACCACCCTTGGTTGCACCTGAATACGCCATGGTCGCCAGGTTGCCATTGGGGTCCATTCCCTTTCGCACGGCGTCTGCAACCACCTTTGTGGTATCCTGCCAGACCGCAATTTCACGTTCATTCCGTTCCTGTTCTGTCAATAATCCACGGCGGTATGCTCGATCAATATTCTGAACTTCTTGTTGTGCCTTGTTCAGAATATCATCCTTTTCCTCAGGAACAGAAATATCAGATACAGACAGGGTGGATCCGGATCGCATGGCATATTCAAAACCAATGTCCTTGATTCTATCTGCAACACCAGTGGTTTCTGTCTCGCCACAGATATCATAAACCATGGCAATTAAATCTTTTACGCCACCTTTATCCAATTGCTCATTAAAGAATTGGATTTCTTTTGGCAAAATTTGGTTGAACAATACCCTGCCGACAGTGGTCTTCAGCAAGATTTTTTGGGGCTTGGGTAAACGATTGCCCTTTTCATCATAATTCGATAAAACCATGACACGGATATTGGCGTGAATATCAACCTGTCCAAGTTGATATGCCATTTCCACTTCATCCAAATCAGCAAATGCTCGTCCATCTCCACGATGGGGCTGATCATTCTGAACAGTCAAATAATAGACACCCAACGTCATATCCTTGGATGGGCTGATGATCGGCTCACCGTCTGCTGGTTTCAACAGGTTGCGCGAAGCAAGCATCAGGCTTCGGGCTTCCTTCACTGCCTTCTCCGAAAGAGGTACATGGACAGCCATTTGATCGCCGTCAAAATCCGCATTGAAGGCTGTGGTAACAAGGGGATGGAGCTGGATCGCAGATCCCTCAATTAAGACTGGTTCAAATGCTTGGATACCCAATCGGTGCAGGGTGGGCGCCCGGTTCAATAAAACGGGTCGATCGCGAATGACTTCTTCCAGAACCTCCCAAATTTCCGGTCGGGAACGTTCAATAAACCGGCGGGCACCTTTTACATTTCCAGCATAACCATTAGCGGTCAGCTTTGCAATCACAAATGGTCGATATAATTCCAGCGCCATCGTCTTGGGCAAACCGCACTGGTAGAGCTTTAGCTTGGGGCCAACCACAATCACGGAACGCCCGGAATAGTCCACACGTTTACCAAGCAGATTCCGACGGAAGCGACCCTTTTTCCCCTTGAGCATGTCACTCAGGGATTTGAGCTCCCGTCTCCCTCGGCGGGATAACGCCTTCCCCCGCTGGGAATTATCAATCAGCGAATCAACCGCCTCCTGGAGCATACGCTTTTCGTTTCGAACGATCACGTCAGGAGCACCCAGTTCCAATAATCGCTTCAAGCGATTGTTGCGATTAATCACCCTGCGATACAGGTCGTTCAGGTCAGACGTAGCAAAGCGCCCGCCGTCAAGTTGCACCATTGGGCGAAGATCGGGAGGGATAACCGGCAGGATGGTCAGGATCATCCATTCTGGACGATTACCTGACCGCCGGAAGGATTCCACAACTTTCAGTCGGCTGGTGGCTTTCTTCCGTTTCTGCTTGCTTTTGGATGTGCGAACCTCATGCCACAATTCTTCCGCTAGCCGGTCCAGGTCCAATCGGCGAAGGATATCATAAAAAGCTTCTGCTCCCATGTCCGCACGAAAGACCTGACCCCAACGGGATTTCAACTCACGGTATCGGCTTTCGCTCAGGAAAGTGAAAGGACGCAGTTCCTGTAATTCGTCCCGGAACCGCGAATTTTGTGTTTGGGATGCATCGTTTTCGTCTTCCAATTTACTGCGAAGATCTTCCATTTCCTGCTCAGCCTGGGCACGAATTTCCGCAATCCCTAATTTGATTTGTTCAATTTCGCGTTGGAATTCATCCTGAAATTCAGCTTCCAGTTCGTCCAACCGCCCCTTGACAATCTTCTGCACCTTGGAAATATGCTGAGCCGAAATAGTCTCTCCGGCTTCGGCAATCGTTTCTTTGGTGGCACCAAAGACAATGGCAGATGGAGTGACACTGCCGGTTTTTTCCGTCAGCCGACGTTCCAAAGACTGGCTCTCCTGGATCACCGGATCCAGCCTGGCTGCAATCAATTCGTCCCGGCGTGATTCCATTTCCGTTCGGCGTTGGTTTAATTCCTCAATCTTGCGGTCCCGGGCTTGTTTAACTTCCAGGATACGGGCATTAATTTCGGTAGCCTGCTCCCGTTCGGAAACACTGATTTCGTCCTCCAACCGCTTTAACGCCTTCTGGCGGGCATCCTCGTCCACATACGTAACGATGTACTGGGCAAAATAAAGAACCCTGTCCAGGTTTCTGCGGGAAATGTCCAACAGTAGACCAAGGTAGGACGGAATACGACGGGTATACCAGATATGAGCAACTGGAGTGGCTAACTCAATGTGCCCCATGCGCTCTCGGCGGACTGCCGAGCGGGTTACCTCTACGCCACATTTATCACAAACGATGTTTTTGTATCTTGGGTTTTTGTACTTTCCACAATAGCATTGATAATCTTTTGTCGGACCAAAAATTACTTCGCAGAACAATCCATCCTTTTCTGGACGAAGCCTGCGATAATTAATTGTCTCGGGTTTGAGCACTTCACCATACGACCAGGAACGGATCGTTTCTGGGGAAGCAAGATTAATACGTAACGCCACTAAGCTCTTGGTTTCCACGAAACAGCCTCCTCAACTAGATCCCGAAAACTAACAACAAAACCAGCGCCAGAACCGATGACCGGCGCTGTAAGACATTTAATGATTACTGAAAATAGCCGCATACATGCAAATAAGCATTATAGCACAATATTTTCAAAAAAGTCAGTTGAATTTATGGCAATTTTTCCACAAATCCTGAACTTCCAGTCTCATCTCTTCCCCGAATTGGAATTTCCAGGTAAAAAGTGCTTCCCTTTCCAAGCTGGCTTTCCACCCATACACGTCCATTGTGCCGTTCTGCAATGGATTTTACAATTGCCAAACCCAATCCAGTTCCCCGCTGTTGATAAGCTTCCCTCCTGCCGCTGCGATAAAACTTTTCAAATAACCTTGGCAGATCCAATGGCGCAATGCCAATCCCGGTATCATTGACCTCAAAGACGACACTGGAGGTTTTTATTTGCAATTGGACGCGCACCCTCCCCCCCATTGGAGTGTACTTGATTGCGTTTTCCACCAGATTATATAATGCTTGCTGCAATAAAGCCTGATCAGCAAGAACATTCACATTTGGACTATCTGGAGAAAAAAAAGATAACTGGATATTCTTTTGAACCGCCTGTGGTTGCAAGAGAGTAATCACTTGTTCAACAATTTCAACCGCAGACACACGCCCAACTCTTAAGTCAATACCTGCCTCGATTCTTCCTAAATCCAACAGGTTATTTACCAGTCGGGTCATGTTATCCACTCCCCCCACCATCTTTTTTACGTATCCTTTTTGCTGATCATTCAGTTCGCCAACCATTTGGAGCATCGTGGCATACCCACGCATTAAGGTGAGAGGAGACCGCAGATCATGGCTGACTGTGGCAACAAAATCAGATTTGAGAGTATCCAACTCTTTATAATGCGTAATATCCCGCAAAATGCAGATTTTCCCAACCCGCCGACCCTCTGCCAATACCGGCGAAACGCTGACATAATAAATTTTTCCACCTGGCATGGCAATTTCCCTGGAAGCAGTCTTTTCCTCCATCGGGATTCGCATTAATTCCAACAATTCCGGCATCTGAATGACTTCTTCCAACTTCGCTCCTGCAGTTGTATCATGGAGAAGTCCAGGCACCTGCATACCAGCCAGATTCACAAGGAACAATCGTTCTTTTTCATCAAACACCAGGACAGGTTCTGGTGTGGAAGCCAATACAGCCACCAACCTTTGCCGACCAATCTCAGCCGTTACGTAGAGACGGGAGTTCGCAGCCGCGATGGATGCCTCGCCTGCCAGGGTTGTTAAAAACCGGATTTGCTCATCGGAAAAATTTTGAGGTGCATCAAAAGCAACCCATAAAACACCGTAGTATTGCTCCTCATGATATAGCGGCAATGCAATAATTGAACCCGGATGCCCCACGCCTGGCTGAATGGATAACCTTCTTCCACGATGAAAATTCGGTATCAGGATGGGTTCTTGTTGCTTTCCTAAATCAAACAACTGGGCATCCAGATGAGAATATGCAGAACTGGCTCGTCCGGTCCCATACGATATAAGAGAATTTCCCGGGGGTTCCATTAATACCTCGCGAATCAGCACAATCCTTGCGGCGCTTGCATCACCCCCAAGGGCTGCCTGTAGGATGGGATTGACCGCCTGTTCTATTTCCAGGTGCTCAGCCACACTTTCGCTGACAACCAGGAGCCGGTTCAACTCATCCAGTCGATTCCGTAAACCAATTCTCATTTGTTCAAATGCACTGCTCAGTTGCCCAACTTCATCAACCCCTTCAACGGGCATGGGGGAATCCAGCTGACCGCGTGCAATTTTTGACGCCTGTTCAACCAATCGTCGGAGGGAAGCTGTCAGCGAACTCAGGAGAACACGAAGCGCAAAAAAGGCGATCAAGGTAAATACAGCCAGAATTAAAAGCAGCGGAATGGCAATTCGCAGCGATAAGTCTTGGGCTTGCTCTGCCGGCACACTGATGATTACAGCCCAAGGACGCCCCAGGCTGGGCTGATAATAAACAATCTGCCTAGTACCTGTTGGCGCCATATCATCAAAAAATTCTGCATCGGCAGGGATGCGCCCACCATATTGTGTCATCACCAGGTCGTTACCGCTCATCGTGTGAAAAAGAATCCGCTGGTTCTCATCAATGATGATCCCATCCCCGCCATTATTATGTACAGCCTCCAGCGCTTTAATCGCCGGTTGCGTGAAAGGATTCGAATTCATATCAGTTCGACCCAACAGGACCCCGTTCACCAATCCTTGCTGATCGCGAATTGCCGCAAGAAAACTGATCTGGGCTGATGATTCTCCAGGATTGGGAGGGGTGGTATAGGTTTGTATCAACACCCCCTTCATCGCCAACTGGATTCCATTGGTTTCCAGTGTGGATAAGTGTAATTGCTCAGCATCCTGGGTGGGGTAACTGTTCCTCCAATTACCACTCCCATCAAACACAACCAGTTCCCGGAAAAATGGAACCGCCCGGATATTTTCACCCAGCCTGCTGTAAAGCTGACCATTTTCAATGGTCAATAATTCAGGTTGTGCAAGATTAATAATCAGGTTTTGTCCAGTTTCCAGAAAATATGGCAGGCTTTCAACCGCAACTTCTGCCGTTCCCTTCAAACGATCTCTAATCACCTGCCTGGCAGCCGCACCGGCAACCCACCAATCACTGAGGATTAAAATGGCTATACCAACAATAACAAAAGGTGCCGAGGTGAACAAGAATCTCCACTGCAAACTGGATTCAACCGGGGATGGTCGTAATGCCTTGGGTTGGAACCAGATTCCCTTTCCAAACAGGAAAATGATTTCACCAATGATCCCGGCAAGAATCAATTCCGCAACCCGCATCAGCAGGATCATCCAGGCTTGAGATAATGCGTAATCCAAACGCACTGCCAGCGAACCAGTGGTGGCAAAAAACACTCCCATCATCAATATGGGCAGAGAAATCAGGCTGGTAAATATCCCTGTCCATAGAGGGTGCCGTAGCAATTTAAAAAACCTGGTGCGATAAGTCTGCCGGACAAGTACGGCAAACAGCAACAGTATTCCCGCTGTCTCAATAACGCTGAATAAAGTGTGTGTTTTCCAAAAAGCAAGGAACAAACCGCTGACACATCCAATGATGACCGCAGGGAGGATTCCAACCATCCCCGCCGTTAAGATACCGGGAACCATGAATAACAATATCATGGAGGGGACAGCTGTTTCTCCCGGGATATTCGGCAAGGGTAACGATTCCAATCCGGGAATTTGTAATGCCACCATCAACGAAGTAATGGGTGTAATCATCAAAAGAACCACAAACACCCACCATAGTGTAGATCGAATAAGTTTTGGCGATTCCCACCAGGATCGGATTCCCCAAGCTAACAATACCAGCATAAAGAACCAACCAAACCACCCCAACATACTTTGGGGTAGTTCAATGTATGGCGTTTCTCCAATCAGCGAATAGAATAAAGGCATGAAATCCCTGGGTGCAATATCTTTGCCATGATTATAGCATCAGGCAACCTTGCAAATATTGATCCGTCCAGATCAATCTGAATGCGCATAAATCAGCTTTAACACTTCATTAAAAACTTCATCAGCAGACAACGGATCCGAGTCGATAACAATGGCGTCATCAGCAACTTTTAAAGGAGCAAGCGCACGGGTTGAATCAATCAAATCTCGTTTTTCAAGCGCCGATAGGATCTGATCCAATTCCGCCTCACCTCCACGGCTGATAATCTCCAAATATCGTCGCCTTGCCCGCTCTTCCACCGAAGCATCCAGGTATATCTTCAGGTCAGCATCAGGCAAAACGACGGTTCCAATATCCCTTCCCACCATGACGATTTTTCCCCGGTTGGCAATCCTTCGTTGTTGTTCCGTCATTTCTTTCCGAACCCCACGGTAAGCGGAGACTTCCGACACATTGGCATCGACAATCTTTTCCCGAATTTCCCAGGTAACATCCACATCATCGACCAACACATCGGCTTTTCTTCCATCCGATACTGTTGCAGGTCGGACATCAATGCGGATAACCTGGGCAAGCTTTGTAACTGCGCTTTCGTCATGCACTTCACCCAATTGTATTAATGCAACCCACGTAACCGCCCGATACATAACACCTGTATCCAGATACAGGTAACCCAACGTCCTGGCAAGACGTTCACCCAACGTGGATTTTCCAGAACTTGCAGGACCATCGATCGCAATGACTTGAGGAATTGACATGACTTCTCCTTGGTTAATATTGACTTGATCCCGGCATCAGGTCCCCCCGAATCCAAACAATAACTTGAGTATCGCGAAAACGTCCCTCATGAATGACCATCCACTGGATCCAATCCTGGAAGGAATACTCACCCCAGGTTGGAGTGATCAAGTATGAAAAATCCTGTCCGCGATAGGAGGAACTGGATATCAAAGGCTGGTCTTTGCCAGAAATCACAATCGATGGCTGGCTTTCCAGCGGTAAAAGCTCTACCCGCTGGACATTTTCATAATCATTCAGACTCCAAAATAATGAATCAAAATCTGTATTTAGAACAACAACATCAGCTTGGGTTCGGTTTCCGGTTGCCCATTCAGAAGAATCACCAATTGTTTGTATAACCAGGTCCTCTCCCAATGGAAAACCGGATTTGAGCCAGATATTCATTTCAGGATTGCTACCCATCCCCAGAACGCGAAAACCTGTTGCCAGGCTTAAGCTTCCCAGAACCAGTAACGCGCTCAGCATCGTCCCTTTTGCACAGATGCTGCCAGACCAACCCCACCAAACTAATCCAATGACAACAATGACTAATACAAATGAGGTGATTATCTGAATCAAGCGTTGTTGGTCCTGGATTGGGGATGAGGATGGATTAAATATTCCTTGCAGGTTAAATCCAATAATTACAGACAGGATAACTACAATGATACCCTGCGCCCAAATAATTCGAGGTTCATTTTCTCCCCCAGTAAACACGCGGATCATCGCATATGATGATAAACCAGTCATGGGAATCAAAAACCAAGTTAGGTCTGGAACCTGTCTACCTGCCGGGATCAATGTCATCACCAGCGCGACCAAAGCCCAGACCGCCAGTTTTTGGTACGCTCGTTTGGATTGAATCAATACCAGGATAATTCCAACAATTCCCGCAGTAAGAATCAATGGTTCTGTGGAAATCAGGGCAACCAATATACGAATGGGGGAAACACCTCCCGGCTCCACCAACCTGCTTACAAATCCCTGAAAAGATGAAGCAAGCCCACCAATTCCTCGAGGAAACAGAAACAATCCCGAACCAATCAGCAGATAAGTTCCCACAACCCAGGGGACAACTTTTTTCCACCGGCGCACAGGCAAATCGGAAACCATTTCCCCATTCGTGGAAACTGGCTCCTTACCGAAAACAATCCCGCCGAGCCATCCTGCAGTCAGCAATCCAATCACCCCCAGCCAGGTTCCTTCACCCCCCAGGAGCGCCAAACCCCCAAAAATTCCTGCCATGATCGCATTTCCATTCATGAAGAATGTCAATGCAAACAGCACAACAGTCATACCCACGACTGACCCGCCATCCCATCGCGTTGAGCCAATGAATCCGGGTGACAACGCAATCAAAAGCGACCATGGCAACAGAATTTTTTCCTCAAAGTGGCGATTTAATAGTGCGGGTAGAAATACCAGGCTCGCACCAGCAAGTGCTGGAAAGAATCTTGCCCAGAAATTGGATGGCTCAAACAGGAGAAATAATCCCGCGGTAATCAAAGTATAAAGGGGATGTGTACCCGGTGAAGTTCCAGCTCCCTTTGAGATATCCAAAGCCTGAATTGCCAGCCCTGCATCCCATTCTGTTAATGGCACATCGTTCACCCCCATCAAGCGAATACTTAATGCCAGTAGAAAAATGATTGGATACAACCATCGGCTCGTTTTTTGTGTCAATATATGATCCATAAGATACCTCATGGGTTCGCTGTATCTGGAAACACAGAATAATCCGGTACCTGGTAAATCGATACACCTGGATTTTGGTAAATAAGGGTTAAATGGTCTATGAATTTTTGTTCGCTTACCCGATATGAACTGCGTTCCAGCGAACCCACATAAACGTATTTTATGGAATATTGACGCAATATGTCCCGCGCAACCTCCCAATCACGCACCTCATAAAGAGTTTGAATATCAAAGGCACGGTTTCCAATTTCTATCGATCCCCCGCGCCACTGCCGTTCGTGGTTATCCCACCCCAATACGGTTGGCAATCCAGTGTGGACGGATACGCGCCCGTGTCCACTGGAGCTATACGCAGGACCTACTGCTTCTGCGATGACCCCATAATCAACATCCATCAGCCAGCGCAGCGCAGGTGCATCGTCGGGAAGATATTTTTCAACATATACATCTCCATCAAGAGTCCATGTGTCCGGATTGAATGAATTTGTCCTTTCCGGCAGCATAAAAATGGGATAAGCCAAACCCATCAAAAAGACGATTGACCAGAGAATCCTCACAAAAACGGACAACCTGGTCCTAAAGAAATTCCAGATCAGCACGCTCGAATATGCGGCTGCAATCCCCCAAAGAATCCAGGCTTGATAATAAAATTTGAAAATCGTATTCATCCGATTTCCAAATTGATCAATCAAGTAGAAAAATTCCGGAAACAAAGTCAAGCCGATTCCAGCCAGAACCAATATCAAAACGAAAGGATGTGGGGAAGGCACGTCAGGGGATGTTGTATCAGTTGTGGAATTTGAGAATGATTTACGTGAGAACTCCACCAGCAAACCCCACACAAACACCATCATAATTAATAGTGTTACCCAGGTACCCGGATATTGCAGTCTGCGGACAATTGCTTCTGCAATGATGGCAATGCCATTTTGATCCCCGAATGTGAATCTCTTAGCCCAGTTCAGCAATCCCTGGATCAGGACAGTACTTCCCCATGGTTTTTCCAGAAACCAGGATTCAAATCTGGTCAGGTTAACAGCTATCAATGCAACAAACCCGGATAATAAAGAAAGTCCAAGCATGATCCAAAATGCAATTTTGCCGCCAATTTGCAGAATATTAACGCTCCAATCATGCCGAAGGAGCTGGACCAGATAGATACATATGGGGACAAGGAGGGATCCAAACATTATCCAAAAGTGGACTCCCCTGGTTACGTATACTCCGCTTGGAATTAATCCACCCGCCTGGGAAGCAAAACTCAAGAAAAAAGGAAGATAAAGAACAAAGCCTGCCAATCCCAGCGAAATTCCTAATTTCAAGAATTCCCAAATCCATTGAGTTTTCCACCCCTGATCACGTACCAATGTATAAACATATGCAAGGACGAATACGCCGACAAAAATCGGGAAATCCCAAATATTCAGGAATGCCATTCCCCCAAGCGCAATTGCGGCAAGCCAGAAAAATGGCTTCTTAATCAGGTCAAAAATTCTGGTGAACCCCAGAGATTGATTTCTGCCCAGAAATAAATTCAACGATAAGAGGATTGCCAGCAAACCAAAGGGAATGGCAAGAACATGGGGATGCAAGTCGCTAAGAAGAAAGGAAAAAAATGGAAATTCGTCAATGATCTCCACCGGCATATTGCTGATTGTATAATCCTGCAATACACGCGAAGCCCGCCACCAGGTCCATCCCCCGGTAGCCCTTTCTGGAATCCACGAGAATGGCAATGCCGGATTCTGATTGAGATCATTAATATCCAACCACTTCCAAAAAGAAGATTGCCAGGTTCCATCACTGTTTCTTACCCAGAAAAGTCCCCTTCTGTGAAGAATCTCCAAGAAGCCCTCCAGGTTGGATACAATCGTCAGATAGAACGGTCCAAGAAATGCCCAGGCAATTGCACGTCCTCCCGGAGGTTCCCCATTCAAATGTTTTCTACGATGTTTTTGCCAGGCACTAAAAAGATTATAAATCAAGCCGTAAGCGCCAATCCCCGCCAAGGCAAACCACATGGAAATTGCCAGGTTAAACGTGACCCCGCCTGTGGTTCCTGCAAGCCGGGCAAAAAGCGCAACCATAATATAACCAAAATAGTAGTAAGAAATTGAGTAACCTGATAACCATGGATCTGCAGGGGGAAACGAAGGCGATCGAAGAATGGAATTAATAAATGCCAATTCCATGGGTTTTTCAGTATATGCAACGTCTGGATTGGCAGCACGGACAATTGCCCAGAACGCAAACATCACCAGGAAAAGAATTTCAACCGCCAGAATCAATTTTTTCTGCGAAGAAATCCAACTCTTTAATTCCACCCCATAAGTTTTTCTACAAATAAGCAAGCCCACAACAAGAACTACTAGAAAAGAAAAAACAACTCCGCCCAGGTTATTTTCCAATATACCTAAGATATTCAATATCCAGTAAATATATCCCCAGATTAATAAACCCATTGTCCGGGATGAGGAATACCCCCGATCTGGCAGGAATCGCAGAAAACGGAAAACAATGGGAAACGT
>ERZ1649853.50-NODE-50-length-48628-cov-17.248615_pt1 | contig 48628 bp, 41 predicted proteins | sample MGYA00575353_ERZ1649853 | MGnify/ENA primary metagenome ERZ1649853 (study PRJEB40853, sample SAMN11349654) | freshwater sediment metagenome | isolation source: river sediment | host: Sediment | place: India: Okhla Barrage, New Delhi | collected 2017-02-21 ...
TCTTCATCCCCGTGCACCTCAGCGATCGGCTCGTCGCGCTGCTGCTCGGCGACGGGGGCCCGGTAGGCCGGATCCAGGGCGACCTCCGGGATCACGTCGGGCTCGTCCGGATGCTGGGGCTGGCCCTGAGCATGCTCATCCTCAAGAAGAAGATCCGCGCTGGCTCCGAGAGCGGGATCCGGGCCCCGAGGGATCCCGGTTCGAAGTAGCCCACCTCGCGATCCGCGAGGGAAGACGACCTTCATGAGAATCCTGGTCGCCGAAGACGAGAACACGTCGCGCAGCGTCATCTGCGAGGTCCTCGAGAGCGACGGTCACGAGGTGACCGGAGCGGCCTCGGGGGAGGAGGCGCTCGAGTCCTTCCGGAGGTCTCCGTTCCCGCTCGTGCTCACGGACGTCGCCATGCAGCGCATGACGGGGCTCGACCTGCTCGCGGAGATCAAGCTGATCAGCCCCGACGCCATCGTCGTCGTCATGACGAGCCACGCCTCGCTCGACTCGGTCACGACGGCGCTGCGCTCGGGGGCCTACGACTACATCACCAAGCCGTTCGAGGACCTGGACGCCGTCATGGACGTCGTCGGCCGGGCCACCGAGAAGATCCGGCTCGCCGAGACGAACGACAGGCTCCTCCGCGAACTCCAGGCCAAGACCCTGGAGCTGGAGCGGCTGAACTCGGCTCTCAGCGACATGGCGAACAAGGACGGCCTGACCGGGCTCTTCAACCACCGGTTCTTCCGGGAGCTGCTCGAGCGCGAGATCTCGCGCCAGAAGCGCCACGGACGGCCGCTCTCCCTCGTGATGATCGACATCGACCACTTCAAGCGCTTCAACGACTCCTTCGGGCACCTGGCGGGCGACGCCGCCCTCCGCCGGGTCGGCAGGATCCTCCAGTCCGGCTGCCGCGCCTCCTCGGTCGCCGCGCGATACGGCGGGGAGGAGTTCGCGATCCTCCTCCCCGAGACCGTCAAGGAGGGAGCCGTCGTTCTCGCCGAGAGGATTCGCACGACGGTGGAGGAGACGCGATTCCCGGGGTCGGGACCCGAGGATGCCGGGGCGCTCACGCTGAGCTGCGGGGTGGCCGCCTTCGGCGAGGACGGGAGCGAGGCCACGACGCTGCTCCGGGCCGCCGACGCGGCCCTCTACCGGGCGAAGGCCTGCGGCCGCAACACGACGTGCGCCGCGTCGGGCGAGGCGACCTCCGGCGACTCGGTCCCCTGAGCCGGGACGGCGGCGCGGCTCCGGCCGCGGTCGGGCTCGCTCTCGATCGAGTTCTCGCCCGTCCGATCACGCCACCGCGGCCGCCAGGATCGCCGCCGCCCGCACCGCCGTCGCGAGCAGCACGCCCCCGCCGAGGATTGCGGCCGCCGCCGGGACGAGGACGCGGTCGCACAGCGCCGCCCAGGAGCCGCCTCGCCCGCCGCGCGCCTCGAGCGCCGCGCGGCAGCGGGCCCGGAGGAGGGCGGCCCCCTCGGGCCGGAGGTCGGGAAGCGGGAGCGAGGCCAGGGCGCCCAGCTCCGGGTCGCGCCGCGGGTCGGGATCTTCCGGTGTCCTCATCTCTCCTCCTTCGCCTCTCCTTCCCGCATCTCGCGAGCGAGGAGGCGGCGCGCGCGCATCAGCCGGGCCCGCATCGCCTCCGGACCGATTCCGCAGACCGCCGCGGCCTCCGCCGGCGTCATCCCCTCGACTCCGACGAGGAGGAGCGCCTCGCGGGCCCGTGCGGGGAGCCGCCCGAGCGCCCCCTCGAGAGCCCTCTCCCGCTCGCCCCGCGAGATCTCCTCGAGGGGCCCCGCCGGCGGCGCGGCGCGCAGGGTGATCCGCGCCAGCTCGCCGACCCGCTCGGCATCGAGCAGCCGCCAGCGGCTCCAGCTGACGAACAGGTTGCGGGCGACCGTGAAGAGCCAGGCCGCAAGATTCGTCTCGGGTCCGGCCGGCGGCGGGTGCGAGATCAGCCGCAGCCACGTCTCCTCGAGCAGGTCCTCGGCGACGTCGCCGTGGCGGGACATCCGCAGGAGGTAGGCGTACAGGCGAGGCCGGTAGGCGTCGTAGATCGCGTCGAACGCCTCGGCGTCCCCGATCCGGAGGCGGCCGATGAGGTCTCGCTCGATTTCCGGCTCCACGGGAATCTCAACGCTCCGGGCCCGCGATCGTGACGCGGGGGCCGGCGTCACGACCGGCCGCTCCGCGCGTTGTACCTGCGAACACGAGGAGGACACCATGGTACTCGGACTCGCGATGCTGGCATTCACGCTCGTCGTCGGGCTGGCGGCCCTGGGGCTCGGGATCTCGTTCGCTGCGCGCCCCGCGGAGACGAAGCTGGCCACGCTGCGACCCCTGTCGCTGGCCGTCATCCTGGCCTCCACCGCCGCGATGGTCACGGGGCTCGCGATGTCTCTCGCGCGCGCGGCCGGCGTGGCTCGGGACGGCGCGACGCCGACCCCGGACCTGCTCCTGGCGGGGCTCGGCGAGGCGATGGTCCCGGGGGCGGTCGGCTTCGCCCTCCTGGCCGTCGCGTGGCTGCTCGTCGGCGTGGGGATGCGCCGCCAGCCGTAGCTCCGGCCTCGCCGGTCCGCCCCGCCCTTGACGGCCCGCCGCCGCGGCGCAATCCTGCCTCGGGCCGGATGCCCGCTCGGGGGTCGTCAGATGACGGAACGGTTGGACTACGAGGCGGTCGGGTTGATCTCCGGCCTCGAGGTGCACCAGCAGCTCTTCACCCGGCACAAGCTGTTCTGCCGGTGCCCGTCGGGACTCTACACGACGACGCACGACGGCGAGGTGCTGCGCCACATGCGGCCCACGCTGTCGGAGCTCGGCGAGTACGACGGCACCGCGCTGATGGAGTTCAAGACCAAGAAGGAGATCGTGTATCTCCTCAACCATCTCAACGTCTGCACGTACGAGATGGACGACACCCCGCCCTTCCTCGTCAACCAGGAAGCGATCGACGTGGCGATCGAGCTCTGCCTGATGATGAACATGGACATCATCGACGAGATCCACATCGCCCGGAAACAGTACCTCGACGGCTCGATCCCGACCGGCTTCCAGCGCACGGCGATCATCGGCGTCAACGGGTGGCTCCCCTTCCGCGGGCGCAAGCTGAGCATCACGCACGTCAGCGTCGAGGAGGACTCCTGCCGAGAGGTCCGGGACAAAGGGCACCAGATCGTCTGGCGCACCGACCGGCTGGGGATGCCCCTCACGGAGACCGTGACCGGGCCCGACCTGCGCACGCCCGAGGAGGTGCGGGACGCGATCCTGCTCTGCGGCCTGACCGCGCGCTCGACGGGGCGCGTCCGGACCGGCATCGGCGCCAGCCGCCAGGACGTCAACGTGTCGGTCCGCGGCGGGAGCCGGGTCGAGATCAAGGGGGTGCCGCGCGCCGGCCACGCGGTCCGGCTGGTCCACAACGAGGCGGTGCGCCAGGTGAACCTGCTCGCCCTGCGGGACGAGATGCGCCGCAGGGGCCTCGATTCGCCCGACGCGATCCGCGTGCACGCCGTGGACGTCTCCGAGGTCTTCGCCGACAGCGACCTCGACTGCCTCCGCCGCGCGCTCCAGGGCGGCGGCCGCGTCTTCGCCGTCCGCGTCGAGGGGGCCGCGGGGCTCGCCCAGCACCCGACGCAGCCGGACACCGTCTTCCTCGACGAGCTGTCCGGGCGGATCCGAGTGATCGCGTGCCTCGACGAGCCCCCGATCGTGCTTTCCGCCGCGGCGCTCCCCGAGTTCTCCGACCGCCACCGCACGCTGGAGCGGCTGCGGAAGCGGGTGCGGCCCGGCGAGCGGGACGAGCTCTTCCTCGTCTTCGGCCCCGAAACGGACTGCCGCACCGCCGCCGAGGAGATCCGCCTGCGCTTCGCCGACGCCGCGCAGGGGGTCCCGAAGGAGACGCGCCAGGCTCTGACGGGGGGGTTCACGACCTTCGAGCGGATCCTTCCGGGGCCGGATCGCATGTACCCGGACACCGACTCGCCGCCGACCCGGGTCACCGCGGAGCGCGTCGCGGCGCTCAAGGCCCGGCTCCGCCCGGCCCCCTGGGACCGCATCGAGCGATACATGAAATCGCGCGTTCCGGAGGAGACCTGCCACTGGCTGATCCGGCGCGGCGGGGCGGACATCGTGGACGAGGTCGTCGCGAGGACCGGCGTGGACGGGCTGGTCGCGGCGATCGAGATCGGCCAGCGCGGCCGAGCGCTGCGGCGCGCCGGCACGCCCGTGGAGCGGCTCGGCGCCGGCGAGTGGGTGGAGATCTTCGACCTGTTCGCAGCCGGCCGCATCCCCCGCGAGGCGATCTCCGTCGTCGCCGCCCGCGTCGCGAAGGACGGCGGCGGCGCCTCGGCCGCGGCCGCGGCCGAGGGGATAGCGCTCGAGCCGCGCGAGCGCTGGCGGGAGGAAGCGGACCGGATTCTCGACGGCTGCCCGCAGGCGGCGGAGCCCGCGGACAGGCGACTGCGCCGTCTCGTGGGGCGGGCGGTCGCGATGCTGCGGGGCCGGGCGCCGGCCCGGGAGGTCGCCGACCACGTGCGCGGCAGGCTCGAGGAGGTGGCGCGATGACCGTTCCGATCGGCGAGAGGGCCGACCGGCTGCAGGGGTACCGGGGCCCCGCCCGGGAGCTCCTGGACCGCTACGCGATCGGCGTCTGGAGCGAGGTCGAGATCGTCAACGACGAGGGGTCGTCGTTCTGCGGCGTCGTCCTCCCGCGCAGCGAGACCGCCGACGACCTCCACATCGTCGTCAAGCTGTTCAACGGATACAACGTCGGCATCGCGGCCGACCGCGTCGTGTCGGCCCGCGAGACAGGGTATCGCAAGGCGGTCTACAAGATCCCGGAGAAGGAGTTCCCGTTCGACCCGCGCAAGCCCAACGTCACGCTGCTCGGGACGGGAGGCACGATCGCGAGCCGCCTCGACTACCGCACGGGCGCCGTGATCCCCGCCTTCACCCCGGGCGAGCTGTACGGCGCGGTTCCGGAGCTGGCCGACATCGCCAACCTGACGACCAAGAAGCTGTTCGGCGTTTTCTCCGAGAACATGGGCCCGGAGCAGTACAAGGCGCTCGCCGTCGCGATCGGCGAGGAGATCGCCCGCGGCGTCGACGGCATCGTCGTGGGCCACGGCACCGACACGATGGCCCACACCGGGGCGATCCTGAGCTTCATGGTGCAGGAATCGCCGGTGCCGATCGTGCTGGTCGGAAGCCAGCGAAGCTCCGACCGGCCGTCGTCCGACGCGGCGCTCAACCTGATGAATGCAGTGCGGACCGCCTCCGAGTGCGACATCGCCGAGGTCATGCTCTGCATGTTCGGCCCCACGTCGGACAACTACGACCTCCTGCACCGCGGCACCCGGTGCCGCAAGATGCACTCCAGCTACCGCTCGACGTTCCGCACGGTCGGCGCGACGCCGCTGGCGACAGTGAGCCGCTACGCGAACGCGTCCGGCAGCCACTTCACCTACCTGACCGACGACTTCCTCAAGCGCGACAAGGCCAGGGTGCCGCGGATCACGCCGGTGTTCGAGGAGAAGGTCACGATCCAGTACTACTACCCGAACTTCAACCCCGACATCGTGGACGGCCTGGCCGACATGGGGTACCGGGGGCTGGTCATCGCCGGAACCGGTCTCGGGCACGTCAACAAGCCGCTCTATCCCGCGATCCGCCGCGCCGTCCGGGCGGGGATGACCGTCGTGATGACGGTGCAGACGCTATGGGGCTTCGTCCAGATGTACGTCTACGACACCGGACGCGACCTCCTCGACCTGGGGATCATCCCGCTCGACAACATGCTCCCCGAGACGGCGTACATGAAGCTCGCCTGGGTCCTGGGCCAGACCGACGACCCCGCCCGGATCCGCGAGATGATGACCACGCCGGTCAACCACGAGATCACCCCCCGCGAGCCCCACAACGGGTACCTGATCCTGCAGGGAGGGCTGCCGGAGGTGGACGCCTTCGTGCAGAGGCACTGGAAATGACCGCCGCGGCACGGGGTCCCGCCCGGATCCGAAACCGGGGCGCTCCGGCCGCGTAAGACCGGAGGTGAAACGCCGGGGCCCGGGCCGTCCGATCCTCCTTCCGGCCTGCATCGCGCTCGGGCTCGGAGCGGCCTCCTTCGCCGAGGAGGCCGCGCGGGGGCCGGAGATCCGGATCCGGCGGGCCGCCGCGCCGATCGCCGTGGACGGGGACCTGTCCGACGCCGGGTGGCGGGGGGCCACGCGCGTCGAAGACTGGTTCGAGACGAACCCCGGCGAGAACGTCGCCCCCAGGGTGAAGAGCGTCGGGTTCCTCGCCTACGACGACCGCTATCTCTACGCCGGGTTCGAGTTCTCCGACCCCGACCCGTCGCGCATCCGGGCGCCGTACTCCGACCGGGACGGGATCTCGGAGAGCATGGACTACGGCGGGATCGTCCTCGACAGCCGCTTCGACGGGCGCACCGCGATCCTGTTCCTCGCGACGCCGCGCGGCGTCCAGTACGACGCCGTGCAGGACGACGCAGCCTCGGGCGAGGACGCCTCCCCCGACTTCCACTGGGACTCCGCCGCCAGGATCACCGGGGAGGGCTGGACGCTGGAGATCCGGATCCCCTTCTCCTCCCTCCGCTACGACGGGCAGGGCCCGCAGACCTGGGGCGTTCTGCTCTTCCGCAACTACCCGAGGGAGGACCGCTTCGAGATGTTCTCGACGGCGCTCCCCCGCGGCAGCGCCTGCTTCGTCTGCCACGAGCACCCGCTGACGGGCCTCGAGGGGCTGCCCTCCGGGGACCGCTTCGTCGTGGCGCCGTACGCGTCCGCGCGGGCCCAGGCGGAGCCGATCGAGGGGCCGGGGAGCCCTCTCGACGATCGGAGCTCGGAGGGGACGGCCGGCCTCGACGCCAAGTGGATCCCGGGCCCCGACCATGCGCTCGACCTCGCGCTGAACCCCGACTTCTCCCAGGTCGAGTCGGACGTGACCAGGATCTCGGCCAACGAGCGGTTCGCGATCTTCTACCCGGAGAAGCGCCCGTTCTTCCTCGAGGGGATGGAGATGTTCGCGACCTCGATCCCCGCGGTCTACACGCGAGCGCTGACCTCTCCCCGGTGGGGGACGCGCGCCACCGGCAAGGCGGGGGCCCTCGCCTACACGGCGGTCGTCGGCGAGGACCGCGGCGGCGGGAGCGTCATCCTTCCGGGCCCGGAGTTCTCCTCGTTGGCGCCCCAGGACTTCTCCTCGACGTTCGCCGTCGCGCGCGTCCGCCGCGACCTCGGCAGGTCGTTCGTCAGCTTCCTCGTGACCGACCGCGAGATCGACGGAGGCGGCTTCAACCGGGTCGCGGGGCCGGACTTCCAGTGGCGCCCCGACGACGAGAACGTCGTCTCCGGCCAGATCCTGTTCAGCGCGACCGAGACGCCGGACCGGCCCGACCTCGAGGAGACCTGGGATGGCCGGAGCCTCTCCGGGGCCGGCGCCGACTTCTGGTGGGCGCACTCGACGCGGACCTTCGACTTCTCGGCGCAGACGAAGATCTTCGCCGACGGGTTCCGGGCGGACTGCGGCTTCGTCCCGCAGGTCGGCTTCCGCGAGGGATACGCCGAGACGGGGCGCACCTGGTACCCCGCGGGGCTCTTCTCCCGGGCAAGGCTCTTCGCCATGGTCAACCACATCGAGGACCACGACGGGACTCTCCTGAGGCGCCTCTTCGCCGGAGGTGTCCAGGCGAACGGCCGCCGGAACTCGTACGTCCGGGTCTGGGCGTACCTCGACCGGATGAAGGCGGGAGCCGAGGTCCACCCGAGGCGGCAGCTCCGCTTCGAGCTCCGCGCCAGCCCCTCCCAGGCGGTGTCGGACCTGAGCCTCGACGGGATCGTCGGCGAGGAGCTGGACTACGAGAACGAGAGGCCGGGAGAAGGCGCCAGCTTCACGCTCGGGGCCACGCTGCGAGCCGGAGATCGCCTCGCCGTGCGGCTCGACGGCGAGCGCCGCTGGCTCGACGTCCGGCCCGACCCGTCGGGCCCGATGCGGCGCCTGTTCACGGCGAGGGCGGAGAGGGTCAAGGCGATCTGGACCTTCAGCGCGCGGAGCTTCCTGCGGTTGATCGGCCAGTGGAGCCGCACGGTCCGGGACCCGCTGCTGTACGGGTTCCCCGTGCCCGGGGAGGAGGGCGCCTTCTCCGCCTCCGCGCTGTTCTCCTTCAAGCTCAACTGGCAGTCGGTCCTGTTCGTCGGCTACGGAGACGACCGCGAGATCGACGCGGGCGGGAGCCTGGAGCCGTCGAGCCGCGAGCTGTTCCTCAAGGTCTCGTACGCGTTCCAGCGCTGAGAGCTCGGGCCGCGAGGAGACGTCGCGCATGGCCCCCTGCCAGGACATGGTGTAGCCTCGCCGGCAACACGCGACCGGCGTCCGCCGGAGCCTGGAGGAGCGTCATGACCGAGCGCAGCCGCGCCCCCCGCCCGATCGCCGAGGTCGCCCGCGACCTCGGAATCGCGAGCCGCCACCTCGTCCCCTACGGCGACGACAAGGCCAAGGTGCGCCTCGAGGCGCGCGCGGCCTCCGGCAGGCCGCCGGGGAAGCTCGTCCTGGTCTCGGCGATCACGCCGACGGCCGCAGGCGAGGGGAAGACGACGATCTCGATCGGCCTCGCGCAGGGGCTCGGGGCGATCGGCGAGCGGGTCTGCCTGGCCCTGCGGGAGCCCTCTCTCGGGCCGACGTTCGGGCTCAAGGGAGGCGCGACGGGAGGCGGGCGCTCGATCCTCGTCCCGACCGACGACATCAACCTCCACTTCACCGGAGACTTCCACGCCGTCTCGGCGGCGCACAACCTGCTCGCGGCCCTCCTCGACAACCACATCCACCACGACAACGCCCGCTGCATCGACCCGCGGAGGGTGTTCTGGCGGCGCGTCGTGGATCTCAACGACCGCTCCCTGCGCAACGTCGTGATCGGGTTGGGCGGCGTGCTCGAGGGGGTGCCCCGCGAGACCGGCTTCGACATCACGCCGGCCTCCGAGGTGATGGCCGCCCTGTGCCTCGCCGAGGACGCCGGCGACCTGCGCGCGCGGCTCTCGCGCCTCCTCGTCGCGCTGACCCTCGAGCGGGCCCCGGTGACCGCCGCGGACCTCAAGGGCGTCGGCGCGATGATGGTCCTGCTCAAGGACGCCATCCTCCCCAACCTCGTGCAGACCGGCGAAGGGGTGCCCGCGTTCGTCCACGGGGGGCCCTTTGCCAACATCGCGCACGGCTGCAACTCGGTGATCGCCACCAAGATGGCGCTCGCCCATGCCGACTGGGTCGTCACCGAGGCCGGCTTCGGCTTCGATCTCGGGGCGGAGAAGTTCTTCGACATCAAGTGCCGAGCCGCCGGGCTCGACACGGCGGCGGTCGTCCTCGTCGCCACCGTGCGCGCCCTCAAGCGGCACGGCGGCGTCGCGAAGAAGGAGGACCTCCCGCGCCCGGACCCGGCGGCGGTCGAGCGCGGCCTCGGGAACCTGCGCAAGCACGTCGAGAACATTCGCGTCTTCGGAGAGCCGCCGGTCGTGGCGATCAACCGGTTCGCGACGGACGCCGACGAGGAGATCGCCGTCGTCCGCGACGCCTGCACGGCGCTCGGCGTCCCGTGCGCGGTCGCCGACGTCTTCGCCGAGGGAGGCGAGGGGGGGCGCGAGCTGGCCCGGGCGGTCGTCGAGCACGCGGAGCGGAAGTCGAAGCCGTTCACGCCGCTCTACGACCTCGCGCTGCCGATCCCGGAGAAGGTTCGCACGATCGCGAGGCGCATGTACGGGGCCGAGACCGTCGAGTTCGCGAGGGCCGCGGAGCGGGACATCCGGGAGATCGTCGGCCTGGGCCATTCCGACCTCCCGGTCTGCATGGCGAAGACCCCGAACTCGCTGACGGACGACCCGAGCGTGGTCGGCCGCCCCGAGAGCTTCGACATCACCGTCCGGCGCGTCGTCCTCGCCGCAGGCGCCGGGTTCGTCGTCCCGCTCCTCGGCGACATCATCCGCATGCCGGGGCTCCCCGCGGAGCCCCAGGCCGAGCGGATGGACCTCGTCGGCGGCCGCGTGACCGGCCTGCTCGGGGGGTGACGGGCGGCTTGAAGACGACGGGGGCGGGCGCCACCGCCCGCCCCCGTCGCGGCCCTCCGGCGCTTCCGGCGCCCCGGAAAGCCGTTCTAGTTCCGAATTCCGGCGCTCACTTCGCCACGATCAGGACGTCGATGTAGCTCAGGTTGCGAGCGAAATCGATCTGCGCAACCCCGCCGCCCGTGTTGGCCGGCATGATCTGCGTGGCTCCCTCGGTGAAGAAGGTGTTGCAGCTGACCGGAGTCTTGTCCGCCCCGGTCTCCGGATCCAGGCTGAAGGTGACGCGGTAGTAGCCGACTCCGTCGTTGAGCCGCTTCAGGTTCCAGTTCCAGCCGTAGATCACCTTGCCCGGGACGTTCAGCTCGGCGGAGTAGATCTCGGACAGCGCGTTGCCGTCCACGCCTTCGGCCTCCCACACCGCGCTGTTGTAGAGCGTCGCGCCGACCGGGCCGTCCCACTGGTGCGTGGTCGCGTTCCAGGTCAGTCCGAGAGTGGTGTTCGCGATGGGCACGCCGGCCGCGTCGTACGGCGTCACGTTCAGCTTCTGGACCGTGTAGCGAGCGAGCCACGAATACACCGTCGCCTGGCTGCTGGCGTACTGGGCTCCGTTGGTCGCCCAGACCTCCTCGAGGCCGTCGCCCCACAGGTAGGCCATCTCGTAGCCGATCATCGGCGTCGCGAGGTCCTTGTACAGGACCACTTCGGTGCGCAAGAGCGACCGGATCGTCCAGACCTGCGACTCCATGTTGTCGCCCCAATCGATCCAGCTCACGTCGACCGGCGCGCCGCTGCCGTCGGCCGATTGCGCCTGCCAGTAACTGAGCTCCTCCTGCTGGTAGTACCACTTGACCCCGAACTCATCGAGGTAATACGGGCCGTCGAGCGTCGCCTGCAGCGGGTCTCCCCGCAGATCCAACCCCTTCCCTTCCGCCCAGATCACCGGCAAGGAAAGGTTGTTCCCCGCCGTCTCGACGTGCGCGGAAGCCGCCCGCACGCCGGGCACGAGAATGCAGGCCGCAATCAGCGACATCGTCACGAGAGCGATCTTCCCCAATCTCATCGGTGGTTGCCTCCTTGGCGATTTGTTCGGTTCCCCCTGCCGCCAGCCGCCGTGGCTGTCCACGGCGCATCTCTGATCAGACGGTTGCCTAGTCGGTCATCTCTCGATCACGTGGGCCTCAATCCATAGGCTCTCCTTCTCGGCGCGAACCACGGAACGCGATTCCGGATTCTTCTTCTCGGGGAAGCGCGGACCCCGCCCGCGGCGGGCGTCGCCACAACGCCTCGTCCGTCCGGATCCCGGCACCCGGCGACCACAGGCCCAGGATCGATACGGGCTCTCGCAATTGGCTCCCCCCTCCCCTTCTCCAAAAGTGGCGCATGCCGGAAGAACAACTCGCGCCACTTATAATCGTTTCAGATACCCAAATTTCGTTCGGGAGGCAATGAAGTTTTTAAGGTATTACCTAGAAGTATTTGGTATATTACGGTAAATCTGAAATGTCGGGCGCTGGCTTCGACGCGAAGCGTCCCGGCCACGGTGGCCGCGAGATTGTGGGATGACGGGGGTCCGGGGAGTGGCCTCCGGCGGAGAATCGCGGCGGCGGACCGCGCCGTTTCGGGCCTTCTGACGAGCACACCCGTTGCTCTCTTCTCGTCACGCGCCGCCCCGAGCGTGCCGTCGAGAGCGTACGACCTGGCCGCTGCCGTTCCCCCTTCTACCTCCACCCCGGCCGCCCTTCCCACCGTTTCGCGCATCCACGCCGGCGACCCGTTCCTTCCCACACACCGGCATCCCCTCCCCGGCCCGCTCCCGTCGGTCCCCAACTGTCGAGACCCCACAATCTCGCGGCCACCGTGAGAAGGAACCAACCACTCTCCGAAATCTGGCTCGTCCTCTCCCTCGTCTCGGCACACTGGAGAGTCCCGATACGAAGCCCACCGGAAGGCAGGGAGCGCGTCGATTGACGTCGGCCCGGGGCACGAGCAGAATCCCCCGGCCGGCATCCCCCATGGTCCGCTCGAAGGCTGGACGGGAGGCATCCGGCGACGAGGCCGCCCTGGACGCCGGCGGCTTCCCGGTCCGAGCCGCGACGGCGCGGCGGGGACGGAGGTGAATCGTGACGACGACTCCACGAAGGGAGTTCCTGGGACTCCTCGCCGGGACGGTGGCCGCCTCGGCGATCCCGGCCGCCGCGAGGCCCGCCGCCGCGACGGCGCCGCGCGGGCTCGCGCCCGTCCCGGGCGGCCCCGTGATGAAGGGCCGGGATCGCGGCGTCTACGTCGTGCACGACGCCCGGTCGCTCGAGCCGCTCTACGCCGAGACCCTGGGCGATCCTCTTCCCGAGCGGACGCCCGCCGCGTCGGTCTCCAAGACGTTCTGCGCCTACGCGGCGCTCCGGGAGGGCCTCCTTGCCGAGACCGAGAAGATCTTCTGCGACGGCGACGGCTGGCGTCCCGAGGGGCACGGCGCGATCGCGGTCGTGGAGGCGCTCGCGGTGTCCTGCAACGCGTTCTTCGAGAAGCTCGGCGCGAGGCTGACCTGGGATTCATACCGCGAGGCCTGCGACCGGCTCGGCGGGCTCTCGGACCGTCTCGGCGGGAAGCCGGCGAATCTCCTCGACCGTCTCGCCGCGTACGCGCACGGGGACCTCCTCGCGACCGGCTGCGAGGAGTTGGCCCGCCTCGGACGAGCCGTGGCGCTCGCCGATCCCGCCGATCGCGCGCTCGCCGTCGTGAGGCGCGGATGGCGCGAGGCGGTGCTGCGCGGCACCGCCGTCGCCGCGAACGTCCCGGGCCTCGAGGTCGCCGGCAAGACCGGGACGCTCCCCGGAGCCGCCGCCGAAACGAAATTCGCCGCCTTCGCGCCGCTCTCGGAGCCCCGATGGGTGATCGCCGCGCGCACGGCGGGCCCCGGGAGCGCTTCCGCGGCCGCGATCGCCGGCCGCGCGCTCACGAGGCTCGCCGGCACGGCCTGAGCCTGCGGTGGACTCCGCCGCCCGGTCTCGGGCACAATCCCCGACGCGGATCGCCGAGGTGAGATGAGCCTGTGCTGACCGCCGTCTTCGCCCTCTACTTCGCGCTGACGCTCGGCCTGGGGCTGTGGCAGGCCACGCGGACGAAGTCGCAGAAGGACTTCGTCATCGGGGGGTCGAAGCTCCCCGGATGGATGCTGGCCCTGTCCGAGCGGGCGACCGGAGAGTCGGCGTGGCTCCTGCTCGGCTTCACGGGCCTCGTCTACGGCACCGGGCTCGCCAGCGTCTGGGTCGCGGTCGGCTGCCTCTCCGGGATCTGCACCGCATGGATCGTGCTGGCGCGGAAGTTCCGGGAGGAGGCGGAGCGGCACTTTGCGATCACGATGCCGGAGTACTTCTCCGCCAAGTTCCCCTCCCATGCGGCGACGATCCGGCTGCTCTCGACCGTGATCATCGTGTTCTTCTTCGTGTTCTACGTCGGCGCGCAGTTCGCCGGCGCGGGGAAGACGATCTTCGTCACGTTCGGCGTCGACCCGTTCTGGGGGCAGATCGTCTCGTGCGCCGTGATCCTGGCCTACGCGACCCTCGGCGGGTTCGTCAGCGTCGTCGCGGTGGACGCCTTCCAGGCGATCCTGATGATCACCACGCTCGTCGTCACCCCGGTCGTCATGCTCGCCAAGGTCGCCGCCGGCCCGGTCTCCCTGTCGCGGGCGCTGGCCGCGGCGGGGCCGGGGGTGGACTCGTGGACCGGGGGAGTCGGCGGCTTCGCGGCGGGACTCCTGATCTTCAACCACTTCGCCTGGTTCTTCGGGTACCTCGGCGGCCAGCCGCAGCTCAACGCCCGCTTCATGGGGATGCGGGACGACCGGCAGGTCCGGATCGGCAGGAACCTCGCCGTCGGCTGGACCCTGGTGGCCTACGTCGGAGCGGTCCTCATCGGGCTCTGCGCCATCCCGCTCTTCGGCCGCGGGGCGGTCGCGGACCAGGAGATGATCCTCCCCACGGTGCTGAGCGGTCTCTTCCCGCCGTGGCTCGCCGGCATCCTGCTGGCGGGAGCCGTCGCCGCGATGGTCTCCACGGCGGAGAGCATGCTGATCGTCGCCGGGTCCTCGATCAGCCAGGACGTCTACAACGGGATCCTGCGCAAGGGGCGGGCGAGCGACCGGACGCTGCTCGCCGTCTCGAGGGTCGCGACGCTCGCGGTGGGGATCCTGGGGCTGGCGCTGGCGCTGACGACCGACCGGCTCGTCTACAACATCGTCAGCTACGCCTGGGCCGGGATCGGCTGCTCGTTCGCGCCGGCGATCCTCCTGTCGTTCTACTGGAGGCGGTTCGGAGGCCGCGGCGTCGTGACGGCCCTCGTCATGGGGCTCCTGACGACGGTCGTCTGGATCTCGACCGGCCTCGACCGGACGGTCACCGCAATGGCGGTCACGTTCTTCGTCGCGATCGGCTCCGCCGCGCTGGTGACGCTCCTCGCGGCGGAGCCCCCGTCCCCGCCGCCCGGGACCTCGGCCGGGACCGGAAGCGGCTCCGAGCCATAATGGGGAATATGAGACCTGAAGACGCCGGAATCGCGGAAGCTCGCAGGCCGATCTCCGGGGGGCGAACTACTATCCGGGGCGCGGCCCCGCGCGCCGCATCGAGTTCACGGCCCTGATCGACATTCGTCCGGCGCAGGGGAACCGCAGCATGGAGATCCAGGATCCCGCGCTCCGAGACAGGATCCGGTCGCTGACGCTCGCGCGGATCGGAGAAGGCGAGGCGATCTGAGATGAGCCAGCATGCCTCGCTGTCCCCCGAGCGGTGGTCTTCGTTCTCCCTGGACCAGCAGATCCTGATGATCGCGAACGAGATGAACCGCGCGGGCAAGCTGCCGGACCCGCGGGACCGGACTCTCTTCCGGGCTTCCTACGAACGAGTCCTCAACCTCGCGGATCTGACGATCCGGGTTCAGCCCCGGCCGGCGTTCCGCCGGGAGATGCTGCGCCGGCGCGACCTCGCCGCCGAACTCTACGTCGCGGAGAGCCCGGATCCGTCCGCGCACGCCGCGGCGTTGCGGTTGCTGCTCCGGTTCACGCCGGAGGCATCGAGGCAACTCGCCTTCCTCGCCTAGGATCGTTGCCCGAAGGGGGAGCGGCTCGCGCGGCCGCCGGCGGGATCGCCGCCCGCGCCCAGGAACTCGAACCTGCGCTCGCCGCAGCACCGGCAGGAGGGGTTCCGCGGGGGAAGCTCCGCGCGGTGGAAGGCGAGGCGCCACACGTCCACGCTGACGAGGACCGGCGGGTCGGGGACCTCGCGCGTCACGAGCCACCGGAGCGCCTGCGCCGCCTCGAGGGAAGCGACGGCGTGCGCGGCCGGGCCGAGGACGCCCTCGGTGGCGCACGTCGGCGAGACGCCCGGGCCCGGAGGGTCGGGCTCGAGGCAGCGGAGGCAGGGCGTCCTCCCCGGCACGACGAGCGCGCTCACCCCCTCGCTCCCGATGCTGGCGCCGTAGACCCAGGGAATCCCCTCCCGCACGCAGGCGTCGTTGAGGAGGTACCGCCCCTCGAGGTTGTCGAGGCCGTCCACGACGACGTCCACGCCGGCCACGAGGCCGAGGACGCTTCCCGGGGCGATCTCGGCGAAGACCGGCTCTACGGCGACGTCCGAGGCGACCCGTGCGAGCCTCCTCGCCGCCGCGACCGCCTTCGGCCGGCGCTCGCGGACGTCGTCCTCGTCGAAGAGCGCCTGCCGCTGGAGGTTCGTGATCTCGACGACGTCGCGATCGACGATCCTCAGGAACCCGACCCCGGCCCGGGCCAGGAGGCTCGCCGCCTCGGCGCCGAGGCCGCCGCAGCCGGCGACGAGGGCGCGGGCCGACCGGATGCGGGCCTGCCCCGCGGGCCCGATGCCGGGGAAGACAGTCTGCCTCGAGTGCCGCACGGCGGAATGATACGGGGCCCGGCTAGGTTTGGGAACCGGCCGCCCCTTCCTTGACGATCAGGTGCACCGCCTCGGGCGAGACCGACACGCCGACGCGCGTCCCGGCCCGCAGGGGGACCTCGCGTGCCGCGCGCCGGGTGACGAGGGCGGTCAGCGGGAAGCCGCAATCGACGTCGGCCTTGAGCGTGGAGCCCTGGTCGAGCACCGAGGTGACGGTCCCCTCGATCGCTCCGGCAGCGGTTCCCGCGCCCGGCGTCAGGAGGATCTCCTCCGGACGGACGCAGACCAGGACCTGGCTGCCGGGGGGGAGATCGGAGAGGGCCGAGAGAGTCCCGCCGGGGATCCGGACCTTCGCGATCCCCCCTCCCGCCGCGACGACCTCGCCGGTCAGGATGTTCGACGTCTGGAGGAACTCGGCGACCGCCGGCCCGCTCGGGCGGTAGAAGACCTCCTCGGGCGTCCCGACCTGGAGCAGCCTCCCCTCCGAGAGGATCGAGATCCGGTCGGCGACCGCGAACGCCTCGGCCTGCTCGTGGGTGACGTAGAGGCAGGTGATCCGCCCCTCGCGGACGATCTGGCGCAGCTCCCGGAGGAGCCGCTCGCGGATCCTGGCGTCCAGGGCGGCCAGCGGCTCGTCGAGCAGGAGGAGCTCGGGGCGGAGCACCAGAGCGCGGGCCAGCGCCGCGCGCTGCGCCTCGCCTCCGGAGAGGGTGGAGGCGCGCTGCCCCGCGAGATGGCCGATGCGGAAGAGCCGGAGCATCGCGTCCACCTTGGGCGCGAGCGCCTCCTCGCGCTCGCCGCGCAGGCGCAGGCCGTACGCGACGTTCTCGAAGGTCGTCCCCGAGAAGAGGAGCGGCGACTGGAAGACCATCGTCATCCTGCGTCGGAACTCGAGCGGCGCGGGCCACGGCACGATCCCGCCGCGCCAGCGCACGCTCCCCCGCGACGGGCGCTCCAGGCGGTTGACGACCCGGAGGAGCGTGCTCTTCCCGGCGCCGGTCGGGCCGAGGACGACGTGGATCTCCCCCTCCCGCACGTCCAGCGAGGGGAGATCGAGGAGCGTCCGGCCTTCCTTCCGGACCAGGACGTCGTCGAGGCGGAGAAGACTCATCCCTTCGATCTCTGCTGGACCGACGTGAACAGCCAGTTGAGCGCCAGCGCGAGCGCCAGCAGCAGGACGCCGAGCGCGATCGCCAGGGTGAAGTTCCCCTGCCGCGTCTCGAGGACGATCGCGGTCGTCATCACGCGCGTCTGGCCCTTGATGTTCCCGCCCACCATCATGACCGCGCCGACCTCGGAGACGATCGAGCCGAAGCCCGCGGCGAGCGCCGCCACGAGCGACAGCCGCGCCTCCTGCACGAGCTTCCACCAGTACTGCCGCCTCGAGGCCCCCAGGGAGAGGATCTGCAGGTGGACCCTGGGATCGAGCGCCTGCACGGCGGCGAGCGTGATCCCGACGACGAGGGGGGTGGCGATGATCACCTGGGCGACGATCATCGCGGAGGGCGTGTAGAGGAGCTCGAGCCCTCCTAGCGGGCCGGCCCGGGCGAGGAGCAGGAACACGACGAGGCCGACCACGACCGGCGGGAGGCCCATTCCCGTGTTGACGACCGTGACGAGGAACCGGCGGCCCGGGAAGTCGTGCAGCCCGAGAAAGATCCCCGCCGGCACCCCGATCGCCATCGCCGCCACGATCGCGGCCCCCGAGACGAGGAGGGAGAGGCCGAGAATCCCCAGCAGCTCCTGCCGCATGGCGAGGAGCGCGCCCAGCGCCTCGTCGATTCCGGTCACTTCCTCGCGTCCGGCACGAAGAGCGGCCGTCCGTACTTCTCGCGGCCGAACTCCCCGATCCTCTTCTGGGTCTCCGGCGCGACGAGCCACTCGGCGAAGCGGCGGGCCTCCTCGACGTGCGTCTTCGGATGCTTCTCGGGGCTGACGACGATCACACGGTAGGTGTTCAGGAGGTCCTTCGCCCCCTCCGAGACGACCTCGAGATCGAGCGTCCTCCGGAGCGCGAGCCAGGTCCCGCGGTCGATCAGCGTGTAGGCCCGCTTCTCGGACGCGATCCGCGCCGTCTCGCCCATCCCCTGTCCAGCGCTCAGGTACCAGGGTTTCCCCGAGGGGTCGAGGTCCGCCCTCTTCCAGACGTCCTGCTCCTTCCTGTGCGTCCCGGACTGGTCCCCGCGCGAGACGAACGCCGCTCCCGCCTCGAAGATCCTCCGGAAGGCCTCCAGCGCGTCCGAGCCCCGCGCTCCCGCGGGATCGGCTCCGGGCCCCACGAGAACGAAGTCGTTGTACATGACGTCGAGCCTCAGGGCGCCGAACCCCTCGGCCATGAAGGCGTCCTCGGCCGTCTTCGAGTGCACCAGGAGAGCGTCGGCGTCTCCCCTCCTCCCCATGGCGAGCGCCTCGCCGGAGCCGACCGCGACGGTCTTGACGCGGATCCCGGCCTCGGCCTCGAACGCCGGGAGCAGGACGTCGAGGAGCCCGGAGTCCTGGGTGCTCGTCGTCGTCGCGAGGATCAGGGTCTCGCCGGCGGCCGCGCCGGAGGGGGCGGCCGGCAGGCCGAGCACGAGGAGCGCAAACGCGAGGCGAGACGCGAAGCCCATCCTATCCTCCCCCGATCAGGTGGACGATCTCGACGACGTCGCCGTCGCGGAGGACCGTGGACGCGAACCGGTCCTTCCGGACGAGCTGCCGGTTGACGAAGACGACCTTGAGCGGGAACGTGAACGTCTTCTCCCGGATGAGCCCCTCGACCGTCAGGCCCTCGGAGCAGGCGTACGGCTCCCCGTTCACGGTCAGGCGCATCGTCACTCCGCGACCCCGTTCGCCCTCAGGAGATCCACGAGCCCCTCGACCCGGTCGATCCCGAGGGACCGCACCTTGGCGAGCGTCGGGATCCCGTCGGAGGTCCAGCCGCGCCGCTTGTAGACGGCGTCGAGCAGCTTCTCGTACCGGTCCTCGCGGTACCGGCGCAGCGCGGCACGTTTCTCGTCGAGCGTCATCGTCGCGGGGTCCGCGCCGACCTCCTCCCGGAGCTGCTTGTCGTACCGCTCCTCGCGGGACAGGTACTCCTCGGCGGTGACCGGTCCCTGCGACCGGTACGGGATCGCGTCGTGCCGCCTCCGCCCGAAGCCCATCTTCAGGTTGAAGACCCGCTGGAAGTTGTAGACGCGCTCGCTCTGGGCGATGAGGTCTTCGGGCGCGACCTCCTTCCCCGTCATGCCGGCGAAGAACTCGCAGTATCCCCGCACGTGCCTCGGCACCTTCGCGGGCGCGCCGGACTCCGCGTTGTCCTCCGGCTCGACGTCGTTCCAGAGGAGCTTGCAGAGGCCGTTGAGGCCGAACCAGGTCCGCCACATCGGGAAGTAGTGCAGCGCCTCGGCCTTGTCCTCGAAGGTCGGGATCTGCTTGTTCACCATGTCCATGAAGATCAGCCAGGCCTCGTCGTGCTGCGGCCCCTTGAGGGCGATGCCGTAGCCCCCCTGCTGGGCGAGCGACTCCTTGGTGACGTACTCGGAGTACTCGAGCCCCTTGGCCTCCATCCCGATGTCCTGGAGGAACGCCGGGTCCGCGCCGAACCGCTCGGCGAAGATCCGCTTCATCCGGCGGATCCCCTGCCCCGCGATCTTCCCGAACCCCTCGCCGCGCGCCATCTGGTGGAGAACCTCGAGGGTCCCGTCGATGCTCCCGAACCGGAGGTCGATGCCGCCGGTCCGCTCCAGGTTCAGGGCCCCCGCCTCGAAGCACTCCATGACGAACGCCATGAGCGTGCCGAACGAGATCGTGTCGAGGCCGTAGTGGTCGCAGTAGTAGTTGATCTCGACGATCGCCCAGGGCTCGAAGATCCCGAGGTTGCTCCCGCACCCCGACGCGGTCTCGTACTCGGGGCCGTCCACCAGGACCCTCTTCCCCTTGTCCGGTCCGGTCCGCAGCAGGTGCCCCTCGACCGCCTTGGCGCACGCCATGTCGCAGCCGAGCGCGCAGCCGTCGTCGATCCCCTGGGAGAAGATCGGCTTGAACTTGTCCGAGGCGATCCTGTGGGCCTCCGCGTGGGCGCCGAACCGGTAGTTGTGCACCGGCAGCAGGTCGTAGTCGTTCATGATCTCCACGAGGTGCGCCGTCCCGACCTCGCGCATGCGGCACTGGCTGCCGTCGAGGAGGAGGACCTCTCGGGTCAGCTCGGCCCCCGCCCGACGGATCCGGTCCGCGTTCGCGGGCCGGTTCGGATCCTCGGCGAACCGGATCGCGCCGGTCGGGCAGACGTTCGCGCAGGCCATGCACCCGACGCACTCGGGCGGCTGCTTGCCGTACGGCATCGAGACCCTGCGGCTCTCTCCCCGCCCCTCGAACGCCAGAACCCGGTGCCAGACCCCCTCGTGGCAGAGACGCACGCAGAGGCCGCAGAGGATGCAGGCGCTCTCGCTCTCGTTGCGCTTCGGGTGCGAGAACCTCGGCTCCGTCAGGCCGACGTCGCGGGCGGCCTCCCGGATCACCTTCACGTTCGGCCAGCGCGCGAGCATCATCTCGAGGACGACCCGTCGCACGCCGAGGGCGCGGTCGCTCCTCGTGAGCACGGCGAGCGGCTTGCTCAGCGGGTAGTTGCAGGCCGTGACGATCCGCTTCTTCCGGCCGTCGTCCACCTCGACGCTGCAGACGCGGCACGCCCCGTACGGCTCGACCATCGGGCTGTCGCAGAACGCCGGGATCGGGATCCCGAGCGCCCTGGCGGCGGCGAGGATCGTGGTGCCCGGAGCCACCTCGGTCTTGCGGCCGTCGATCGTGACCTCGATCATGTCGGACCCCTCTCCTCGCTCACTCGACCTTGACGGCGTCGAACTTGCAGACGTCCATGCAGGTGCCGCACTTGATGCACCTGGCCTCGTCGATCCGGTGGAGCTTCTTCGTCTCCCCCGCGATCGCGTCGGTCGGGCAGACCTTCACGCAGGCGCCGCAGCCGGTGCACTCGATCGTGATCCGGTACCGCACCAGCTCCTTGCAGACGCCCCCGGGACACCGCCTGTCGCGGATGTGGGCCTCGTACTCGTCGCGGAAATGCCGCAGCGTGGACAGGACGGGGTTGGCGGCGGTCTGCCCCAGGCCGCACAGCGACCCGCCGGCCAGCGCGGCGCCGAGGTCCTCGAGGAGCGGGAGATCCTCCTCCCGGCCCTCCCCGCGCGTGATGCGGTTCAGGATCTCCCGGAGGCCGACGAGCCCCTCGCGGCACGGCGTGCACTTCCCGCACGACTCGTCGCAGAGGAAGTCGACGAAGTAGCGGGCGACGTCCACCATGCAGGTCCGGTCGTCCATGACGATCATGCCGCCGGACCCCATCATCGAGCCGGCCTCGACCAGCGTGTCGAAGTCCACGGGGAGATCGAGCATCGACTCGGGGATGCACCCGCCCGACGGCCCGCCCGTCTGCACCGCCTTGAACCTGCGGCCGCCCGGGATGCCGCCTCCGATGTCGAAGACGATCTCGCGCAGCGTGATCCCCATCGGGACCTCGACGAGCCCCGAGTTCTTCACGGTCCCGACCAGGGAGAACACCTTGGTCCCGGAGCTCCCCCCCCAGGGCGACTTCGACACGTCGCCGGTCCCGATCGAGGAGAACCACTCCGGCCCCCGGAGGAGGATCTGCGGGACGTTGGCCCAGGTCTCGACGTTGTTCAGCACGGTCGGCATGTCGCGGTAGCCGTGCTCCACCGTGTGGACGTACTTGGCCCGCGGCTCCCCGGCGCGCCCCTCCATCGAGGCCATCAGCGCCGTGGACTCCCCGCAGACGAACGCCCCCGCCCCCTGGTGGATCGTGATGTCGAACTCCATGTCCGTGCCGAGGATCCCCTTGCCGAGGAGCCCCCACTCGCGGGCCTGCTGGATCGCCTTCCGGAGCCGCGCGAGCGCGAGGGGGTACTCGAGGCGGATGTACACGAACCCCTCGACGGCGCCGAGCGCCCGGGCGCCGATCAGCATCCCCTCGATCACGGCGTGCGGATCGGCCTCGACGATGCTGCGGTCCATGAACGCGCCGGGGTCCCCCTCGTCGCCGTTGCAGACGACGTACGGCCGCACGCCGCGGGCGCGGGCCGCCTCGAGGCAGGTCTTCCACTTGACTCCGGTCGGGAAGCCGCCGCCGCCCCGCCCCCGGAGCCCCGACCGGACGATCCGGGCGACGAGCTCGTCCCCCGGGACCCCCTCCGCGAGGACCTTCCGGATCGCCTGGTAGGCCCCCGCGCGCAGCGCGTCCGCGATGCTCTCGGGGTCGATGCGGCCGCGGTTCCTGAGGGCGATCGCGTGCTGCTTCGCGAAGAACTCGATGTCCTTCTCGAGCGGGACCGGCTTCTTCTCGCCGTCCTTCCTGTAGAGGAACTTCTCGAGCGGCTTCCCCCGGACGAAGTGCGACTCGACGAGATCCGGCACCGCTTCGACCTTGAGGCGCTCGTAGAACACCCCCTCGGGCTGCACCACGCAGATCGGACCGTGGGCGCAGAACCCGTTGCAGCCGGTGGCGACGACCTTGATCTCGCGGTCGAGCCCGCGGCGCTCGATCTCCCGCCGGAGCGCGTCGCGGATCGGGAGCGACTTCGCCGAGACGCACCCCGTCCCGGCGCAGACCATCAGCATCGCCTTGAATCCGGCGATCTCGGCCCGGGCCTCCTGCGCGAGGGCGTCCAGATTCTCGATCGTCGCCTTAGGCATCGCGGCTCTCCTTGGCCCGGGGCTGCGCCCCCGGCTTCCGCGGCTTCCGGAGGAGCCGGGCGACCTTGGAAGAATCCACTCCGCCGACCAGCTCGTCCCCGATGGTCACGACCGGGGCCAGGCCGCAGCAGCCGAGGCACCGGACTCCGTCGAGGCTGAACTCGAGGTCGGCCGTGCTCTCCCCGGGCCGCACGCGGAGCTCGCGGCTGAACGCGTCCAGCACCCTCGCGGAGCCCTGGACGTGGCAGGCCGTGCCGGTGCAGACCTGGATCGGGACCCTTCCTCGCGGCTTCAGCGAGAACGCCTTGAAGAACGTCGCGATGTGGTAGAGGCGTCCCATGTCGGCGCGCGTCCGCTCGGACACGCGCTCGAGCGCCGCCTGGGGGAGATGCCGGAAGCGCGCCTGGATCTCCTGGAGGATCTCCACGGCGAACTCGGCGTCGCCGCCCCACCTGTCGATGATGTCGTCGACCTGCGTACGGTCGTGGTCCGCCAAGGGGCTCATCGGAAGGTTTCTCCTCTTCTCAGGGCGCCTCGACCGTCAGCGTCCACTGCGGCCGGTTGCGGCTCGACTTCGCGACGATTGCCTTGATCTTCTTGTCCATCAGGACGGTGCCCAGGCCCCCGCGGCCCGCCTGCTTGAGGCGGGGCTCGCGCCGCTTCCAGTCGTAGAACGAGACGTTCAGGCAGCCGATGAGCGTGTGGACGGCCCCCTCGCCCGCGGAGACGACCGAGATGCTCTGCAGCTCGTCGGGGGTCCGGGCGTACATGTGGTGGAGCTGGCTCGCCACGTCGTAGCTGTTGAGCGCCTCGTACGGGGCGGTCTCGATCGTGACGCGGTGCTCGTCGCCGTCGATGACGACGAGGACGAACTCGGACGCCTTGCCGCGGACCTCGAGCGCGTCGAAGCCCGCGAACTTCAGGAGCGGCCCGAAGTGCCCCCCGACGTTCGAGTCCATGACGGATCCGGTCGTCGGCGAGATCCCGGTCACCAGGCACTTGCCCGACCCTGAGAAGTACGCGGTCCCGCCGAGCGGGCCGGCGGAGAAGTACAGCCCGTTCCGCGGGTCGTCCCACGCGATCGGCCCCGGGATCGAGTGCCACATGAGATAGAGGTCGAACCCCTTCCCCCCGGTGAAGCACTCCTTCATGTAGTCCGTGACCGGCCGCGTCTCGATCCGGTTCGCGGAGACGTCCACGTGCAGCGTCCTGCCGGCGTACCCGCGCTCCACGCGTCCCGGCGGGTAGTCGAAGGCGGCCAGCACGCGGTGGGCCGCCCGCATCTCGGTCAGTGCCGTCGTCTCCATGCCATCTCCCTCCGCCCGCTCCCTAGGGGCGGCGCGATCCGATCCCCGGCGCTCGACTCCGCGGCCGGCCGGCTCCCGGCGCCGGGCTCGATCCGCAGGAAGCAGCGCCCGAGGCCGCCGAACGCGAACCCCAGGCGCCCCGACGGCGGGATCGAGGCGAGGACCTCTCGATGCAGGTAGATCGCCACACCCTCCGCGTCGAGGACCTCGTGCTCCTCGACCGCCTCCGGGACCTCGAGCGACCCGACCGGGCCGCGCACGGCGCGTCATCAGCCATGCAGGACCGCCTGGATCGAGACGCGAAGGGCCCCTCCTCGGGCGGATACGTACTCGCGTACCGCGCCGGACTCGAAGCGGGCGATGCGCATGCTGCGGTCCCCGGTCGTGTGATATATGGATGCGACAGTATGCCACAAAGCGATTGCGGTCGCCGGACGCGGTCCGCGCCGCCTCGGAGGGCCGATTCCATGACAACGCGCCTCGGGATCCCGGCGATCGCCGCCGTTTCCCTGCTGGTCGCCGCCTCCCCGACGGCCGGCGAGCGCCCCGAGCACGAGACCCGGCAGCTCCGGGTCCGCGCCGGAGGGACCGAGAGGACGCTGACGCTCGCCGATCTCGAGGCGCTCCCCGCGGTCACGGTCGAAGGCTACCGTCCGATCGGCACGGCCAAGGGCCCGCTCGCGAGCAACACCTGGACCGGAGCTTCTTTCCGCGACGTGCTGCTCTCGGTGGACCCGCGCTTCTGCGAGCGGGAGGAGTCCTCCCCCTCCGTCGTGGTCCGGAGCGTGGACGGCTGGACCGTGACGCTGAAGTGGCCGGAGGTGTGCGGGGCGGCCTCGGGCGGCGAGGCGCTCTACAACGTCAAGGGGTGCAACGAATGCCACGGCACCGGCGGGGAGGGAACCGCGCCCGCCGGCAAGACCCCGGCGCCGGCGCTCCGGGGCCGCAGCCTGACGGTCGGGGAGGTCGCTCCCGTCCTTCGCCAGGGCGGGAAGGCGCACACCAAGTACGACGTGTACACGGAGACGTTCCTCCCGGATCCGGAGATCGCGGAGATCCTCTCGTGGCTCGCCGGCGCCCCGTCCGGCACGCCGCGCTACGTCGTTCCCCCCGAGCGCCGGGCGATCCTCCTCGCCTACCGCAAGAACGGCCGGCCGATGACCGGGAGCGACGGGCTGATCCAGATGATCGTCGCGATGGACGAGATCGCGAGCCGGTACTCCCACTGGGTGAGCGAGATCGAGGCCGGGCAGTGAGCGACTCTCCCGCCGCGCGCCGCGGTGCCGGCCCCCGGCTCGCGCGCCGCGCGATTCCCGGAGACCGCGCGTGGCGCGTCGGCGCGCGCACGGTGCACGTCGCGGCGATGGGGATCGTGCTCGGCGGCGTCGCGTTCGACGTCCCGGGAGGACGGCTGCTCGTCCCCTCCCTGCTGACCGCGGCGAGCGGGGCGGTCCTCCTCGGGATCGAGCTGTGGAAGGGGCTCGACTTCGCCTGGCAGGGGGCCGGCGCGGCCGTCTGGCTGAAGCTCGCGCTGCTCGGGCTGGGGGCCATCTTCCCCTCGGCTCGCCTCGAGTGGTACCTGGCGGCGACGGCCGCCGCCTCGGTCGGCTCCCACATGCCGGGGTCCTGGCGGCACTACTCCTTCCCGGACCGCCGGGTCCTCGAGCGTCCCGACTGAGGCCCGTTCCTGCTATCGTGGAAGGGACACGGGAAGGACACCGATGATCACCTACCGGGAAGCCCTGGCGCTTTCGCTTCGCTCGGTCTCGCGGCTCCCGTCGTGGCGGGTCCCGCTCGCGGAGGCGCTCGGTCTCGCGGCGGCCGGGGACGTCTTCTCCGAGGACCCGGTCCCGCCGTTCACGAACTCCGCCATGGACGGGTTCGCGCTGCGCTCGGCGGACGCGGCCGGCGCGTCGGACGGGAGCCCGGCGCGCTTGCGCGTGGTCGGCGACGTCTCCGCGGGACAGGTCGCCGCGTGGAGGATCGAGGAGGGGGCCGCGGTCCGCATCATGACCGGCGCGCCGGTTCCCGACGGCGCGGACGCGGTCGCGCCGATCGAGAGCGTGTCGGCCGACGGCGAGTGGGTCCGCATCCCCGGGCCGGTCCGTCCGGGGGCGAACATCCGCCTTGCGGGCGAGGACATCCCGGCGGGAGGGCGCGTGGTCGAGGCGGGATCGGCGCTGGGGCCCGCCGAGATCGGGGTCCTCGCGGCCACGGGCCACGTCGAGGTCGAGGCCGTGCCGCGCGCGAGGATCGCCGTGCTGACGACGGGCGACGAGCTCGTGGACGCCTCGGAGCGCCCCGGCCCCGGCCGGATCCGCGACGCCAACCTGCACTCCGTCTGCGCCCAGGTCCGGGCCTTCGGCGGGATCGCCGTCCCGTTCGCGCGGGTGCCGGACCGGCGCGGCGCCGTCGAGGAGGCGCTCCGGAAGGCCGAGGCCGAAGCGGACGCGATCGTCACGAACGGCGGAATCTCGATGGGGGACCACGACCACGTCCGGGAGGTCCTCGAGGGGCTCGGCGCGGAGACGCTGTTCTGGCGGGTCCTCCAGAAGCCGGGCGGGCCCCTGGGCCTCTTCCGGCTCCACGGCAAGGCGGTGTTCGGGATCCCCGGCAATCCGGTCGCCGCGATGGTGATGATGGAGGAGTACGTCCGCCCCGCGATCCGGAAGATGATGGGATTCTCGAGGCTCCACAGGCCGGAGCGCGAGGGGGTGCTCGACGACGGCTGGCGCAAGTCCCGGCCGGACGGCCGCCTGCACTTCCTCCGCGTCCGGCTCCGAGAGGAGGAGGGCCGGCTCCGCGCGGCCCTCACCGGCCCGCAGGGATCCGGCGTCCTCTCCTCGATGACCCTGGCCGGCGCGCTGGCGCTCGTCCCGGAGGACGCGACGTCGATCCCGCCGGGCGGGCGGGTCCTGCTCCACCTGACCGAGCGCCCCGAGGACCACGGATGACGGCCGACTCGCACGGCCGCGCGATCCGCCACGTGCGGATCTCCCTCACCGACCGGTGCCAGCTCCGCTGCCGGTACTGCCTCCCCGAGGAGGGGGTGAGGCTCCTCGATCACGCGGACATCCTTCGCTACGAGGAGATCGTCGCCTTCCTGGAGGTCGCGGTCTCGCTGGGGATCTCGAGCGCGCGGCTGACCGGCGGCGAGCCGCTCCTCCGCCGCGGCGCCGTCTCGCTCGTCCGGGACCTCGCGCGGATCCCGGGGCTCGACGACCTCTCGCTGACGACGAACGGCCTCCTGCTCCCGGACCTCGCCGGGCCGCTCCGCGACGCGGGGCTCCGGCGGGTCAACGTCGGCCTCTCGAGTCTCGATCCCGAAGCGTACCGGGAGATCACTCGCGGCGGCGACCTCTCCGTGGCGCTCCGCGGGCTCGAGAGCGCCGTCGAGACCGGCTTCCGCCCGGTCAAGGCCAACGTCGTGCTGCTGCGCGGCGTCAACGAGGACCCGGCGCCGTTCCTCGACCTGACGAGGAGGCTCCCGGTCGAGGTCCGGTTCATCGAGCACATGCCGGTCGGCCCGGTGCCGTCGGAGCGCTACCGCGTCCCGATCTCCGAGCACCGCACGCGGCTCGACGCGCTCGGCCCCTTCGAGCCGGCGGAGCGGTCCCGGGGCGTCGGGCCCGCGGAGGAGGCCTTCCGCGTCCCGGGCGCCCCCGGGAGCTTCGCCGTGATCCCCGCGGCGAGCCGGGAGATCTGCGGCCGGTGCAACCGGCTGCGCCTGACCTCCGACGGCCACATCCGCCCCTGCCTCTTCTCGACGAGGGAGATCGACCTGAAGCCGGCGCTCCGGCCCCGGCCCGACGCGAGGCGGCTCGCGGAACTGCTCCGCGAGGCGATCGCGGTCAAGCCCGAGGGAATGCCGGACCCCGCGGCCGCGCGCGGCCGCGGCATGTCCCAGATCGGAGGATGAAGATGGCTCGCGGCCTCTCGCACCTCGACGCACGGGGGAAGGCGCGGATGGTGGACGTCGGCGGGAAGAAGGCGACGGTCCGCGAGGCGGTCGCCCGCGCCCGCGTCGTCGTCTCGCCCGCGACCTTCCGCCTCCTTCGCTCCGGCGCGACGAAGAAGGGGGACGTCCTGACCGTCGCCGAGATCGCGGGGGTCCAGGCGGCGAAGCGCGCGTCCGAGCTGATCCCCCTCTGCCATCCCCTTCCGCTCGCCTTCGCCGGCGTCCGCCTCTCCCTGAGCGGGAAGGAGCGTGCCGTCGAGATCGAGGCGACCTGCCGCACGCGCGCCGGGACCGGCGTCGAGATGGAGGCGCTGACGGCGGCCGCCGTGGCGGCGCTGACCGTGTACGACATGTGCAAGTCGGCCGAGCGCGGGATCCGGATCACCGACCTCAGGCTCGTCCGCAAGACCGGGGGATCCGGCGGCTCGTTCGAGGGGGACTGACGTGGCCGCGAAGGTGCTCTCGGTCAACGTCTCCGAGACGAAGGGGACGCGCAAGCGCCCGGTCGAGAGCGCCAGGCTCGCGCCCGGCCTCGGCGTCGAGGGAGACGCCCACGCGGGGGACTGGCACCGCCAGGTCAGCCTGCTCGCACGGGAGAGCATCGACAGGATCTCGATCCCGGGGCTCGCGCTCGCGCCCGGCGACTTCGCGGAGAACCTCACGACGACCGGGATCGACCTGGCAAGCCTTCCGGTCGGATCGGTCCTGCGCGTCGGCCGCGACGCGGCGCTCGAGGTGACGCAGATCGGGAAGGAGTGCCACCTGGGCTGCGACATCCGGCGGCAGGTCGGCGACTGCGTCATGCCCCGCGAGGGGATCTTCGCCCGCGTCCTCGAGGGGGGGCGGGTGGCGCCCGGCGACACGATCGAGGTCGTCCGGAGGGGGGAGACGCCGTGAGGGCCGCGGTCCTGACCGTCAGCGACGGCTGCGCGCGGGGGGAGCGCCGCGACGAGAGCGGGCCGCACCTTCGCGAGCGCCTCGAGAGCGCGGGGTTCGAGGTCGTCGCGAGCGAGGTCGTCCCCGACGACCCCGCCGCGATCCGCCGGGCGCTCGAGCGCTTCGCGGACGACCTCCGCGTGGACGTCGCGCTGACGACCGGCGGGACCGGGTTCTCGACCCGCGACACCACCCCCGAGGCGACCCTCGCCGTCGTCGAGCGCCGGGCCGGCGGGCTCGCGGAGGCCCTGCGGGCCGACGGGATGAAGAGGACGCCGCACGCCTGCCTCTCCCGCGGAGAGGCGGGGCTCAGGGGAACGACCCTGATCGTCAACCTGCCGGGGAGCCTGAAGGCCGTGCGAGAGGGCATGGACTTCCTGCTCCCGATCCTCCCGCACGCCGTGAAGATGATCGGCGGCGGGGGCCACTGACCGGAGGAGAGAGACGATGGACCGGTTCGAGAACGTGACGGTGGTGAAGAAGGCGAACGTCTACTACGACGGCAAGGTGACGAGCCGGACGGTGCTCCTCGCCGACGGGTCGAGGAGGACGCTGGGGATCATGCTGCCCGGCGACTACGAGTTCGGCACCTCCGAGAGGGAGGTCATGGAGATCCTCGGAGGAGCGATGGAGGTGCTCCTCCCCGGAAGCGCGGACTGGCGGCGGGTCGCGGCCGGAGGGACGTTCGAGGTCCCCGCCGGCACGAAGTTCCGCCTGCGCGTCCGCGAGGTCGCGGACTACTGCTGCTCGTACCTGAAGTGACGCGGCCCCGGGAGGCTCCCGGCCGGAAGGCGGCGGGGCCCGCCGTCAGGGCTTCGCCGCGGCGACCTCCTCGAACACGTACTCGTGCTGCGCGTCGCGCGTGACCAGGCGGCGCTTGCCGTCCCGGTCCGCGACGACGAACTCGAACCCGGCCAGCGTCGGGTCGATCGTCAGGAACGAGATCGTCCCGTCGTCGTTCTTCCGCGACGCGATGGCGCTCTTCCACTCGCCGACGTCGAAGACGACCGCCTTCCCCTCCTTCAGGACGCGCACCTCTCCGAGCGCGGGGTTCGTGTAGCGCGAGGCCAGCTTCCCGACGGCCACGGGGTCGGCCGGGACGACGAGCCGCTCGCGCTCCTTGGCGATGGACGCCTTGCGCTGCTCCGCGGCGACCCGGAGGGTCTCGTCGGCCTCCGGCTTCCCGTCGAACAGCACCTCGAGGAGCTTCCTCATCAGAGGCCCGCGGATGAGGACGCCGGAGTCGGAGTTCGCCAGGATCACGGCGCCGACCCCGTGCTCGGGCAGCCAGATCATGTCGCTGTGGTACCCGGGCAGGTCGCCGCCGTGGTGCACGACGGGAACGCCGTACTTCCGGTCCACCATCAGCGCCATGCCGTACGTCGCGTCCTCTCCGAGGACGACGTTCGGCTCGTACCGCTCGAGGAGGTTCTCCGCCGACACCAGCCGCTTCCCGCCCGGCAGCATCCCCTTCGCGAGCTCCATCTGGACGTACAGGGCCAGCTCGCGCGGGCTCGTCCAGACGCCCCCGGCGGGGCGCACCGGGACGACCGTGTAGTTGAGGTCCATCGGCGCCCGGGTCACCCTCCCCTCGAGGTCCTCGCCGTGGGGCAGGGCGACGTCCCCCCGGAGCGCCTTCGCGAAGTCGAAGGTCGTCGTCCTCATCCCGAGCGGCTCGAAGACCTTCGTCCGCATCGCCTCGTCGTAGGCCTCCCCCCACTCCTTCCCCGGCACGGCCTTCGACCCTCCGATGAAGCCGGCGGCCGCCGCCATCAGGTTGCTGTACTGGAAGACCTCCCCGAAGCCGCTCGTCGGTTGCATCGTGCCGAGGAGCTTCATCGCCGAGGCCGGGGTCTGCCCGCGGAACTCGAACAGCCACTCCAGGTCCTGCCGCGGCAACCCCGTGCAGGCGCAGATCAGGTGCCGGACCAGGACCTGCCGCGTCGTCTCCTCGTCCCCCAGCCGGAAGGCGGGGAAGAGCTCGGTCACCGGCTGGTCCCAGCCCATCTTCCCCTCGTCCACGAGCTCCGCGAGGAGGAGCGTGGTCAGCGCCTTCGTGTTCGACGCCGCCAGGAAGAGCGTGTCCGGTCCGATCGGCTCGGGTTTCCCGAGCTCCTTGACGCCCAGGCCCCCCGCCCAGACGATCTTTCCGCCGTCGAGGAAGGCGAGCCCCACGCCGGGCGTGTCGAGCATCTTCATCCCATTCGCCACGAACTCCCGGAGCGCGGCGAGGCGGCTCTCGTCCAGGGGGTTCGCCTTCTTCCCGGCGAACGACTCCCGGGAATACCCCTTCGGCCGGAGGCTCTGCATGGCGAGCCGGAGCGGCGCGCCGCGCTTCTCGAACGTCGGCTCGGTGCCGTCCACGAGAACGACGGTCCAGGCCTTGCCGGCCCGCCAGGCGAAGGCGCTGACGACCGCCCGCTCGTTGGGGGACGTCTCGTACTGGAAGGCCTTCCGCTCCTCCCAGCCGTTCACGGCGCTCTGCGGCACCGCGATCTTGAGCGGGCGCGCGAAGCCCGGCTTGTACGCGGCCCACCCCGCGGCGGCGGCGGCGGCGGCATCCTTCGCCTCTACGTCCACGATGGCGACGTGCGAGTCGGGCTCGGGAGGCTCGAGAACGACGACCGGCCCACGGGTCGTCACCGTCCACCCCGCCGGGACCGTGAACGTCGCCCCGGCGGCGGTCGCCCGCGGCGAGTCCCGGTCCACCTTCTCGGAAACGGCGGGGATCTCCGGCTGGCCGAGGGCGGGGGCGGCGAGAAGCGTCAGGAGAGCGAGCGCGCACGCGAAGCGTCGGGACATGGGATCCTCCTTCCGGGGATGCTCCCGAATTCTATCGCTACAACGGGCGATGGGCACCCACGGTTCCGCTCCGCGGGCGATTCCCGCCCCCGGATCGCGTATGCTTGGCGCGGAAGGCTTCGCCCCGACGGAGGACGCGTGGTGGCTTCCCCGAGAGCGACGGCGCCCGAAGGAGGATTCGACCGCGTCCGGCGGACGGCCGGCTTCTTCGCCGGCCCCGCGCTATTCGCCCTGGTCCTGCTCCTCCCGGCGCCGGGCATCTCGCCGGAGGCGCACCGCCTCGCCGCCGTCCTCGCCTGGGTGCTCGTCTTCTGGGTCTCCGAGGCGATCCCGATCCCCGCGACCGCCCTGCTCGGCCCCGTCCTCTGCGTCCTCCTCGGGATCGCGGAGCCGGCGATGGTCCTCGCCCCCTTCGCCCATCCGATCGTCTTCCTGTTCCTGGGTAGCTTCCTCCTCGCCGAGGGGATGATCGTCCACCGCCTCAACGAGCGCGCCGCGCTGATGGTCCTCTCGGTCCGCTGGTTCCTGAAGAAGCCGGGCCGGCTCGCGCTCGCGGTCGGCGCGATTCCCTTCCTGGTCTCGATGTGGATCAGCGACAGCGCGACGACCGCCATGATGTACCCGATCCTCCTGGGGATCCTGGCGACCTTCCCGAAGGAAGGCGCGCCGGCCGGAGGGGGCCGGTTCGAGACCGGCCTCCTTCTGACGATTGCCTACGCGGCGCTGATCGGCGGGACCGGGACACCGGTCGGCACCCCCCCGAACCTGATCGGGATCGGGATGCTCGAGAAGCTCGCGGGGGTCCGCATCCCGTTCTTCCAGTGGATGCTCCTCGCGATCCCGATCGCCCTCGCGGTCGGCGCGGCCATGTTCGCCTGGACGGCGCTCATCTTCCCCGCGGCGCGCGTGGATCCCGAGGCGACCGGGGCCGCCGTCCGGGAGATGCGGGCCCGGCGCGGCCCTTGGACGCGCGGCGAGAAGAACGTGCTCTTCGCGTTCCTCGTCGCGGTGTTTCTCTGGGTGTTCCCCGGCGTCGTCGCCTCGATCGCCGGGCCGCAGTCGGAGCTCTTCCGGTTCTGCGAGCGGCACCTCCCCGAGGGGGTCGCGTCGCTCGTCGCCGCGCTCCTCCTCTTCCTCCTCCCCGTGGACTGGCCGTTGCGGAAGTTCACGCTGGCCTGGTCCGAGGCCCTCCGAATCGACTGGGGGACGATCCTCCTCTTCGGGGGAGGGCTGGCGCTCGGCGGCCTGATGTTCTCGACCGGGCTCGCGGACGCGCTCGGCCGTGGGCTGATCGCGCTCTCCGGCGTCACGTCGCTCTGGGGGCTCACGGCGCTCGCGATCGGCCTCGCCATCCTGATGACCGAGATGACCTCGAACACGGCGACCGCGAACATGCTCGTCCCGATCTTCATCGCGCTCGCAAGCTCGATCGGCGTCAGCCCGGTCCCGCCGGCGATCGGCGTCTGCATGGGGGCGAGCATGGCGTTCATGCTCCCGGTGTCCACGCCGTCGAACGCGATCGTCTACGGCTCGGGCCGCGTCCCGATCACGGCGATGATCCGGACCGGGTTCCTGCTCGACCTGACGAGCTTCCTCGTCGTCTGGGCCGGCCTTCGGATCCTCTGCCCCGCCCTCGGCCTCGTCTGACGCGCCCGGCCGCCGCCTACGGGAGCGGGCACGCCGCGCCGAGGCGCTCCGTCCCGTCGGTCCCCCAGCCGAGGGTGCCCTCGCCGGCGGGACACGCGTTCTGCGCGCGGACCAGGTAGTGGAAGACCGTGCCGGGCCCCGGCACGGCGCCGTCGCGCGCGACGCGGTCGGTCCCGTCGTCGCTCTCGACGCAGACCGCCGGGCCGAGGAAGTCGAACGGGACCTCGGATCGCAGGACGTCGTAGGCCAGGACGGTCGAGCCCTCCTCGCCGGGAGGGAACCACTGGATCACGCTCTCGCCCGTGGCGGCGTCCCGCGCCACGCGGACCTGCCGGACCTCGCCGGGCGGCCCCCAGACGACCGGGTCCGCGGGATCGCAGTCGCAGGGGTCTCCGGCGCGGTCGCCGTCGACGTCCCCCTGGTCGGGATTCGGCAGGCCCGGGCAGTTGTCCAGCGACTCCTCGACGCCGTCCCCGTCGAGGTCGCCGAGGCAGTCCGACGGGCACGACAGCTCGTCCTCCGTCCCGTCGCATCGCCCGTCGCCGCACGCGGGCGGGACCGCCCAGGCGAACTCCGTCGCGCGCGTGACCTCGGCCCAGAGGCCGAGGCATCCGGTCGCCTCGTCGCAGACGTTGACGCGGTTGCACGACCCGCCCTCGTCCCAGATCCAGTCCGCGGGGGCCCGGGCGAGCACGCCCTCGACTTGCATCACGTCGCCGCGCTCGTCCAGGCTGACGACGGCGGACCCGCTGTTCCCCCCGAAGGTGTCGAGATCGTCCGTGAATGCGTCCAGGTCGGACCCGAAGCACCCGGGCAGGGCCTCCCGGACCGTCGCGCCGGAGAGCCCCGTGGCGCCGATCGGCTCGGGCCCCCCGGCGATCTTCACGGGGATGCCGCTCGGATGGCCGATCAGGAGAAGCCCCGCCACCCGGTCGTCGAGCTCCACGACCCCCTCGCGGCGGAGCGGCAACGGTTGCTGGAGACCGTCCACCGGCCGGTCCATCCGCAGTACGGCCCAGTCGATCGCTCCGGACTCCACGCGCGCGACGATCTCCTGGCAGCGGTAGACGTCGCTCTTCGGGAACCGGGTCTGCGGCACGCCGGCGTCGAGCATCCGGTAGCCGAAGACGAACGCCGCGTCGCCGCATTCCGCCGCGTTCCGTACGCAGTGCCCCGCGGTCACGAGGAGGTCGCGATCCACGAGGAAGCCGCTGCAGAACGCGGACGTCAGCTGCGAGTAGAACCTCTCGTCGGCGCAGAGATCGTGGTACTCGCCGAGCGTGGGAGCCGGGATCAGGACACAGTCGTCGACCCCGCAGGAAACGCTCGCGGCCTGGATGAGGGCCACGTTGGAGCGGAGGGCGACCCGAGCCCAGATCTCGTCCGACGGGAGGTCCCACGGCTCCATCCGATCGTCCGTCCCGTAGACGACGCCGAAGGAAGGCGCCGACGCCGCCGCGGCGAGAAGCGAGCAAGCCACGACGGCCAGGACCTCGCGGCGATTCGGGCAAGGCATGGGAGCACCCCCTTCCGAACGGCTCCGGCCTCCTCATAATCTACGCCGAACCGTCTCCCGCGTCCGGGAGAAGGAGCTTTGAGGGCGCCGGTGCCGGTGATATTGTGCGTCATCCGTTTGCCCGAAAGGGCTCCCGGATCCGTTCCGATCCGCAGCACGAAGGAGATGGCATGGCTCGACCGCGCGGCGCCCTTTCCCGGACCCTCGCCGCGATCGTCCTCCTCGCCGCGTGGGCGGCGTGGGCCCCGCCGGCTCCGGCCGAGGAGGCCAAGGACGAGAAGGCCACCGAGACGAAGGAAGCCGAGAGGTCCAGGATCACGGAGGAGATCCTCGTCGTCGGGAAGGCCCCCAAGGACCTCCCGCTGGCCACGGTCTCGACGCTCGACTCGGCCCGGATCGAGGCGATGGCGCCCCGGGACCTCGGGGACGTCGTCCGGTACGTTCCGGGGTCCCTCGTGACCTTCGGGGACAAGGACACCTACACGCTGAAGCTCCGCGGCATCGACGCCCGGCGGATCGCCCTGCTCCTGGACGGCGTGCCGGTCTACGAGCCGTACTTCGGCACGTTCGACCTCAAGACGATCTCGGCCGGAGGCATCGACACCCTCCAGGTGACCAAGGGCCCGTCGTCCGTCCTCTACGGGCCGAACACCCTGGGCGGCCTGGTCAACGTGATCACGAAGAGGCCCACGGAGCGCCCGCTCCTGTCCCTCTCCGCGAGCTGGGGCGACGAGAGCACGCGCAGCCTCGGGGCGGACGGCTCGTACTCGTGGGGGAAGATCGGGCTCTCGGCCGACGCCCTCTACCAGGACTCGGACGGCTTCACCTATCCCGACCCCGAGGACGGGGAGACCTCGCGCGACAACAGCGACTACGAGCGCCTGAACCTCAACGCCAAGCTCTTCTGGTGGCCGTCGAGCAAGACGGAGCTCATGGTCAACGCCGGGATCTACCGGTCCGAGTACGGGATGCCCCCCGCGCTCTTCACCCAGCGGGTCCGCTACTGGCGATTCCCGAAGTGGGACCGCACGACCTTCAACGCGGGCGGCTTCACCTCGCTTGGAGGGGACGCGACGCTCCGGTTCCGCGCCTTCCACGTCAACTACTACAACACGCTCGATTGGTTCGAGGACGAGGCGATGACCGTGCTCGACTCGTCGAGCACCTACGACAATTCCGTAGACGGCGGCTTCGCCCTGGCCGAGATCCCGGCGGGCGAGAGGAACGAGATCAAGGCCAGCCTGACCTACCAGCGGGACGTCGCCCGGATCCAGGACGACGTGGGCCTACCCTGGGACAAGTACGACCAGGCCACCTACTCGGCGGGGATCGAGGACCATTTCGGCCTGACGGACGAATGGAAGCTCATCGGAGGCCTGAGCCTGGACTACATCGACAAGTACGTCTCGGGAGACAACAACGATGCGTTGAACCCGCTCCTCGGCGTGAAGTACACGCCCAGCGAGGACCTCGACTTCCATCTCTCGGTGGCGCGCAAGTCCCGCTTCCCCTCGATGCGCTCCCTGTACTCCACGAGCTCGGGGAACCCCGACCTCCTCGCCGAGTCGGGCAAGAGCGCCGAGTTCGCGGCGACGTGGAACGGCCCCGTGTACGTGACCGGATCGGTGTTCGCCTACCGCTTCGAGGACTTCATCGACTCGATCCGGCTCGAGGACGGGACGCGCCTGTACGTCAACATCGGGGAGGCCCGCATCGACGGCCTCGAGGTCCAGGTCCAGAAGAGCATCCGCTGGTTCTCGGGGATGGTGAACTACACGTACCTGAGCCACAGGAACGAGACGGACGACCGGCCGCTGGACGCGCAGCCGGACCACAACGCCAGCCTCGACCTGTGCTTCCGCCCCGGGGGCGGGTTCCGGATCAGCCTCTTCGGGCTCTACGGCTCGCAGTCGTGGTGGTACGACTCCTCGACGAGCTCGCTCCTGACGATCCCCTCGTACCTCCACCTGGACGCGATCGCCGCCTACCGGTTCCTGGAGCGGTACGAGGTGTTCGCGAAGCTGGGGAACGCCTTCGACCAGTACGTCTACACGGAGCCGGGATTCCCCTGGCGAGGGAGGTACCTCGAGGTCGGCATCCGGGCGGACGTGCTGAGGTAGGAGCCCGCCGGCGAGGCACGAAGAGGACGGCGCCGGGGAAGAGGACCGCGGCGCAGGCGTCCGCTCCCTCCCCGTCGCGATGGACTACCTGCCCGCAGTCGAGACGAGCACGAGACGGTTGCGACGAAGAGTCGGTGCGAGGCCGGCGGACGGAGCCGTCCCGATGCGATTCGCGCGACGGCGTGCTTGATCCCGCCCGAACCGTCGTCATATCATCCGGCGTCGGTGCCGCCGGTCGCGTGTTCCACCGCCGGGCCGAGCATGAGCCGCTCGAGCGCGCCCGCGCCGGTCCGTTCGGGGGCGTCCGGGCGGATCGCTTCGCGACGAGCATCGCGCCGTCCGCCGCGAGAGCGAAGCGGACGCGGGTGGACGACGCGAGGCGCGGGAGAGGGAGGGGCCTCGTCGTGAACTCCTTCGCCTTCTCCCCGCCCGAGGAGCCGGGCTCCCGGCGCGGACGGCTCGCAGGGATCGCTCTCTTCGCTCTGTTCGCGGCGTGGTACTTCCGCGACGTGCTCGGCGGCGGACTCTTCTACCTGTTGGACTTCCACCAGACGTTCGAGCCGCTCCGAACCGTCTATTCCGATGCCGTGCGGCGGGGGTCGCTGCTGTGGAGCCCGCGACTGGGCAACGGCGCTCCCCTGCTGGCGAACCCGCTCTACGCCGCGCTCTACCCGCCGAACCTCCTCTGCGCCGTCTTCCCGACCGCGGCAGCGCTCACCGTGCTCTCGGTGCTGCACATCCTGTGGGGATCCGCCGGCGCATGGCGTCTGGCTCGGCTGTCCGGCCTGGGAGCCCCCGGCGCGTGGACCGCGGCGGTGGTGTTCGGCTTCAGCGGGGCCTCCGCGTCCGCCACCGCGTACCCGAACCTCTCCTGGACGCAGGCGTGGCTTCCATGGCTGCTCGTGTCGTGGCAAGCCGCAACGGCGCCGGACCTCGGCGCTCGACGCCGGGTCGCGAGCACGCTTGTGCTGGGGCTCGTGGCCGCGCTGCTGCTCACCCTCGGCGACCCGTTCATCCTCGCCGCCGCGGCGATCGCCCTCGCCGTGATGGCCGTCTCGGAAACCGCGCGGCGCTTTCGCCGGACGAGGAGCGGCCTGGTCGCGTTGTGGGTCCCGTCCGGCGCGGCGATCGTCGTCGCGCTGGTGCTCGCCTTCCCGCTCCTTGCGGCACTCTGCGCCTACGCTCCCTACTCGATGCGCGGGATCGGCTTCAGGCCGGAGGGAGTGCAGTACTGGTCGCTTCACCCGGCGCTCGTTCTCGACATGCTGCTCCCGAGCCCGTTCGGCGATCTCCGATTGGAGGGCCCGGGAGGCTTCTGGGGGCAGGCCGTCGCCCCCGAGAAGGGGTTCCCGCTCTTCCGCGGCCTCTACGTCGGTGCGTTGACGTCGGCGCTGGCGATTCTCGGAGCACTGCGCAGATGGCGTTGGCGCCCCGCGACGCTGACGTTGGCCTGTGTGTTCTTCCTGCTGGCGCTCGGCCGCTACGGACCGCTGTATCCCGCGCTGAGCGCCATGCCGCTGGTTCGAGCCCTGCGGTTCCCCGTGAAGTGGATGCTTCCCCTGCTGCTCCCTCTCGCACTGCTCGCGGGCAGCGGCGTGCGAGCGATGCAGGGGGGAGAAGGGTCCGGAGATCTCGCGCGCCGCCGCGCGCTCGCCGTCCTTCTGTCCGTGGCGGGACTCCTCGCCTTCCTTACCCTCTCCACCTCCGCCGGTATCGACGGATGGCTCGTCGGCCTTGCCGGAGACGGGGCCGTGTCCGGACGGCTCCGCGCGGAGACGCTCAGCAGGATTCGAGGCGACTTCGCGCTCGCCTCGGGGCTCGCCGCGATCCCGGTGCTGCTCGCGGCGGGGGCGCTGTGGCTTCCCTCCCGGCGCGGCGGGCGGTGGGCGGCGCCCGTTCTCGCGATGCTCGTGACGCTGGACGTGGGAATCGCGAACCCGCGGTTCGCGCCGACGGTCCCCAGATCGTTCTACGACGAGGTGCCGGAAGCGGTGCGGGTGCTGCGCGAGGAGGCCGAGGGCCTCGGCAGGGTCTGGATCGAGGACCCGACGGTCGCGTCGGCTCGGCCGCTCCTGCGCTCGGAGCGCTCGGTCGACCGGTCCTGGTGGCAGCGGCGGGTGGTGATGGGTCGCGTGGGAGCGGCGTACGGGCTGGATCTCGCCTTCCCCCTGGACACGGAGCTGCTCGCCCCCGTCGACTACACCCGATTGCGCGTGCTCCTCGAAAGCGCGCCGGCGCGCGAGAAGCTGATGCTGCTCGGTGCGGCAGGGGTAACGCACGCGGTTGCGTACCGCCTCGCGGACGAGCCGTTTCTCGAGCGTGTCGCCGTGCTGCCGAGCCAGACCTCTCCGCCTCAGATCGTGTGGCGCAACCGGCTCGCCGTGCCGCGCGCTCGCCTGGTCCCGACCCTGCTTCCGTACGAAGGAGACACGGGCTTCATCGAGGCCGTCGGGAGCCGCCCCGAGGACCTCTTCCAGCGAGTCGCTCTCGTGGAAATCGGAGAGCTGAGCGCCCACGGGATCTCTCCGCAGAGCCTCGCGCCTCCCGTGTGGGACGGCGCGCCCGTGAGCCCCGGCACGGCGGAGATCCTGGAGGATCGCGGCGACGTCCTGCGCCTTCGCACGCGCGGTAAGGCGGCGTACCTCGTCCTGAGCGACGTGCTGCTTCCGGGATGGGTCGCCTCCGTGGACGGCGTGGAAACGCCGCTGCTGCGCGCGGACTACGCCTTCCGAGCTCTTCCGCTCGCGGCCGGAGAGCACGACGTCCGAATGCGGTATCGGGTGTCGAGAAGCTGGGCGGGCCGCCGGCCGCAGGAACCGCCCGGCTAGAGGAGGACGGGCGGCTCCTTCCGCCTCGTGGGCCCGGCACGCCGGGCTCCGGCATCGCGAGCGGCCTCGTCCCGGAACGCTCCGGATTTTCCGACCGCGCAGGCGCGCGATCGCAGGAGGGGCGGGCCGCGGAGCGCACGCGCCTCGGGGAGGAGTTCCGACTCTTCCCGACGCCCCTCGCGCTCGCTCAGAAGCTCAGGCTCAGCCCGAGCATGGCGTTGATTCCGGGCATCGGATAGCCGGGCCGGTACGCGTAGCTCGTGTCGGTGAGATTCTCGACCGCGAGGAAGACCTCTCCCGGCCCGCACTTCCGGGCGACGCGCCCGTGGAGCAGGAAAAACCCGTCCACGCGCGCCGCCTCCTCCGGGAAGCGCGGGTCCCAGACGTATCGCGATCCGAGCCGCTGGGCGTCGAGGCTCACCCGCCACGCCGGGGCCGGCGTCCAGGTCGCGCCGCTCACCGCGGTCCATCGCGGGGCGAACGGCAGGTCCTCGGGGTCGGATCTCGCGCAGGTGCCGCCGACCAGCAGGTCGAGGGTCCGATGCGGCCGGAACGAGAGCGTCGTCTCCGCCCCCGTCGTCCGGTACTCGCCGACGTTCGCGAACAGCGGCGGGTACGGGGGCGGCGGCACGAAGCGCAGCGCGTTCCTGCCCCGATTGTCGAAGATCGCGATCTCGATCGAGCCCCAGGTCCGCAGCGGCCGGGAGTAGCCGGCCTCGAGCTGGTCGAGAGTCTCCGCTCGGAGATCTTTCCACTCTCCCGTCCGCCCGTAGAAGGCGTCGAAGAACACGGCGGCCCAGACTCCCGGCAGGTTGTACGCGTGGGCGTAGCGCAGGTAGGCCTGCCCCCAGGCCCCTCGCGCGACCAGGCCGGCCTGGCCTCCCCAGTCGCCGCCGAAATCCCGGCTGCGGTTGTAGCGGATCCCCGCGGACGGCACGAGCTGCACCTCGGAGCCGAGGGTCCAGCTCGCCGCGACGTAGGGGGCCGTGTTGGCGAAGCGGTAGTCCCCCTCGGGGAACGTCGCCGTCGGCGTCTCTTCCCGCGCGCTCCCGCCGTAGAGGTCGCGATCGATGCCGAAGACGATCTCGCCGTTCTGCGTGACCGCGAATTTCTCCTGGAGCCTGACGCCGTAGTTGTCGTAGCCGGTGAGGGTCGAGAACTCCTCCTGCGCGTCCGGGTCCCACTGCCGCCAGTCGATGTCCCCCCGGTCGTAGTACACCTTGGCGGAGCCCGACCAGCGCCCCCGGGAGTGCGCCAGGCCGGCGATCGCGAGCTCGTCCCGGATCGCGAACCGCTGCGCGATCGGGATCGGAAGCGCGCCCTCGGCGCCCGGGTCGTCGGCCCATGCATCGCTCCCGTCGAAGACGAGGGAGAGGTCCCAGCCGTCCGCGATCCTCGCGCCGATCCGCCCGAAGACCGCGGCTACACGGCCGCCGGCGCCGGGCCGGGCTCCGTCGCTCCGCCGATGGCTCGCGGAGACGTGGTAGTCGAGCCTTCCCTCGCGGCCGCCGTAGTCGATCGTTCCGACCGTCGTGCGGAAGCTGCCGCCCGCCAGGGAGAGCGTGCCGCCGCGCCCGAGCTCCGCATGCCGCTTCGGAACCAGGTTCACCGCTCCGAACGCCATGTTGCCGAACAGGACCGGCTGCGCGCTCCGGTACACCTCGATCTCCCGCGCCAGGTCGATCGAGAGCGTGTCGAGCAGCGGGTGCGTCCACACACCGACGAACTTCGGGATGCCGTCCACCAGCGTCGAGATCTCGGCGCCCGGGCGGCCCGATCCCATCCCCCGAAGAAACAGGCCTCCGCCGTCCCCCCCGCCGTAGTTCCCGACCGGGTTGTACCGGGAGATCACGACGCCGGGCACCCGCCGCAGGGCGTTGTCGACGTCCTGCGCGTTCAGGTCCCGGATCTGCTCCTCCGTCACCACCGTGACCGGATTCGCGTAGCCGTCGACCCTCGTGGCCTCCACGATCGGGCGGGCCGTCACGGTGACGCGCTCCTCGAACGCCGGCGCGGGGTCGTTTCCCTCGCCGGCCCCGCGCTCCGGAGGGTCCTCCTCCCGCGCCTGGAGCGCCCCGAGCGCCAGGCCGATCGCCGCGGCGGCGAGGAACAAGCGGCGCGTCACCGGCCCTCCTCCCCCGCTCGCGGGCTCACACGCTCGCCGAGCTCGCGACGAGCTGGCCGTGCTTGACCCCCTTGAGGCCGATCAGCCGCTCGGCCAGGCCGCGGAGATCCGCGGGCTTGCCCCGCAGGGCCAGGACCTCGAGGCACAGCTCGCGGTCGAGATGGACGTGCATCGTCGCGAGGACCCGGTGGTGGTGCTCGTGCCCGGCCTCCACCAGGCGGTCGGCGAGCTCGCGCTTGCCGTGGTCGTACACGAGCGTGAGGCTCGCGACGGCCTCCTTCCCGCCCCGCTCCCACTCCTCCTCCACGAGCCGCTTCCGGATCAGGTCGCGGATCGCCTCCGAGCGGTTGCGCTTGCCCGCTCGGGCGGCGAGCGCGTCGAAGCGCTCGATCAGGTCCCTCTCGACGGCCAGGCTGATGCGCTCCAGGTCCATGGCTCCTCCGGTAGTACGTTTGTGACGGAATTCCTACCACGCCGGCAGGGCCCCGGTCAAGCGGCGCCGGCCCCGGGCCCCGCGGCCGGCGTCACGCCCCGAACTCGGAGAGCCTGAGGCTCTGCAGGTACTCCTTCAGCAGCCGGTGCCGCAGGAGGCCCGCCTTCGCGGTCTTCTGGTACAGGGCGAACCGGTCCTCGAGGGGCCGGATCGAGGGGAACAGCGGCACCAGGCCGCCGCGCGCCAGCTCCCCCTGGAGGGAGTAGCTGGGAGCGATCAGGACGCCGAGATCGCTCACCGCGGCGTGGATCATCCCGCGGATGTGGTTGATGGCGATGACCCGGCCGAAGGCGATCCCGCGCCGCTTCGGGAAGCCCACGAGGAACCGGCGCCACCAGGCGCACTCCTTGTCGATGGAGAGGACCGTGCACCTCGCCAGATCCTCGGGCCTCCGGATGCCCTGCCCCGCCTGGTAGGAGGGGGAGCAGGCCACCATGTAGGCCTCGCGGAAGAGGACCGTCCGCTCCAGGTGCGGCGAGTCGTGCTTGACGCAGTCGATGGCGAGGTCGATCTCCTCCCGCAGGAGCGGCGCGAGGAGGTCGGGGCTGAGATGGAAGTCCATCTCGATCCCCGGGTGGGCGGCGAGGAACGGCCGGATGTGGCGCATCAGGACGCTGCTGCCGAACTCGATGGTCGCTCCCAGCCGGATGCGCCCCTCGGCCCGGCCGCGCTCCCGGTGGAGGTCGTCCTGCGCGACCTCGAGCGTCGAGAAGACGGTCTCGCAGGCGGCGTAGAGCCTGCGCCCCTCCTCCGTCGGCCGCACGAGCCGGCCGTGCCGGATCAGGAGGCGCGTGCCGGCGGAGTCCTCCAGCTTGCGGATCGCGTGGCTGACGGCGCTCTGCGTCCGGAAGAGGCGCCGGGCGGCCCCGGAGAAGCTCCCCGCCTGGACGACCAGGAAGAAGGCTCGAAGCTGCGCGAGGTCGAGGTTCATACATGAGCTCCATTCATCTCATTCTTGAGAACAATGCATTTGCTGCATGGCACCGCGGACCGTAGGATACCCCCAGGAGGTGCGGACGTGCACACGATGACGGAAGAGTCGACGCGAAGCGTCCTCCGCGACCTGGGGATCGAGGATCGCAATCCCGGAGGGTTCGCGGGCGAATGGATCGGGAGCGGCCGCGCCGTGCCGGTGATCTCCCCCTTGGACGGCGAGCCCCTCGCCTCGGTGGCCCAGGTCACCGGAGAGGACCTCGAGATCCTCCTCGACCGGTGCCGCCGCGCGTTCCTCGGGTGGCGGCAGGTCCCGGCTCCCAAGAGGGGGGAGGCCGTGAGGTCCCTCGGGGAGGAGCTGCGCGCCCACAAGGAGAACCTGGCCCGCCTCGTGTCCCTCGAGATGGGCAAGACCCTCCGGGAGAGCCTGGGCGAGGTCCAGGAGATGATCGACGTCTGCGACTTCGCCGTGGGCCTGAGCCGGCAGCTCTACGGGCTGACGATGCCCAGCGAGCGCGCGCAGCACCGGATCCAGGAGCAGTGGCACCCGCTCGGCGTCGTGGGGGTGATCACGGCCTTCAACTTCCCCGTCGCCGTGTGGAGCTGGAACGCCGCCCTCGCTCTCGTGTGCGGCGACACGGTGCTCTGGAAGCCCTCCTCGAAGACCCCCCTGACCGCGGTGGCGGTCACGCGCATCGCCCGGCGCGTCCTGGAGCGGCACGGGCACGATCCCGCCGTCTGCTCCCTCGCCGTCGGCAAGGGGAGCGAGATCGGCGACCTCATCAACGCCGACCCTCGGGTGGCCCTCGTGTCGTACACGGGCTCCGTCCCCGGAGGGCGGCACGTCGGGCGGATGGTGCAGGAGCGGTTCGGGCGCCTCATCCTGGAGCTCGGGGGGAACAACGCGGTGATCGTGAGCGACAAGAGCGACCTCGACATCGCCCTCCGGTCGGTCTACTTCGGCGCGATCGGAACGTCGGGGCAGCGGTGCACCTCCACGCGCCGCGTCATCGTCCACGAGTCCGTGTACGACGAGTTCACGGCCCGCCTCGGGGCGCTCTACGCGAGGACTTCCATCGGCGATCCCCTGGACGACGCCAACCTCATGGGCCCGCTCGTGGACCGGAAGGCCGTCGCCACGATGATCGAGGCGATCGAGGCCGCCAAGGCCCAGGGCGCCCGCGTCCTCATGGGCGGGGAAACGCTCCGCCTGCGGGGCGGCTGCTACGTGACGCCGTGCCTCGTGGAGGCGCCCGCCGGCCTCCCGATCGCGCGGGAGGAGACCTTCGCTCCCGTGCTGTACCTCATGAAGTACCGCACGCTCGAGGAGGCCATCGCCGTCCAGAACGCCGTGCCGCAGGGCCTCTCGAGCGCCATCATCACGAACGACCTGCGGGAGAGCGAGCGGTTCCTCTCGGCGGCGGGGAGCGACTGCGGCATCGCCAACGTCAACACCGGAACCAGCGGCGCCGAGATCGGCGGCGCCTTCGGCGGCGAGAAGGAGACCGGCGGCGGCCGCGAGAGCGGATCCGACGCCTGGAAGGCCTACATGCGCCGCCAGACCAACGTCCTGAACTTCAGCGGGCGCATCGAGCTCGCCCAGGGAATCCGGCTGGACGTCTGATCCGAGCGCGGGGAGCGGGCGCCCGCCGGGGGAACGAGGTTTCGTCATGTCGCACGGATTGTTCCGAACGCCGCCCCCGCGGAACGAGCCCGAGAGGAGCTACGCCCCGGGCAGCCCCGAGCGGGCCGGCCTCCGGTCGAAGCTCGAGGAGATGGCCTCCGAGAGGATCGAGATCCCGCTGGTCATCGGGGGGAAGGAGATCCGCACGGGCAGGCTGGCGAAGGCCGTCATGCCCCACGACCACGGCCACGTCCTGGCGGACGTGCACCTGGGAGGGAGGGCCGAGGTCGAGCTCGCCGTCCGGGCCGCCGCCGAGGCCAAGGCCGCGTGGGCGGCCCTGCCCTGGGAAGCGCGGGTGTCGGTCTTCCTCAAGGCGGCGGATCTCCTGGCCGGGCCGTACCGGAACGTGCTGAACGCGGCCACCATGCTCGGGCAGAGCAAGACCTGCCAGCAGGCCGAGATCGACAGCGCCTGCGAGCTGGCCGACTTCTACCGCTTCAACGCCCGCTACTACGAGCAGCTCCTCGGCGAGCAGCCGGAGAGCGGGCCGGGCGTCTGGAACCGCCTGGAGCAGCGCCCCCTCGAGGGGTTCGTGTTCGCGGTGACGCCCTTCAACTTCACCTCCATCGCCGGCAACCTTCCGACCGCCCCCGCCATGGTCGGGAACACGGTGCTCTGGAAGCCCGCCAGGAGCGCGCTCTACAGCGCGCACTTCCTGATGAAGCTCTGGACGGAGGCGGGCCTGCCGGGCGGCGTCATCAACCTGGTGCCGGGGAGCGGCGCGGCGATCGGCGGCCCGGCGCTTGCGAGCCCGGATCTCGCCGGCGTCCACTTCACCGGATCGACGGCGGTCTTCCACGACATGTGGCGGTCGGTCGCAGCGAACCTCGGGACGTATCGCAGCTACCCCCGCCTCGTCGGCGAGACCGGCGGGAAGGACTTCATCCTGGCGCACGGGAGCGCGGATCCCCTCCCCCTCGCCGTGGCCGTGGTGCGGGGGGCCTTCGAGTACCAGGGCCAGAAGTGCTCCGCGGTGAGCCGCGCGTACGTGCCCAGGAGCCTGTGGCCCCGGGTTCGGGAGATGCTGGTCCCCATGGTCGAGGGGATCCCGGTGGGCGACGTCCGGGACTTCTCGAACTTCATGGGCGCCGTCATCGACGACGCCTCGTTCCGCGTCCAGAGGGCCGCGATCGACGAGGCCGCGTCGGCGAGCGACGCCTTCGTCCTGGCCGGCGGCCGGTACGACGACCGCGAGGGGTACTTCGTGCGCCCCACCGTCATCGAGACGACGAATCCCGGCTACCGCACCATGCGCGAGGAGCTGTTCGGGCCCGTGCTGACCGTCTTCGTTTACGACGACGCGCGCTGGGAGGAGACCCTCGACCTCGTGGACCGGACGAGCCCCTACGCCCTCACCGGCGCGGTCTTCGGCCAGGACCGGCTCGCCGTGCAGCAGGCCCTCGATCGCCTCCGGAACGCCGCCGGCAACTTCTACGTCAACGACAAGCCGACCGGGGCGGTCGTCGGCCAGCAGCCGTTCGGGGGCGGCCGCATGAGCGGCACCAACGACAAGGCCGGCGGCCCGCAGAACCTGAGGCGCTGGGTGAGCCCGCGGACGATCAAGGAGACGTTCGTCCCGCCGACCCGGATCGAGTATCCGTTCATGCGGGCGGGAGAGCATCGCCGCGCGACGAGGGCGGAGGCATTCGCCTGTGCGGCCTGCGCGGAGTCCGCGTAGGGCTCGCGCGGGATCGGCCCGGAGAACACGAGCGGGGAGCCGAGCCCGCGCGCCGAGGGCGCGCGCGCCCGAGCTCCCCGAATCGGCCCGCGCTCGGCGGGCGCTACTCCGCGATCTTGATGTTCCCGTTGATCGTCCTGATCGTCACCCGGTTCCCGCCGCCTCCGACGGCGCCCTTCGCGCGGATGTACTTGCGGGGCGACCCGTGGTCGCGGTCCCAGTCGGGGGTCACGGTCGGCCTCAGGCCGCCGGGGGCGTCGATCGTGTAGTCGTGGCCGGTGTTGCGCGTGTACGCGATCTCGAGATCGAGGTCCATGCCGAACCCGCGCGGCACATCGAGGACGACGTCCCCGCTGTACGAGGTCAGCGTCACGTCGCCCCCCTTGCCGGTGACGGTGACGTGGATGTCCCCGCTCATCGTCGTCGCCTGGACCCACCCGTCCACCGAGGCGATCTCGACGTCGCCGCCCATCGTCTTGGCGCGCACGAAGCGGCGCGCGTTCGCGACCGAGATCGTCCCGCCCATCGTGTGGAGGTCCGCCCCCTCGGGGGCGTCCTCGATCTCGATCGCGCCGCCCATCGTCGAGATCTGGACGGACTCCGGGGAGGCGTCTTCGACCCCCTCCACGAGGCGGTTCGGCGCCGCGAGCCCTCCGTCGCGCCGGCGGACGTTCTTGTACCGGACGTTGCCGCCCATCGAGCGGCCCTGGACGTCCCCCTCGACGTTCTCGAACGTCACCTCGCCGCCCATCGTCTTGAGGACGCCGTCCACGTTCGAGTCGGTGAGCCGGATCGCGCCGCCCATCGTCGTCAGCCTCGCCACTCCCTTGAGGCCGTGCAGGGTCAGCGCGCCGCCCATCGTCTTCCCGTCGAACTCCCCCTCGACGCCGTCGATCGAGATCTCCCCGCCCTTGGAGTCGATCGTGACGTCGAACGAGCGGGGCACGCGGATGTCGAGAGAGACGTCGGATTGCGAGTCGTTCCGGTGCCGCTCGTAGGACGTCCGGATCCCGACGCCCCCTCCCGACTCGTCGAACTCGATCGCGCATTCGGGAGAGCACGACAGCGTGTAGGTCACGGAGACGGAGGAGCCCTCGGTCCCCGCGATCGAGACGGAGCCGCCGGTCTCGAGATCGAGAGTCAGCGTTCCGCCGGAAGAGGCCTTGAACTCCCGCGTGACGGGGGCGGCGGCCGCGGCCGGGAGGGCCGCGCAGGCGAGAGCGAGCGCTGCGACGAGGGTCCTATTGAGCATGATCGTCTCCTTCCCGGCGGCTTGCACCGCCCGGCTTCCTCTCTCAGATCCTTCGTTCGTACTCGGCGAGGCGGACCTCGAGCGCCTCGTCGCCGGGGCGCGGGCGCTCGCGGATCGCCTGCCGGACTAGGTCGCGGTCGGCATCGCGCGCCGCGAGCGCGTCGAGCGCGAGCAATCGCATCTGCACGGCGGGATCGTCCCTGAGCGTCGCGAGCATGGCGGCCTCCACGTCCGCGTCGTGGAGCCGCCCGGCCAGCGCCGCGAGCGCGCCGAGGCGCACGGCGAGGCTCTCGTCGCGGCGCATCGCGAACAGGAGCGCCTCCTTCGTCTTGAGCTCCGTCGCCGCCGCGGCCAGCTCCGCGGCCTTCAGCCGGGTGCCCGTGCTCGAAGGGCCGACCAGCGCCTGGACGAGGAGGTCCTGGAGCAGCTCGGAGCCCGCCGGCTCGACGAGCCGCACGCGCGTCGTGACGTCGAAATCGAGGGCGAGCCGGCCGTCTCCGGCGCGGCGGAACGACACGTTGGAGTAGGTGAAGCGCGAGTCCTCGACGTCCGTCATCTCGCGGTTTCCCGCGGCGTCGGCCCGCATCGCGGAGATCAGGCGGTCGGTGACGTCCGCGCCGCCTCCCCGCACGGCAGCACCCGACACCGCGCGCCCCGCGGCGAGGCCGGCGGCGAAGAGCAGCGCCGCC
>ERZ1649853.51-NODE-51-length-48304-cov-18.533814_pt1 | contig 48304 bp, 40 predicted proteins | sample MGYA00575353_ERZ1649853 | MGnify/ENA primary metagenome ERZ1649853 (study PRJEB40853, sample SAMN11349654) | freshwater sediment metagenome | isolation source: river sediment | host: Sediment | place: India: Okhla Barrage, New Delhi | collected 2017-02-21 ...
CCCCGACCTCCGCCTCCTGACCCTCGATCGCCGCGTGGCGGACAACGCCGCCGCGCTCGGCCTCTCCGCCTGACCGCTCCGCGCGCGTCCCGCGCCTCCCCGGGTTCGCGATCCGGTTGCTGTCCCCTCATTTCCGGTTGGTCGTGTGGAACTGCAACATGAGGCTCCACGCGAAGGCTGGGTTGCTGCGGACGCTCGCCCCCGACGTCGCGGTCGTGCCGGAGTGCGCGCGGCCGGAGGTGGTCCTCCGCCACGAGCCGAGGCTCGGGGCGAGCGGGATCGTCTGGACCGGGAGGAACGCGCGCAAGGGGCTCGCCGTCCTGTCGTTCGGCCGCTGGCGCGTCGAGACCGCGGCCGAGGCGGCTCGCGATCTCGGCACGGTCCTCCCGGTGCGTGTCGAGGGGGACCGGAGCTTCCGGCTCGTCGCGGCCTGGAAGTCGCCGGGAGGGCGCGCGCTCGGGTCCGCCCTCGAGGCGCTCGTCCCGTTCCTGTCGTCCGGACCCGCGATCCTCGCCGGCGACTTCAACCGCGCCCTCGTCCGCCGTCGCCGGGACGGCGCGGCCGTCCCCTCGAGGCTCGCCCGGGGGATCGAGAGGATCGGGCTCGCGAGCGCCTACCACGCGGCGCGCGGCGTCCCCCTCGGCGCGGAGCCGGAGCCGACGCTCTTCGTGCACCGCGGTCTCTCCTGGCGGCGCCATGTGGACTTCTGCTTCCTGGACGCCGCATCGCTTCGCAACCTCGGGAAAGTCTCGGTCGGTTCGGCGTATCCCTGGATCCTCGCCAGCGACCACGCCCCGCTCGTCGTCGAGATCGGGCTCCCGGGCCCCTCTTGACAATTACGAACATATGTCCATAATAGAAGGCGAGGTGCCCCATGCCGAGGCCGTTCTGCAGAAGGCGAGTCGCCGGGAGGCCGGCCGCCTCGATCTTCAAGCCGATCGGGATCCCGGTGTCGGAGCTCGAGGAGGTCGTCATGACGCTCGACGAGTTCGAGGCGATCCGCCTCGCGGACCTCGAGGGGCTGTACCAGGAGAGAGCGGCGGAGACGATGCGCGTGTCCAGACCGACCTTCAGCCGGATCGTCGAGTCCGCCCACCGCAAGATCGCCGATGCCTTCGTCCACGGGAAGGCGCTCCGGATGGAGGGAGGACCGGTGCACCTCGGCGCCCCGCGCTGCTGCCGCCTGCACGACCGAAGAATTCGGGGCTTCGAGCCCAAGGAGAGACCGAGATGAACCTCTGCATCCCCGTAACGGAAGACCACGGCGCCGCGAGCCCCGTCTGCGAGCACTTCGGCTCGGCGCCGCTCTTCATGATCGTGGACACCGAGAGCGGCGCCTGCCGCGCGATCCCGAACCGCAACCGCCACCACGGCCACGGCATGTGCATGCCGCTCGCATCCCTCGCGGGCGAGATCCTCGACGGGGTGGTCGTCGGCGGGATCGGAACGGGTGCGCTCTCGAAGCTCGGCGCCGCCGGCATCCGCGTCTTCCGGTCCGAGCACGCGACCGTCGCGGAGGCGCTGGAGGCGTTCCGGGCCGGGACGCTTCGGCCGGTGGAGCCCGGCACGGCCTGCGCCCACCACGGATACGGGCGCGGGCACGGGTGCCGCTAGGGGGAGAGGAGACCCTCCCGCCGCTTGCGGGCCGCTTGCGCTACCATCCGGCGGGGACGTGCTCCGATCGGGGATCGGGGCGATCGCGGATGCGCCGTCCTCGATGGACATCCGGAGGATCCGGGACGGGCTCGTCCCACGGGAGCGAAGAATGCGACGGAGGGAAGGGGAAGGGCCGCCGGAGATCGCAGGCGGGGGCCGCGGCGATCCGCTGCCGATGGTCGGGCAGGGTCCGGGGCCGGGAGATCGGGAGCTCGCGGCGCAGCGGAAGCTCGAGTCCAGGCTCTCCCGGATCCGGCGGAAGGTCGTCGTGCTGTCGGGAAAGGGGGGCGTCGGGAAGAGCACGGTCGCTGTCAATCTCGCGATCTCCCTGAAGATGGCCGGCAAGCGCGTCGGGCTCCTCGACGTGGACATCCACGGGCCGAGCGTGCCGACGATGCTCGGACTCGAGGGGGCGTCCGTCGGCGGCGATCCGGAGGCGCTGATCCCCGTGGACCTGGACGGCCTGAAGGTCCTCTCGATCGGCTTCCTCCTGAGGAGCGCCGACGACGCGGTGATCTGGCGCGGCCCCATGAAGATGCAGGTGATCCGGCAGTTCCTCGGCGACGTGGCGTGGGGGGACCTCGACTGGCTGGTGGTGGACTCGCCCCCGGGGACGGGGGACGAGCCGCTCAGCGTCATCCAGGTCGCCGGGAAGCTCGACGGCGCCGTGATCGTCACGACGCCGCAGAAGGTCGCGGCGGTGGACGTCCGCAAGTCCATCACGTTCTGCCGCAAGCTCGACGTGCCGATCCTCGGAGTCGTCGAGAACATGAGCGGCTTCGCGTGCCCGCGCTGCGGGGAGGTGACGCCGATCCTGCGGTCGGGGGGCGGGAGGAAGACCGCGGAGGACATGCAGGTGCCGTTCCTGGGATCGATTCCGATCGACCCGGCGATCGCGGAGGCCTGCGACGGCGGCCGCGCGTTCCTCCGGGACTTCGCTGCCTCGCCGACTGCCCGGATCCTGCGGGAGATCTTCCGCCCCATCGAGGCGCTCGACGAGGGCGTGGGAGGAGGGGCGGGACGATGAAGGCGAAGGACCCCGGGCCCCGCCGGGGGCTCGCCGGCGCCGAAGCGCCCGCGGGGCCCCGCAGGTTGCCCGCGCCTCCCGCCGCGTGCGACACTAGCGGTTTCCCGCGCGGTCGGCGGGAGGAGGATCCGTCGTGAGCAACGGCTCGAACGTGCCCATCGTCCTCGTCGCGATGGGCGGCCACGCCTTCATGCAGACCGGCGAGAAGGGGACGATCGAGGAGCACGAGAAGAACGCCGAGGGGATCGCTTCGCTCCTCATGACGCTCGTGGATCGCGGGTACCACCTGGTCATCACGCACGGCAATGGACCGCAGGTGGGGAATCTCCTCATCCAGCACGAGATGGCGAGGGAAGAGGTGCCCTCGATGCCGCTCGACGTGCTGGTGGCGATGACGGAGGGGAGCCTCGGGTACATCCTGCAGCAGAGCCTCCTGAACCAGCTCCGGAAGAAGGACCTCAGGCGCTACGTCGTGACGGTCGTCACGCAGGTGCTGGTCGACGAGCAGGACCCGGCGTTCCAGAACCCGACCAAGCCGATCGGGCCGTTCCTGTCCCGGGAGGAGGCGGAGCGGAGGCGCGATGCCCTCGGGTGGAAGGTGCGCGAGGACTCCGGGCGCGGATGGCGCCGGCTCGTGCCCTCGCCGAGGCCGGTGAAGGTGATCCAGAGGCACATGATCCGCGACGCCGCGCGCGCAGGGCACATCGTCGTCGCGTGCGGCGGCGGCGGGATCCCGATCAAGAAGGAGGGGAACGGGCAGTACGGCGGGATCGAGGCGGTCATCGACAAGGACCTGACCTCGAGCGTCCTCGCGACCGACATCGGCGCGGCGCTCCTCGTCATCCTGACCGCGGTCCCGCAGGTCTACGTGAACTTCGGGAAGCCGAGCCAGCAGGCGCTCGGAGCGGTGACCCTCGAGGAGCTGGAGAGGCTCCACGCCGAGGGGCACTTTCCTCCCGGGAGCATGGGTCCGAAGATCGAGGCGGTGATGGGCTACCTGCGCGCCGGCGGCCGCCGCGCGCTGATCACGAACCCCGAGAGCCTCCCCCAGGCGATCGAGGGCCGCGCCGGCACGCACTTCGTCGGGAAGATCTAGGGGGTCAGACGTTACCAGCGTTACCGTTTGGCGCGGATAGCGCGCCACGGCGCAGCTTTTGCCTCACGCGGGAGGCGACGGTTCGCATTGCGAAAGGGGCACGGAACGTTCCCTTGCGGTCCGCCTCTTGCAAAGCATGACTCGAAGAGCGGCCGGGGCGCGACCGAGAAAGCCCGCGATCTCCGCGTAGCAGTAGCCGTGGTCGTCCACGGCGACCTCGACGAACAGGGACCGGGCGAGTGCGGCGACGTGCCTACGGCTCGACCCGCGCACCTCGATCGGATCGACCCGCAGGCGGGCTCGTCGAAGCGTGTCCCGGAGGATCTGATCGAGCCCCGGCCTGCTCTTCGCCGGCGGCTCTGCGGACTTAGCGGCACGGCGTCTCGCGCGAGACTCGAACCGGGCTCCGCCGAGGATCGTGCCGCGTCGCGGGATCAAGTCTTCTCTCGAGTCCGCCGCCGCCTCCTCTCCCTCGTGGAACTCGCGAAAAGCCTCTTGCGCAGCCTCCATCTCCGCGCCGAACATCGACAGCACCGGCTCGCGATCCACGAGAGGATCCGGCTCATCGGTGAGGTAGGCGGAGTACGAGCTCCATGGGAAACCGAGCCCCGGGGTGATCCCCGCGCGCAAAGCGTTGCGGTGCACGTAGCGGACGAGGCGCAGCAGGTACGTCTCGTCCTCGCAAACGAGGCAGTGATACCGGCCCTGAAAGACGTGGCCGACCAGGTCGTACTTCCTGTTGAAGTGGCGCGCGAAGGCGGTCAGGAGGGCGGCCATGAACCTCTCGACCGGGTCATGCATCCTCCGGAGAACCAGATGCACGTGGTTCGGCATCAGGGTGAACGCGTAGATCTCGACATCCAGTCGAGCCTTCAGCCTGCGCAGCCTCGCCAGCAGGAATCTGCGGTCGTCGTCGTCCAGGAAGATCGCCTGGCGGCGGTTGCCCCGGAACATCACGTGGTAGAGGCCGCCGACGAACTCGAGGCGGAGCCTTCTGCTCATGGAGCAGGTCCTTCCGGAGGAGGCCGGGACGCTCCCGACGTAACCTGTTTCCTCGTGGAGCAAGAGGCAAGCTTCTTGGAGCCCGTCGCGAACCTGGCACCGTTGAGCTTCCGCAACTGCCTCCGCAACTGGCCACAGGTCAGCATTTTGTCGGCATCTGTCTGCCAAAACTGATACGCTGGTAACGTCTGACCCCTTATGAGCGAGCTGCACGGGAACCTTCTGGGGCTTTCGTCGGCCGAGCGGCAGGGGCTCGAGCGCCTCTACCGGAGGCGGCTGCCGCCCGCGGCGGTGCTGACCCACGAGATCGCGCGCGAGATGGCCGAGGTCAGCCGCGCCCTGAACCGCCGCGTCGGCGTCCTGGTGGACCGCGCGGGGCGGGTCGAGGCGGTCGCGGTCGGGGACGCCTCGCGCCTCGCGGTCCAGCGCCGCCCGAGCGCGCCCGCCGGGCGCGAGCGCTTCTGCACGCTCCGCTGGCTCGCGACGCGCCTAGAGGACGCCCCGCTCGCCCCGGCCGACCTCGCGCCGCTCGCCCTCCACAGGCTCGACGCGATGGCGGTGATCGCCGTCGGCGAGGACGGCCTGCCGGGACCGGTCCGCGTGGCGCATCTGCTCCCCGCCGACGAGCGCGGGGGAGCTCGGCCGCATCGTCCGCCCGCCGGATCCTCGGGACTCCCTCCGGGCTCCCGCCGCCGCCGCGAGGCACCGGTCGAGGACGTCGTCGCCGACGGAGAGCGGTACCGGCTGTTCCCGCCGCGCCCCGCGAGCCTCGTGGACGACGACTTCCTCGCCCTGATCCGAGCCCTCGAGCAGGAGTTCGACCGTCGCCGCGCCCGCACGAGGGCGGCCGGCCGCGAGGGGCGCGCGATCCTCGTCCACGTGACGACCGGCCCGCGCCAGCGCGCCGAGGCCTCCATCGACGAGCTCTCGGAGCTGGCCGCGTCGAGCGACCTCGCGGTCGTCGACCGGATCGTGCAGCGCCGCCCATCCTACGACCCGCGGACGCTCCTGGGCTCGGGCCGCCTCGAAGACCTGATCATCCGCGCGCTCCGCCTCCAGGCCGACTTCATCGTCGTGGACCAGGACCTGACCCCGGCCCAGGCGCGCGCGATCGCCGAGGCGACCGACCTCAAGGTGATCGACCGCACGCAGCTCATCCTCGACATCTTCTCCCGCCGCGCACGCACCCGCGAGGGGAAGATCCAGGTCGAGCTGGCGCAGCTCAAGTACCTCCTGCCGCGCCTGATGAGCCGCGGCGACTCCGGTCTCTCGCGCCTGATGGGCGGGATCGGCGGGCGCGGCCCCGGCGAGCAGAAGCTCGAGGTGGACCGGCGCCGCGTGCGGGACCGGATCAAGGGCCTCGAGCGGATGCTCGACGCGGAGAGGACGCGCCGGGAGCAGCGGAGGGCGCGCCGCCGCGAGCGCGACGTACCGGTGATCTCCCTCGTCGGCTACACGAACGCCGGGAAGAGCACGCTCCTCAATTTACTGACGCGGAGCGAGGTCTTCGTGGAGCACCGGATGTTCGCGACGCTCGACCCTTCGAGCCGGCGCCTGAGGCTCCCGCGCGAGCGGGAGGTCGTCATCAACGACACGGTCGGCTTCATCCGCGACCTCCCGAAGGACCTCCTCGCCGCGTTCCGCGCGACCCTCGAGGAGATCCGAGACTCGGACCTTCTCGTCCACATGGTGGACGGCGCGCACGCGGGCCACGAGCGGCAGATCGCCTCCGTCGAGGCGATCCTCAAGGACCTGGGGGATGACGCGATCCCGCGCCTGCTGGTCTTCAACAAGGCCGACCTCCTCGACGAGCACCAGCGTGTCGAACGCCTCGCCGGCCGCGACGCGCTTTGTCTCTCGGCGAGGACCGGCGACGGCGTGGACGCCCTCCTACGCCGGATCGACGACGCGCTGTTCTCGCGGGCGGCCGGGAGAGGGCGGGGGCACCTCCGTACTGCCCATGAAGGCCGACCAATAGTCTAGTCCAATTGTCCATATTACGGTCCAATGGCCTTGACAACTCCCCCGGACAGGGGTATGGTTCGCTGTGGCCTAGACCATTGGACGGACCATGGCCTGGAACGCGGACCTGAAGCTGGACCCGGCGAGCGGCACGCCCGTGTACCGCCAGATCGCGGACGCGATCGTGGCGGCGTGCCGCGACGGAAGGCTCTCGCCGGGGATGCGCCTCCCGCCGACGCGCGATCTCGCGCGAAGACTCCACGTCAACCGCAACACGGTCGTCGCCGCGTACGAGGCGCTCGCCGCCGACGGGATCGTCACGAGCCACACCGGCCGCGGGACGTTCGTCGCGGAGCCGGTAGCGGCTCCCGCTCCCGCCCGGGCGGAGACCGGCGACGCGTGGCCCTCCGGCTTCTCGCGCGCCGTCGAGGGATCCGCGCTGGCGGGGCTCCTCTCCGCGTACCGCGTCGCGACCTCCTCGGAAGGGATCTCGTTCGCGGGCTCGTACCCGGCGGCGGAGCTGATGCCGGTCGAGAGGTTCCGCGTGGCGCTCGACGCCGTCCTCGCGCGGAGCGGCGCGGAGGTCCTCTCGTACGGCTCGACGGCGGGGTACGCGCCGCTTCGAGAATGGATCGCGGGCGCGATGCGCGGGCGCGGCTCCGACGTCTCGGCGGACGGCATCCTGATCACGAACGGCTCGCAGCAGGCGCTCGAGCTGGTCTTTCGCACGCTCCTCGACCGCGGCGATCCGGTCGTCGTCGAGGAGCCGACGTACACCGGGGCGCTCTCCGTTCTCGGGTCGCTCGGCGCCCGGATGGTCGGCGTCGCCCTCGACGAGGAGGGGATGCGGCCCGACCTCCTCGCGGTCGCGCTCGAGCGGCACCGGCCGCGCGCGATCTACGTCCAGCCGACGATCCACAACCCGACGACGCGGGTCATGAGCCGCAGGCGCCGTCTCGACATCCTGGCGCTCGCCGAGCGGCACGGCTGCGCCGTCGTCGAGGACGACTGGGCGTGCGATCTCCGCTTCGAGGGGGAGGAGCTGCCGGCGCTTCACGCGCTCGACGGCGGGCGGCGCGTGATCTACCTGAGCACGTTCTCGAAGAAGCTCCTGCCGGGGCTCCGGGTCGGGTGGGCCGCGGCGCCCAGGCCGGTCCTGGAGCGGCTCGTCGCGCTCAAGCAGGTCGCCGACCACGGGTCGAGCCCGCTCCTGCAGGCGGCGCTCCAGGAGTTCCTGAGGGACGGGGGGCTCGAGGAGCACCTCGCGCGCGTCCGTCCCGCGTATCGCGAGCGCCGCGACATCATGCTCGCCGCGCTCGGCGCGCGGTTCCCCGGGGGAGTCTCGTGGACGAGGCCGCAGGGGGGCCTCTTCCTCTGGGTCACGCTCCCCGAGGGTGTGGACGGGAACGATCTCTTCGTCGCCGCGCGGGACCGGAACGTCCTGTTCAGCCGCGGCGGGCTGTTCCACTCGGACGGCTCCGGACAGGGGTCGCTCCGGTTGACGTACGCGTCGGTCGCGCCGGCGCGGATCGAGGCCGGGGTCGCGGTGCTCGGAAGCCTGATCCGCGAGCGCCTCGCAGGCGCCGCGGCGGGCCCGGGGCCGCGGGCCGCCGACGGGCTCCCGATTCTGTGAAGGAAGGAGGGCGAGAATCGCCATGGACGAGGTCAGCAGGGGAACGATGAGGCTCAAGACCGGCCTGGCGGAGATGCTCAAGGGGGGCGTCATCATGGACGTCACCGACGAGACCCAGGCCCGGATCGCGGAGGAGGCGGGGGCGGTCGCCGTCATGGCGCTCGAGCGGGTCCCCGCGGACATCCGGAGGGACGGCGGCGTCGCGCGGATGTCGGACCCGGAGCGGATCGGGAGGATCCAGGAGGCGGTCTCGATCCCCGTGATGGCCAAGTGCAGGATCGGGCACTTCGCGGAGGCGCAGGTCCTCGAGTCGCTCGGCGTGGACTACATCGACGAGAGTGAGGTGCTGACGCCGGCCGACGAGGCGCACCACATCGACAAGTTCGCGTTCCGGGTCCCCTTCGTTTGCGGCTGCCGCGACCTGGGCGAGGCGCTCCGGCGGATCGGCGAGGGGGCCGCGATGCTCCGCACGAAGGGGGAGGCGGGGACGGGGAACATCGTCGAGGCGGTCCGGCACATGCGGGCCGTCGTGGCGGGAATCCGCCGGCTCCAGGTCCTCGGCCCCGAGGAGCTGATGGCCGAGGCGAAGCTCCTCGGCGCGCCGTACGAGCTGGTTCGCCTCGTCGCGGCCGACGGAAAGCTCCCGGTCCCGAACTTCGCCGCGGGCGGCATCGCGACTCCGTCCGACGCGTCGCTGATGATGCAGCTCGGCGCCGAGGCGGTGTTCGTCGGCTCCGGGATCTTCAAGTCGTCGGACCCCGCCAAGAGGGGGAAGGCGATCGTCCGGGCGACGACGCACTTCCGCGACCCGAAGATCGTCGCCGAGGTCTCGCGGGGGCTCGGGGACGCGATGCACGGCATCGAGACGTCGAAGATCCCCGAGTCCGAGATGATGCAGACGCGGGGGTGGTGACGATGCGGGTCGGGGTCCTGGCGCTCCAGGGGGACTTCGAGGCGCACCTGCGCGTCCTCGAGGCCGAGGGCGTCCCCGCGATCGACGTGCGGCGGACCGCGGGGCTTCGAGGGCTCGACGGGCTCGTGCTCCCCGGCGCGGAGAGCACGACGCTCCTCAACCTGATGCGGGACGAACCCTGGTTCGACGAGCTTCGCCGGTTCCACGCCGGGGGAGGGGCGTTCCTGGCCACCTGCGCGGGGGCGATCCTCGTCTCGCGGAAGGTGCGGAGCCCGGAGCAGCCGAGCCTCGGGCTGCTCGACGCGACGATCGAGCGGAACGGTTACGGTCGGCAGGTGGACTCGTTCGAGGCGGAGGTCGAGGTGCCGGCGGTCGGGGGCGCGGTGCGCGCCGCGTTCATCCGCGCGCCGCGCTTCCGGGCGCTCGGGAAGAGGGTCGAGGTGCTGGGCCGGGTCGCGGGCGAGCCGGTGCTGGTCCGGGAGGGGCGCGTCCTGGCCATGACGTTCCACCCGGAGCTGGCGGGAGACGGGCGGCTGCACCGTCTCTTCCTGGAGCAGGCAGGGGAGTCGAGGAGAGAGCGGGAGAGGGACGAGGACGAGCGAAGGGCCGTCGCTTCCTGACGGCGCGCGAATTCATCCGGCGACGCGGGGGCCTCGGGCTCCCCGCGGCCGAGGACGGAGGGCGACATGCCGGTTCTGGTGTACGTGGACGGGAAGATGGTTCCGAAGGAGCAGGCTACGGTTTCGGTGTTCGACCACGGGTTCCTCTACGGCGACGGCGTCTTCGAGGGGATCCGGGTGTACGAGGGGAACGTCTTCCGGCTCAAGGAGCACATCGACCGGCTCTACGAATCGGCGAAGACGATCGCGCTCGAGATCCCGCTGACGCCCGAGGAGATGATCCGCGCGACGCTCGAGACCGTGGCCGCGAACGGCCAGAAGGACGCCTACATCCGCCTCGTGATCTCGCGCGGGGCCGGCGACCTCGGAATCGACCCGGCAAAGTGCCGGAAGCCCACCGTCGTCATCATCTCGGACACGATCCAGCTCTTCCCGCAGGAGCTGTACGACAACGGCGCGGCGCTCGTGACCGCGAGCGTCCGGCGCATCCCGATGGAGGCCCTCGACCCGCGGATCAAGTCGCTCAACTACCTGAACAACATCCTCGCGAAGATCGAGGCGAAGAGGGCGGGCGCGCTCGAGGCGCTCATGCTCAACCACCACGGGCTCGTGGCGGAGTGCACGGCGGACAACATCTTCATGATCCGGCAGGGGACGCTGAAGACCCCGGACCTCATGCAGGGGGCCCTGGGCGGCATCACGCGCGCGGCGGTGCTCGACCTGGCCCGCAAGGCCTCGATCCCGTGCTGCGAGACGGTGCTCGGCCTCCACGACCTCTACAACGCGGACGAGGTCTTCCTGACCGGCACCGGAGCCGAGATCGTGCCGGTGATCGCCATCGACGGGCGCAGGATCGGCGACGGCAAGCCGGGCGCCACGACGAAGAAGCTGCTCGCGGACTTCCGCCTGCTGAGGACGAAGGACGGGATGAAGGTGCCGTACCGGGGCTAGGGGGCTAGGCGGGGCCCCCGCGTTCCGCGGCGACCTCGCTGGAGGCGCCGAGCACGTCGGCCACGGAGCGGAGCAGCTCCGAGAGGGAGACCGGCTTCGAGAGGATCCGGTCGATCCCCTCCTCGCGCGCGCGCCCCGGCTCGAGGTGCTGGCCCCAGCCGGTCACGAGCATCGTCGCCGCCTCCGGCTGCGCGTCGCGGGCGAGGCGCAGGAACTCGATCCCCGACATGCCCGGCATGCCGAGATCGCTGACGATCAGGTCGTAGCGCGTGCGGGAGGCGAGGTCGAGCGCCGCCGCGCCGTCCGGCGCCTCGTCCACGACGTGACGGTGCAGCCTGAGGATGTCGGCGATCGCCTCGCGCACGTCCTGCTCGTCGTCCACCAGCAGGATGTGGGCGACGGCCGTCCGCTCGATCTCGGGGAGGACCGCCTCCTCCTGCGGCCGCTCGACCGGGCCGGTCGCCGCGGGGAGGTCCACCGTGAAGGTCGTGCCGCGCCCCGGCGCCGATTCGACCCGCAGGTCGCCGTCGTGCCGCTTGAGGATGCCCGCGGAGACCGACAGGCCGAGCCCCGTCCCGCGGCTCCCCTTGGTCGAGAAGAAGGGCGAGAAGATCTTCTTCACGTTCTCCGGGGGAATGCCGATCCCGTCGTCCGACACCTCGACGAGGACGCGTCCGTCGACGGCGCGGGTCGCGAGGCGGAGGGTGCCGCCCGAGGGAAGGGCGTCCACGGCGTTCAGGACCAAGTTCGTGAACACCTCGCGGAGCTCGGACGGGTTCGCCATCACGGGGGAGACGTCGGCGAGTTCGGTCTCGATGCGGATCTCCGCTCCCCGGGCCTGAGCCTCGTCCTTCCACCGCCCGCGGGTCAGGTCCACGACCTGCCGCACGAGCTCGCCGATGTCCACGCGCATGCGCCCGGCGTCCCCCTGGAGCCGCGCGTAGTCCAGCATCCGCTGGACGGTCGTCGCGCCGTCCCGCGCCGAGCGCGTGATGACCTCGATCCAGTGCTTCTGCTCGGAATCGGTGACCGTGCGGTCGAGCATCTCCGCCCGCAGGAGGATCGCCGCCATGAGGTTGTTGAAGTCGTGGGCGACTCCGCTCGCGAGCATCCCCATCGCGGCGAAGCGCGCGGAGCGCAGGGCCTGCATCTCCAGGTCGCGCTGGCGGGTCACGTCGCGGGCGATGAGGACGAGCCCCTCGATCGAGCCGTCGGCCGTCCGCCGGGGGGCGACGTCCAGGATGAAGCGCCCGCCGAGATGCGGGAGGTCGAACTCGGCCGTCGCCGGCTGGCCGTCGCGGATCGTGGCCGCGATCGGGTCGTCGAGCGGCGTGGTCCCTCCGCCGTACAGGAGCGCGGCCGCGGAACGGCCACGGAGCGACTCGACGGGACACCGGCAGAGGAGCGCGAAGGCGAGGTTCGCCCGCTGGATCCTCCCCTCCACGTCCTGGAGCGCCACCGGGTCGCCGATCGCGTCGAACGTGCGCTCCCACTCCCTCTTCCCCTGCGCGACCTCCCGGAAGAGGCGCGCGTTGACCATCAGCGGCGCGATCTGCTCGGCGAGGATCTCCATCAGCTGCGCGAAGCGCTCGTCGAACGCGTTCGTGTCGTACGACTCGATGTTGAGCACGCCGACGGGCGTGCCCGCGTTCCGCAGCGGGATCACGAGCTCCGAGCCGGTCTTGGCGCGCGCGAGGAAATCGGGCTGGGCGGAGTTGTCGTTCGAGAAGACGCGGGAGCCGGTCCGGAAGGCGCGGCCCATCAGCCCGACGTCGATGTTCTGCCGGTAACCCTCGAGATCGCCGACGTCGATGAGGCCGGCGCACGCGTTGAACACGAGGCAGTTCTCCGCCGGGTCGTACGTCATGATCATGACGTGCTGGTAGCCGAACGCCTCGTGGATCCTCCCCACGATGGTGCGGGTCAGCAGATCGGGATCCAGGATGCGGGTGGCCTCGCGCGAGATCCGGTGGACGATGCCGAGCGTCTCCGCCTGCTGCGTGGAGTCGTCCGAGAGCGCCTTGTGGCGGCGCAGGAGCCGGCGCCGCTCCGCGATGAGCGCGGCGGCCGCTCCGAGGACGAGCAGGAACAGGACCGGGCAGGCGATCCCTAGCGCGCGAGACATGGTGTCCTGGAAGATGGCGGCCTCCTCGGTCCGGCCCCTCGCCGCTCCCCGACGCGCGGCCGATCGGACGGGAGAATATAATTCCTTAATTCGATTGTGCCAGTCGGCCTGTCCGGCCGCCCCCCGGCGGGGCAGCGCGTGTGTACAGTAGGCGCGGCACCTCGAGCCCAGGAGATCGAGCGTGGCGCGATCCGTCGTGACCGTCGCCGGGGCGGGACCCGCGGGACTGGCCGCGGCCATCGCGCTGGCTCGAAAGGGCCTTCGTGTCCGGGTCCTCGAGCGGGCCCGAGCCGTCGGGTCGCGGTTCCACGACGACTTCCAGGGGATCGAGAACTGGAGCCGGGAGCAGGACGCTCTCGACGAACTCCGGGACGGGGGCGTCGAGCCGACCTGGTGGATGCAGCCGCTCCGGGGCGGAACGCTGTACGACTCGGCCCGCAACCCCGTTGCCGTCGCGGCCGGGCGCCCGCTGTTCTATCTGGTGAGGCGGGGAGGCGGGAAGGCGGGTTCCCTCGACCTCGGACTGCTCGAGCAGGCCGTACGCGCGGGGGTCGAGGTCGAGTTCGACCGGCGGGCCGATCCCGCCGGAGCGGACATCGACGCGACGGGGCCTCGCGGAAGGCCCTTCGCGGTGGCGCGCGGGGTGACCTTCGAGGCCGGATCGGGCGAGACGATCGTGGCGTTTCTCGACGACGCGCTCGCGCCGGGAGGGTACGCGTATTTCCTGGCGGCCGCGGGGCAGGCGACCCTGGCGACCGTGCTGTTCCGGGACTTCGCTCGGGTCGACTTCCATCTCGACCGGACGATCGAGGCGGCCGAGGAGGTCCTCGGTCTCCGCGGGATCCCGCGCGGGCCGCGCTGGAGCGGACGCGGCCGGTTCGAGATCCTGACGGTCAAGACGGCTCGCCATCCGATCGCGGCCGGGGAGGCCGCGGGATTCCAGGATCCGCTCTTCGGCTTTGGGATCCGGAGCGCGATCGTGTCCGGCATCCTCGCCGCGAGGAGCTTGGCCGAGGGCCGCGAGTACGCCGACCTCTGGCGCGAGCGCCTTCTCCCGCACCTCGCCGCCGGCGTCGTCAATCGTGCCGCCTTCACCGTGCTCGGCGATCTCGCGAAAATCGCGCTCTGCGTCGCGGTCGGGCGGTCGGGGCGGCCCGAAAGGATGCTCCGCCTTCTCTACGGTCCGACTCCGGCGCACCGGGCCCTCTACGCGATCGCGGTCAGCGCCGGCGCGCGGCCCTGGCTCCTGCGACGGCGTCGTACACGGCGACCGCCCACGTGATTCCCGAGAGCGCCACGAGGGCGATCGGCCCGACCCCCTCCCGGAAGGCGACCGGAAGGGAGTAGCCGGTGGTCGCGAAGACTCTCTCTGCGAGGGGTGAGGCCGCGAGCCAAGCGCCGGCGAGGAGCCACAGCGCGACCAGGAAGAGCGCCGCCCGCACCCGGTGCCCGGAGACCGCCTGCCCCCAGCCCGGGATCGACGCCGACGCGAGACCCGCGACGATCGGGTGCGGCGCCGAGCAGAGACGAGACCGGCATGCGAGCCGGTGCGCGTGGATCACGCCGCCGACGTGCAGGGCGCACGCCGAGGCGAGCAACGCGACGAGCGCCGCGACCGCCGCGCGAGGCGGAACGTCGAGCAGGCGGAGCGTCGGGACGATCCGGTCGATCCCCGAGACGATCGCCCAGCCGAGCGACGTGACGCAGCCGAGGCAGCTCGAGAAGAAGAGCGCCGCGGTCGGCTCACCCGAGACCAGTTGTCCCGACCCGGGCGCCAGCAGCGACATCGAGGCCGCGACGGCCGGGAGCGCCGAGACCGGAGGCGCCGACACGAAGAGCCGCCCTCTCCCCGGCGAGATCTTGGGGGCGCATGCCATGCGGGGCTTTTTCGCCCCGACCTCGCCGAGATCGTAGACTTCGACGTCCATCGCTGCCCTCTCCCCGAGCGGTCCCTAGCAATCGGGTGACCACATCGCCCGGGCCGGAATCTCGCTTCTCTCCCGCGCTCCCGCGCCCGCCGATTACGCTGCCGCGCCTCAGGTTGGGGTCAGACGTAACCAGCGTAACTGTTTGCCAGGAAAACATCGCCGTCCGAACGTTTTTGCGCTGGCCCCCGGGGACATACCTGGATGTCACTACCGGGCGCGCCGGAAGCACGCTCGAAGAGTTTCCGTCGAACCCGGCACCTATGCTCGCTGGGAATCCATCGAGATCGCGCGCTTTTCGTCGCAAACCGTTACGCTGGTAACGTCTGACCCCCTATAATGCCGCGCATGTCGAACGGGTACGATCCGGGGGAGATCGAGCCGCGCTGGCAGGCGTTCTGGCTCGAGAACGGGACGTTCGCGGTGCCGAATCCGGGGGGACCGGGGTTCGATGCCGCGAAGCCGAAGTTCTACGTGCTCGACATGTTCCCGTACCCCTCGGGAGCGGGGCTGCACGTCGGCCACCCGGTGGGGTACATCGGGAGCGACATCGTCGCGCGCCGGAAGCGGATGGAAGGGTGCAACGTGCTGCACCCGATGGGCTGGGACGCCTTCGGCCTGCCTGCCGAGCAGTACGCGATCCAAACCGGGAAGCACCCCGCGGAGACGACCGCCGAGAACGTCGCGAACTTCCGCCGGCAGCTCCGGCTGATCGGGCTCGCCTACGATTGGGATCGCGAGGTCAACACGTCGGACCCGCGGTACTACCGCTGGACGCAGTGGATCTTCGCCCGCCTCTTCGAACGCGGTCTGGTGTACGCCGCCGAGATCCCCGTGTGGTGGTGCGAGGAGCTGAAGACCGTCCTCGCCAACGAGGAGGTGATCCACGGCCGGTCGGAGCGCGGCAACTATCCGTGCGTGAGGCGGCCGCTCCGGCAGTGGATGCTCCGGATCACCGCGTACGCCGACCGCCTGGCGGACGACCTCGACCTCCTCGACTGGCCGGAGTCCGTGAAGGCGATGCAGCGCGAGTGGATCGGCCGCTCGCACGGCGCCGACATCGCGTTCCCCGTCGAGGGCGCGGCGGGCGAGTCGCTGACCGTCTTCACGACGAGGCCGGACACCCTCTTCGGCGCGACCTTCATGGTGGTCGCCCCCGAGCACCCGCTCCTTCCCCGGATCACGACCGACGACCGCCGCGCCGAGGTCCGGGAGTACGTCGCCGCGGCGGCGTCGAAGTCGGATCTCGAGCGCACGGACCTCGCCAAGGAGAAGACCGGCGTGTTCACGGGCGCCCACGCCCTGAACCCCCTCCTCGACCCGGCGGACCCCGCCGCGCGGATCCCGGTCTTCGTCGCCGACTACGTCCTCGTCGGCTACGGGACCGGCGGGATCATGGCCGTGCCGGGGCACGACGAGCGCGACCACGAGTTCGCGAGGAAGTTCGGCCTCCCGATCGTCGAGGTCGTGAGGCCGCCCGAGGGAACGCCCGGCCTCGACGAGGGGGTCTGCTTCGTCGGCGACGGGACCTCCGTGCGCTCCGGCCCGATCTCCGGTCTTCCGACTGCCGAGGCCAAGGCCCGCGTGATCCGGCTCCTCGAGGAGAGGGGCGCGGGTAGGGCGCGGACCCAGTACCGGCTCCGGGACTGGCTCTTCAGCAGGCAGCGCTACTGGGGCGAGCCGTTTCCTCTCCTCCATCTCGAAGACGGCACCGTCGTCCGGGTCCCGGACGGCGATCTCCCCGTCGAGCTCCCCCGGATGACCGACTTCACACCCTCGGCCGACGGCTCGCCGCCCCTCGCGCGCGCGACCGACTGGCTTCGCGCGAAGGACCCGGCGACGGGACGACCCGCCGGCCGGGACACCGACACGATGCCCGGATGGGCGGGGTCGTGCTGGTACTGGCTCCGCTTCATGGATCCCTGGAACGACCGCGCCCCGTTCGCCCCGGAGGCGGAGAGATACTGGGGGCCGGTCGATCTCTACATCGGCGGCGTCTCGCACGCCGTGCTCCACCTCCTCTACGCGCGCTTCTGGCACAAGGTCCTCTACGATCTCGGGATCGTCTCGACGCCGGAGCCGTTCCGGCGCCTCTTCAACCAGGGGTTCCTCGTCGCGCCGGCCTACATGGACGCGACCGACCGGTACGTCCCGGCCGACGACGTCGAGGAGCGCGCGGGGAGATTCCTGCGCCGCTCGACGGGCGAGGAGGTCCGCCAGGTCACGGCCTCGATGTCGAAGTCGCTCCGCAACGTCGTCAACCCGGACGACGTGATCCGGGAGCACGGAGCCGACGCGTTCCGCCTGTACGAGATGTTCATGGCGCCGCTCGCCGACCAGCGCGCGTGGAACACGAAGGGGATCGTCGGCTGCCGGCGGTTCCTCGATCGGGTCTGGCGCCTCTTCGTCGACCCGGAAGCGGGCGATCCGATCCGCCCCGAGCTGCGCGCGGAGCGGCCCCTCGAGGGGGCGGCGCTCGAGCTGGAGCGCTCTCTCCACCGGATGCTGAAGCGGGCGGACGACTCCTTCGGCGAGTTCAACTTCAACACCGCGGTCGCGGCCATGATGACGTTCGTCAACGAGGCCTCGGAGCGCCCGGGGGCGCTGACGCGGGCCCAGGGGGAGAGATTCGTCCGGGCGCTCGCCCCGTTCGCGCCGCACGTCGCGGAGGAGCTGTGGCGCCGCCTCGGCCACGGGGCGAGCGTCGCGGACGCCGCGTGGCCGGCCGCCGACCCCGCCTACCTGGAGGACGAGACGTTCGAGCTGGTCGTGCAGGTCCTGGGCAAGGTGCGGGGAAGGGTGTCCGCCCCCCGGTCGGCCGGCGAGGAGGAACTGCGGGCGCTCGCCCGGGGCGCCGTCGAGAAATGGCTCGAGGGGAAGACGATCGCGAAGGCGATCGTCGTCCCGGGCAGGCTCGTCAACTTCGTGACGAGGTGACGCCGGGGCGCCCCGGCCGCGCCCCGTCCCCGAGGCCGGCCGCCGCCGCGTCCACCCCGTTCCGGAAGATCGCGACCCCGTCCCCCTCGTCGGGCACGGGTCCCTCGAATCTCCGCTGTGGCCACGCCGGGTGCTGGAACCCGTACAGGAAGGCGTCCGGGTGGGGCATCAGGCCGAACAGCCTGCCCGAGGGATCGCACACCCCCGCGATCGCGCCGGGGGAGCCGTTCGGGTTCCAGGGCCACTCCTGCGTCGGCGACCCGTCCGGCCCCACGTAGCGCGCGGCGATCTGCCCGCCCTCCTCGAGCCGCGCGAGCACATCGGCGTCCGCCGCGAGGAACTTCCCCTCGCCGTGACGCGCGGGGGCGTCCATCCAGGAGAGCCCCCGCGTCCAGACGCAGGGGGACCGCGGCTCGAACGCGAGCCGGACCCAGGCGTTCCGGTAGCCGACGCGATCGTTCGGCGCGAGGGCGGCGCGCGGTGTCCGGTAGTCGCCGTCGAATCCGGGGAGCATCCCGAGCCGGACCATCGTCTGGAAGCCGTTGCAGATTCCGAGCGCGAGGCCGCCGCGCTCGAGGAACTCGACCAGCCGGTCGTACAGGCGCCAGCGGATCTTGTTTGCGAAGACCGAGCCCGCGCCCAGGTGGTCGCCGAAGGCGAACCCTCCGATGAGGGCGAGGATCTGGTACTCCGCCAGGTCCCGCGGGGCGCGCCCGTCGAGGAGGTCGAGGAGGTGGACCCGCTCCGGCGACGCGCCGGCGAGGCGGAACCCCTCGGCGGTCTCGGCCTCGCAGTTCAGGCCGAGGCCGGTGAGGACGAGGACGCGGACCGCCGCTCGCCGCTCGCGCCTCTCCTCCTCGGGGAGGGCGCGGAGCCGCTCCACCGCGCCGCCGTCCTCGGCCGGCCGCTCGGCCGAGGGCGGCGGAGGCGCGGATACGACGTGGGAGGAACGGATCTCCCCCGGGGAGAGCGTCCGCCGGAACGCGTCCTTCATCCCGTCGACGGAAAGATCGAGGCGCGGGCGCCCGCCGAAGCGGGCGAGGAGCCGGGGCTCCCGCGTCACGCGCCCGATCCTCCGGCACGCCAGCCCCCGGAAGCGCGCCTCGAACGCCCCGGCGTCCTTCGAGGACGTCGTCACGACGAACCTGCCGCACGACTCGGAGAAAAGGGCGACATCGGCAGGGAGCGCCCGGAGGTCAGGGCACGCATCGAGGTCGAGATGCATGCCGAGGCCGCCCGCCATGGCCGAGCGGGCGAGGGCCGCGGCGATCCCCCCGCGCGCCGGGGCGGCCGCGGAGCGCACGAGGCCGTCGCGCACCGCGCTCTCCAGCGCGCGGTAGAGGGGCAGCGTCTCTCCCGGGTCCACGCGCGGCGCCTTGCTCCCCACGTAGGGAGCGGGGCCGTCCGGCGGCTGCACGAGCCCGTCGCTCTCGCCGAGGTGGCGGAGGTACTCGCTCCCCCCGGTCTCGTCGCGGGTCGCGCCGAGGAGGAAGACGGCGTCGCCGGGCTCCTTGAGGTCGAGCGTCACCGCCTTCCGCACGTCGTCCATGTGGCCGATCGCCGAGACGAGCAGCGTGGGCGGGACGCTGATCTTGACCCCGCCCATCGTGGAGTCGTTCTTCATCGAGTCCTTGCCCGAGATCAGGGGGGTGCCGTAGGCGACGCACAGGTCGTGGAGACCGCGGCAGGCGCGCACGAGCTGCGCGAGCTTGTACGCTCCGTCCGGCGTCGCCGCGGACTCGACCGGGTCCGGCCAGCAGAAGTTGTCGAGAAGCGCGATCCAGTCGAGTCTCGCGCCGGCGCAGATCTGCCGCCGGACCGCCTCGTCCACGACCGCGCGCGCCATCGCCTCGGCGTCCAGGTCCGACAGGAAGGGGTGGATCCCCTCGGAGAGCGCGTACCCCTGGAACGACCCGTGCCGGGCGAGGAAGACCGTCCCCTCGGCGGGCACGTCGGCCCCCGCGCCGACCCACGGCTTGACTACCGTGAGCCCTTTGACCTCGTGATCGTAGTGGCGCGCCTTCTCCTCGCCGGAGCCCAGGTTCGGCCTCGCGAGGAGGCCGAGCAGCACGGCCGAGAGATCCTCGGGGGGAGGCCCGGCCGGATCGGCGAAGACGGGCGGCGCCCACCGCGCGACGAGATCGAGATCCGGCGCCCCCTCGTGGAGGAACTCCATCGAGAGGTGGGCGACCGTCTCGTCCCCGTACGTGACGTGGAGGTAGCCGCTGTTCGTGAACTCCCCGAGAACCGTCGCCTCCACCTCGCGCCGGCGCGCCAGGTCGAGGAACGCCTCGACCCGCTCCGGCGCCACCGCGAGCGTCATCCTCTCCTGGGCCTCGGAGAGGAGGATCTCCCAGGGGGCGAGCCCGGCATACTTGAGCGGAGCCTTCGAGAGGTCGAGGAGCGCGCCGCCCGGGCCGGCCGCCATCTCGCCGACCGAGGACGACAGCCCCCCCGCGCCGTTGTCGGTGATCGCCTCGTAGAGCCCGAGGTCGCGCGCCTCGAGAAGGAAGTCGGTCATCCGCTTCTGCGTGATCGGATCGCCGATCTGGACCGCCTGCACGGGGGAGGACTCGTCGAGCGCGGCCGACGAGAAGGTCGCCCCGTGGATGCCGTCGGCGCCGATGCGCCCTCCCGTCATCACGATCCGGTCGCCGGGCCTCGCCTTCTTCTCGTGGCCCGGGCGGCTCCCGACGGAGACCGGGAGCGCTCCGACCGTACCGCAGAAGACCAGGGGCTTCCCGACGTAGCGGGCGTCGAAGATCTCCCACCCTCGGCCGTACGGGATGCCGCTCTGGTTCCCTCCGTCGATGACGCCGGCGTGCACGCCGTCGCGGACGCGGCGCGGGTGGAGGAGCCCCTTCGGGATCGGGCCGGCGTGGAACGGCGACGCGAAGCAGTACCCCCACACGTTCGCCAGGAGGTCGGCGCCGAGACCGGTCCCGAACGGGTCCCGGTTGACTCCGACGATCCCCGTGATCGCCCCGCCGTACGGGTCGAGCGCCGACGGGGAGTTGTGCGTCTCGACCTTGTAGACGAGGTTGACCCGCTGGTCGAAGGCGATCACGCCCGCGTTGTCGTGGAAGACCGAGACGAGCCACGACACGCCGTCGCGCGCCAGGATCTCCCGGTTCACCCGGTCGGTCGCCCCGCGGATGAACGTCCGGAACAGGGAACGGATCGTCTGCGCGGGACGGCCCGGCTCCTCGTACGCGATCGTCGCGTGGAAGATCTTGTGCTTGCAGTGCTCGCTCCAGGTCTGCGCGAGGCACTCGATCTCGACGTCGGTCGGGGCCCCGCCCAGGCCGAGCGCGGTGCGGCGAGGGTCGCTGCCCGCGCGGCGGAAGTGGTCGCGGATCGCGCGCATCTCGGCGAGCGTGAGGGACAGCAGGCGCTCCCGGCTGAGGCGGAGGAGCTCGTCGTCGCCGACGTCGAGGGAGACCGGGAGGACGGCCGGACGCTCGTGGCCGGCCACCTTGGGGACGGAGAGGTCGGGAGGGGAAGACTCCCACTCGCTCCGCGTCTGCACGAGGACGGTCTGGATCACCGGGTTCGCGAGGAGGCCCCACGCGATCCGCTCCGCGGCGCCGCGGTCCACGCCGTCCAGGAGGTACAGCGTCGAGGTGTACACCGCCGCCTGGTCCCCGAGGGGGCGGCCGAGGGTGTCCTCGATGCAGATCCTCGCGCTCTTGCCGACGGGGTCGGTGACGCCCGGCTTGTACGCGACGGTGACGGCAGCGTCGAACGGACCGTCCTCGACGCGCCCGAGCGCCCCCTGCTGCCGGACCGGGTCGGCGAACTCCGCGACGATGCGCTCGGCCTCCCCCGGGGCGAGCGGCGCCTCGATGCGATAGACGTCGCGCGTGCGGACGCCGGCGACGGGAATCCCGAGGAATCCGCGGACCGTGCGGGCCGCCTCTTCCCCGCGCGGATCCGGAAGCCCGCGGCGCGATGCGATCTCGATTCGGGTGATCAAGGGGAGCCGCCTCCGAGGCGCGAAGGGTAGTGCAACGCGGTGGACCGGTGCAACGGCGCGGAGCGCATGCAGCCCGCCGCGAGCCGGGTGCGGTGGCCCCGCAGCGGCCGGTCGGCGGAAGCGGCGACTTCCGGCCCGTCGGGAGCGTATTCCAAGGGTGACAGCGCAGGCGGTCCTCCGGTGGACCGTCCGTTCCTCCTCCGGTCGCGGCGCGCGGGTTTTCCCCCCCACCCGCGCGCCGTGCTCTTCGCGGGCCACCCTTTGGTATCCTCCCGTCTCGGACCACCCGGGAGGGAACATGCGCGACCATCCAGGCGTCCTCTTCCTCATGACCTTCGGACTCGCCCTCTCGTCCCTGGGGGCGGGAAGGCCCGCCAAGACGGAGAAGCCCATGACGGAACCCGCGAGCGAGGCGAAGTCCCCGGGCACGCGGGTCGCGCGGTGGCTCGTGCTCGGCCCCGCGCCCGACCCGCTGCCGGCGTTCCACGACGAGAAGCCCGGCGGCTACGGGGTGGAGGGCCTGCTGAAGGCCGAAACCTTCCCCCCCGAGGCTCGGCGGCCCGCGGAAGGGTCGGACGAGGCATGGTTCGGGGGCGCGCGCCTCGCGTGGTCCGCCCGGGACGGCGCCCTGGACGGCACGCTCGATCTCGCGCCCCCGGAGGAGGGAGGCCGCCCGGCGAGCGCCTGGCTCGCCGCCTATCTCGAGACCGACCGCTTCCGCTCCGTCGAGCTCGAGGTTCTGGGGACCCACCCGCGCCGGGCCTGGCTCGACGGCGAGCCGGTCGCGGCGGGAGGAACGGAGGAGAAGGAGGCGCCGCCCTCGCCGGTGAAGGGGAAGCTCGCGCTCACGACCGGCAAGCATCTCCTCGTGGTCCGCACCGTCTACGACCCCGCCCGCGGCGGGCCGTGGCGGTCGGGGGCCGTCCTCCGCGGAGCGGAGGGGGAGCCGGCTCCCCCCGTCGGCGCGACGCTCGACCCTTCGCGGGTCCTCGACATCCTCGACATCCTCGACGCGCCGGTCGTCAAGGCGCTCGCGGTCGCTCCCGACGGCGTCGAGGCGGCGGCGACGCTCTCCCGCGTGATCCCCGGAACGGACGACTCGGAGTCGTGGGTCGAGATCCGCAGGGTCGCGGACGGGTCCCTCGTCCGCGCCTTCCGGGGAGGGCCGTCCGTCTCACAGGTCGAGTACGACCCCGCGGGGCGGTTCCTGTCCTACGCCACGACCGAGAAGGGCTCGGGCGACTCGCCCGACAAAACGACCCTGTGGCTCCTGGACCGGGCGACGCAGGAGGTGCGGCAGTTGCTCGAGCGGGTCGAGAGCTTCTCGACGTACGCGTGGTCGCCCTGCGGGGGCGCGATCGCGTACTCCGTCACCGTGAAGCCCGAGCCGGACAAGCGCGGCGTCAAGCGGATCGAGGGGCTGCTCGACCGGCAGCGGGACTTCCGCACGAAGAGCTACCTCCACCTCGCGGTCGTCCCCGAGGGGACTCGCCGCAGGCTGACCGCGGGGGCGCTGTCGGCCGGCGGAGGGGCGTTCTCGCCCGACGGAGGGCGGATGGTGTTCCTCCGCGAGGTCGAGGACGTGTCGAGCCGTCCGTACTCGAGGAAGGAGATCTGGGAGATCGATCTCCGGACCTTCGAGGCCCGGAAGCTCAGGGACGGATGGTGGGTCGAGTCGGCGCAGTACTCGCCGGACGGGAAGAGGCTCCTGATCCAGGCCGGGCCTTCCGAGTTCGGATCGGCCGGCGTCAAGGTGCCGGACGGGACGGTCCCGAACGAGGGGGACGGCCAGCTCTACGTGTGGGACCCCGCGCTGGGCCAGGTCGATCCGATCACGCGGGACTTCGATCCCGCGGTCGTGGGCGCGTGGTGGAGCCGCGCGGACGGCGCGATCTACATCAAGGCCGAGGACCGCGACCGCGTGCGGCTCTTCCGGTACGATCCGGTCTCCCGCGCCTTCACCCCGCTCGACGCCGGCGTCGACGTCGTGCGCGAGGTCGCGTGGGCGGCGGCGGCGCCGAAGGGCGCGGCCTCCGGCACGTCGCCGTGGGCGCCCGAGGCGGCGTTCGCGGTCGACGCGGGCGGAGCGCGGCCCACGCTTCTCCTCCGGCCCTCGGGCGACCGGCTCGCCGGGCTCGCGAGAGGCGCCGTGGAGCCCTTCGCGTTCCGGGCGTCGAGCGGCCGGGAGATCGACGGGCGCGTCTACCTGCCGCCCGGCTTCGACCCCGCCGCGCGGTATCCGGTCCTCGTGTACTACTACGGGGGCACGTCGCCGGTCGGGCGCGACTTCGGCGGGCGGTACCCGAAGGAGTGGTGGGCGGCGAACGGCTACGTCGTCTACGTCCTGCAGCCGTCGGGGGCGACCGGCTTCGGCCAGGCGTTCTCGTCGCTCCACGTGAACGATTGGGGCGAGATCGTTTCCCGGGAGATCATCGAGGGGACGAAGGCGTTCCTTGCGGCGCACCCGTACGCCGATCCGGCGAAGGTGGGGTGCATCGGCGCGTCGTTCGGCGGCTTCATGACCGAGGTCCTGCTCACCCGGACCGACCTCTTCGCCGCCGCCGTCTCGCACGCCGGCATCTCGTCCATATCGTCCTACTGGGGGGAGGGGTACTGGGGCTACTCGTACAGCGCGCTGGCCACGGCGGGCTCGTTCCCGTGGAACCGCAAGGACATCTACGTGGACCGCAGCCCGCTCTTCCATGCCGACAAGGTGAAGACGCCGCTGCTTCTCACGCACGGAGCCTCGGACACCAACGTTCCCCCGGGGGAGAGCGCGTCGTTCTACACGGCGCTGAAGCTCCTGGGGTCTCCCGTCGAGCAGCTGGAGATCGAGGGGACGGACCACGTTCTCGAGGACCACGCGAAGCGTGCCGTCTGGTCCCGCGCAGTCCTGGCCTGGTTCGACCGCTGGCTCAAAGGGCAGCCGGAGTGGTGGGAGCACCTGTTCCCCCCGACCAAGTGACGGGCGGGGGGAGGGCTCCCGGCGCGGCGGACGCGGTCACTCGACGGTGACGGAACCTCCCGCCCACGTCGCCGGGATGGAGTTCCCGGGGGGCGGCTGGCTGGAGTCCGTCAGCTCGCAGTAGTCGGCGACGAAGTCGATCCGTGCGCCGGCGGCGTCCGACGCCGCGAGCAGGCGGATCACCAGGAGATCGGCGTCCTCCGTCACGTCGACCCCGGGGACCGTCCCCTCGTCGTTCTGGAGGCGCGAGATCCCGACCTTGACGATCCCGGGCTCGGACGTCGAGTCCACCTCGCAGACGACGGTGACGCCTTCCTCGGCGAGGACCGATCCGGAGGCGTCGTAGCCGGCGAAGTAGATCTCGTCGGTGTCGAACGCGATCCGGAACGCGGCCCCGAAGAGGTCCTCGATCCCGCGCGCGGAGACCCGCACGTCGAAGTAGCGGCCGTCCACAGTTCCCGGCCGGAGCGTGACGCTCCCCTCCGGCGCGGGGTCGGCATCGGGCACGAACACCGCCGTGGGCTCGGGGGCGATCGTCGTGCTGGTGCCGGAGCATCCCGCCAGCGCGAGCGCGGCGAGGACGAGCGACGCGGGGAGAAGGGCTCGGATCGGACGCATGGACGTTTTCCTCTCCGTCGTCACGGGCACGAGAATCCGAAGAATGCGGCGACGTAGGCGACATCGTCCCCGTCGACGACTCCGTTGCCGTCGATGTCCGCGGCGGGATCGTAGCGGGCGGGCGTTCGCGCGGCGCTGGACGCGAAGGCGGTTGCCAGGCGCACGAGGTCCCTCCCGTCCACCTCGCCGTCCCGGTCGACGTCGGGGGGGGTCGGCGTCGCTCCGTTCGTGCCTCCGAGATGGCCCGCATTCGCCCGGAGGCCGTTGGGCTGGGGCTCGCCCGAGAAGTCCCGTGCCGGGTCTGCGGCGTCGAGAGCGGCGGAGCAGAGGTCGAGGGTGAAGCCGGGGAGGAGGACCGGGTCGCCGAAGACGTTGCCGTCCTCGACGATCGTCTCGTCCGCGATCGTCCGCTCGAAGTCCTCCCACCCGTCCGTGTACACGTCGTTCCAGGCGACCCGGACCTCGAGGTCCCTTCCCGTGCCGTTCATCACCTTCCCCGCTTCGAAGGGAAGGGGGCCCCCGATCGCAGTCCCGACGTTCTCCGAGAGGACGGAGTTCCGGATCGCGACGCGGGCCGCCGCGGGCGCCGACGTGTCGGATTCGATCTCGACCCCCGCGGCCCCGACGTCGCTGCGGTTCGACGCGAGGGTCGAGAAGTCGGCGTCGAGCGATAGCGTGCCGTCGGTCCCTCCGAGGAAGACGAACAGGGCCCCGCCGGTGGCCGCTCCCGCTTCCTCGTCCTCGGCCGCGTTGTCCGCGACCAGGTTGCGGAGGAAGCTCGCCGCGATGCCCGCGGGGGCGTCCGAGACCGCCCGCAGCTCGAACCCCCCGCCGTGCGAGCCGGCGACGTTTCCTCGGACCTCGTTGCCCGAGAGGAGCACCGCGGCCGCCGGAGCGCCCGGGGCCGAGCGCGCGATCGCGCGGAGCCCGCCTCCCCCGACCCCCGCGCCGTTTCCGACGATCTCGTTCCCCTCGACGGCGAGGGAGCCCGCGTCGCCGGTAGCCGCGAGGCCGAGACCGAGGTCGAGGTCCAGGGCGCCGCCCGAGCCCATCGCCTCGTTCGCCGAGAGGCTGTTGCCGAGCGCTTCCAGGGCGCTCCCCGCGCCTCCCGCGACGGCCAGGCGCGCCCCGCCGCCGTCCCCGCCGGCGGCGTTCGCGCGAACCTGGCTCCCGGTCAAGGCGAGCCGCGCGGCGGCGCCGGCCGCGAGGTCGACGGAGAGTCCGCCTCCGGAGGCGTCCGCCTCGTTCCCTCCGAACGTGCCGTCGCTGACGCGGACGAACGCGGATCCGCCCCCGCCGCCGTCGTCCACCGAGATCGCGAGCCCGCCGCCCTCGAATCCTGCGTTCTCTTCCACCGTGTTCCCATCGATCTCGATCGCGATCCATCCCGCGCCCGAGCTCTCGATCGCGAGCCCGCCGCCGTCCCCCGCCGCGGCATTCCCGGACACCGTGTTCCCGCGGGAAACGAGGCGTGTGCCCGTTCCGGGGCCGGTCGCCGCCAGGGCGTGGATCCCCCCGCCCTTCCCCGCGTCGGCGGCGTTGTCGAGGACCGAGTTGTCCGAGACCGTCGCCTCCGTGACCTCGAGGCAGGGGCCGAGGACCGCGCACGGGCCCTCGAGCCCGGCGTCGTGGCAGTCCCGGAGGTCCCGGCAGCGCACCGTCGGGTCGTCCCGGCAGACGACGCAGTCGGAGTCGGCCTCGCACGCGAGCGCGGAGTCCGCGAAGCAGCGGACCGGGGCGGGGGAGGCCGCCGGAAGGATCGCGATCCCTCCGCCCGATCCGGACCCGGCGCGGTTTGCCGCGATCCAGTTGTTGACGATCGCTCCGGATCCCTCGAGGCGGACTCCGGAGGAGCCCCCGCCGCGCACGGTGAACCCCTCGATGGAAGATCCCGAGCCGAGGGCGATCACCGGGACGGACGGGAAGGGCTCGCAGGCCGTCCCCTCGGCGCAGTCGCCGTCCGCCGCGCACCAGGCGCCGCCCGCGCCGCCGCAGAGACCGCCGATGCGGACGCACGCACCGAAGTCGCAGCCGAGGTCCGCGCAGTTCGCGTTCTCCGTGCACTCGACGTCCGGGTGGTCCCGGCACGCGCCGACCGTCTCGTCTTCGGGGATGACGCACTCGTCGACGGCGCAGCCGGCCGCGCCGTCGTTGGAGCAGATCCCGGTGCTCGCGGTCCCCGTGCAGGTCTCTCCCTCGGGGCAGTCGGCGTCCTCCGTGCAGTAGGTCGTCTGCGTCGTGCTGCAGACGGTGGCGATGCAGGTGCCCGCGCACTGCTCCTCGCCGTCGCCGTAGCAGGCGAGCCCCAGCCGGTCCTCGCACGTGCTGCCGCCGCAGATCCCCGTCCCGTCCAGGATCGTTCTCGCCCTGTCGTTCGAGTCCTCCTCGATCGCGTCGGCCAGCACGGCGAGCGCCTTCGCCGAGGCGTCCACGCACTCGAAGTAGGCTCCGGGGAGGACCCGCACGGTGTCCCCGCTCGCGGCGGCCGCGGCGGCGTGGGCCACCGTGCGGAAGGGGGCGGATTCGCTCCCCGTGCCGCTCGCGTCGTCGCCGTCCGGGGATACCCACCACGTCGCGCCGAGGGCGGGGCCGGCGGCCGCGAGGGACGACGCCAGCAGCGTCCGGAGCAGCAGGGTTCTTCCGCGGCCCATCGCGAGCGCCTCCCCGTCGCGGCCGGAGCGAGCCCGCACGGCCCTTCCCGACCCGCGCGACGCCGTCGAGACGAATTCAGACTGTACCTCAATCGGGATGCGCCGACTACTCCGGGCCCGGCGGCGCCCGCCCCGGAGGGGGCTCACTCGACGCGCAGGACGGCGAGAAACGCCTCCTGGGGGATGTCGACCCGCCCCACCCTCTTCATGCGCTTCTTCCCCTCCTTCTGCTTCTCGAGGAGCTTGCGCTTCCGGGTGACGTCGCCGCCGTAGCACTTGGCGAGCACGTTCTTGCCCACCGGCCGGACGGTCGTGCGGCAGAGGATGCGGCTCCCGATCGCCGCCTGGATCACGACCTCGAAGAGCTGGCGGGGGATCAGCTCCTTCATCTTGACGGCGAGGGCGTGGCCCTTCTGCTCGGCCTTGTCCCGGTGGCAGATCAGCGAGAGGGCGTCCACCGGCTCGCCGTTGACGAGGAGGTCGAGCTTGATCATGTCGCTCTCGCGATAGCCCGCGAGATGGTAGTCGAGCGAGGCGTAGCCGCGCGAGCACGACTTGAGCTTGTCGAAGAAGTCGAGGACGACCTCGTTGAGAGGCATCTCGTACTCGAGGAGGACGCGCGTCTTCGAGAGGTACTGGAGCTTCCTCTGCGTTCCCCGGCGCTCCTCCGCGAGTTTCAGGACGTTCCCGACGTACTCCGGCGGCGTGATGATCATCGCGACGATGATCGGCTCCTCGATCCGCTCGATGACCTGCTGGGGCGGGAGCTTGCTCGGGTTGTGCACTTCGACGGTCTCGCCCTTCGCGGTCGTCACGCGGTAGGAGACGTTGGGCGCGGTCGTGACGAGGTCGAGGTCGAACTCCCTCTCGAGCCGCTCCTGGACGATCTCCATGTGGAGGAGGCCCAGGAAGCCGCAGCGAAAACCGAAGCCCAGCGCCCCCGAGGTCTCGGGCTCGTAGCGGAACGCGGAGTCGTTGAGCCGGAGCTTCTCCAGCGCGTCCCGGAGCCCCTCGTAGCTCGCGGCATCGGTCGGGTAGAGCCCCGCGAACACCATCGGCTTCGCCTCGCGGAACCCGGGGAACGGCCGCGGGGTCGGGTTCCGGTCCTCCGTCACCGTGTCGCCGATCTGGCAGTCCGCGATCTTCTTGATGTTGGCGATCACGAAGCCGACCTCGCCGACGGAGATCTCCTCCCGGGAGGCGGGCTTCGGCGTGAACACGCCGAGCTCCTCGACGTCGTAGGTGCCTCCGGTGTTCATCAGCCGGATCCGCGTTCCCCGGCGGAACGTGCCGTCGACGACGCGCACGAGCATGACGACGCCGCGGTACGGGTCGTACCAGGAGTCGAAGATCAGGGCCTTCGGCGGCGCGTCGTAGGAGCCGCGGGGCGGCGGGACCAGCGCGACGATCGCCTCGAGGATCTCGTCGATCCCGATCCCCTCCTTCGCGGAGGCGGCGATCGTGTGGGCCGTGTCGATCCCGATGATGCTCTCGATCTGCTCCTTGACGCGGTCGATGTCGGCGCCCGGGAGGTCGATCTTGTTCAGGACCGGGATGACCTCGAGGTCGTTCTCCACCGCCATGTAGGTGTTGGCGAGCGTCTGCGCTTCGACTCCCTGGCTCGCGTCCACGACGAGCAGCGCCCCCTCGCAGGCCGCGAGCGAGCGCGACACCTCGTACGAGAAATCGACGTGCCCCGGCGTGTCGATCAGGTTGAGGACGTACTCCTCTCCGTCCCTCGCGCGGTGCGCGAGCGTCACCGCGTGGCACTTGATCGTGATCCCTCTCTCGCGCTCGAGGTCCATGGCGTCGAGCATCTGGTCGTGCATGTCGCGGACCGCGACCGCCCCTGTCCGCTCGAGCAGGCGGTCGGACAGAGTCGTCTTCCCGTGGTCGATGTGGGCGATGATGCTGAAGTTCCGGATGCGCTGCGACTTCATGTTCGACTTCGCAGTATAGCTTCTGGGGTCAGACATTACCGGCGTTTCCCCCGGCGACCGCCGGGAGGGCGCAACTTCTTGAAACGAAGGAGCTTCGGATCGCGTCCCGCAAGACGTCGCCCGGCGCCGTCCTCGATAACCTTCGATCCGCGGGCTTTCTCCATGAAAAGGCAACGCTGGAAACGTCTGACCCCGTCAAAGGCGCCAGTTGGGGTCGGCGAGGAGGCCGGGGCCGGCGTGGAGGCCTCGCTCGAGGTGCAGGAACCCCGCCGTGGCGATCATCGCCGCGTTGTCGGTCGTGTGCTCGGGGGAGGGGGCGAAGACGGACAGGCCGTGCTCCGCTCCCGCCTCGGAGAGCGCCCTTCGCAGCCTGCGGTTGCAGGCGACCCCGCCTGCGACGAGGACCGTGCGCACCCTCTCGCGGCGGCAGGCGCGAAGCGTCCCGTCGACGAGAGCGTCCACGACGGCCCTCTGGAACGACGCGACGACGTCGCGCACCCGCGGCGACGCCTCGCCGCCGACCGCCGACCCGCGGGCGATCCCCTCGGCCTGCGCGAGCCGGCGCACCGCGGTCTTGAGGCCGCTGAACGAGAAGTCGAGCGATCGGTCCTTCATCACCGCCTTCGGGAACGGGACCGCGCTCTCGTCCGCTCCCTCCGACAGCCGGTCGATGATCGGGCCTCCCGGGTACCCGAGCCCCAGGAGCTTGGCGACCTTGTCGAACGCCTCGCCGGCCGCGTCGTCGCGCGTCCGGGCCAGGAGGCGGTAGGCGCCCTCCTCGGGGCACAGGTACAGCGACGTGTGGCCCCCCGAGACGACGAGCGCGACGGCGGGGAACGGGATCTCCGGGCGATCGAGGAAGGGGGAGCGGATGTGCCCCTCGAGGTGGTTCACGGCGAGCAGCGGCACGCGCCGCCGCCACGCGATCGCCTTGGCGGCCGCGAGGCCGACGAGAAGCGACCCGACGAGGCCCGGGCCCGCCGTGACGGCCACCGCGTCGATCGCCTCGACGCCGGCTCCCGAGCGGCCGAGGGCCTCCGCGATCACGGGCCCGATCGCCTCCACGTGATGCCGCGACGCCAGCTCCGGCACGACGCCGCCGTACCGGCGGTGGACGTCGACCTGGGACGCGACGACCGACGACAGGATGCGCGAGCGATCTTCGACGACGGCGGCGGCGGTCTCGTCGCAGGACGTCTCGATGCCGAGGATCCGGGCGGTCACGGGGGGACCGCCGCTGCGAGCAGCGCGCGGAGCGACCGGGTGTACGGCGGCCTCGCGATCCCTCGCTCCGTCACGATGGCCGTCACGTACCGCGCCGGGGTGACGTCGAACGCCGGATTCCGGGCGACGATCCCGCGGGGGGCGATCCGCGCGCCAAGGACCTCGGTCACCTCCGACGGGTCGCGCTCCTCGATCGGAATCCGATCGCCGTCTGCGCAGGCGGGGTCCACGGTCGACAGCGGGGCCGCTACGTAGAACGGGACGCGGTGGGCGTCCGCCAGCACGGCGAGAGGGTACGTCCCGATCTTGTTCGCGACGTCCCCGTTCGCCGCGATCCGGTCGGCCCCGACGACGACGAGGTCGATCTCTCCGCGGCGGAGGATGCTCCCCGCCATCCCGTCCGTGATGAGGGTCGTCTCGATGCCGTCCCGCAGCAGCTCCCACGCCGTCAGCCTGGCGCCCTGGAGGAGCGGCCGCGTCTCGCCCGCGAGCACCCGGACCTTCTTCCCCGCCTCCCGGGCCGCGCGGACCACGCCGAGCGCGGTGCCGTACCCCGCGGTCGCCAGGCCGCCCGCGTTGCAGTGGGTCAGGATCGTCGCCCGGCCGGGAACCAGCTCCGCGCCGTGGCGCCCGATCCTCCGGCAAGCGTCGAGGTCCTCGTCCCGGATGCGGAGCGCCTCGTCCTCGAGCGACGCCGCGATCCCGCGCGGGTCGAGCCCGGCGGCCCGCGCCCTCGCCGCCTCGGCGAGCATCCTGCCGACGGCCCAGGACAGGTTCACCGCCGTCGGGCGCGCGGCGCCGATCGTCGCGGCGGCCTGCTCGAGCTTCCGGTCGAACGCCTCGGCGTCGAGATCGGAGGCGAGCGTTGCCTCGAGCGCCACTCCGAAGGCCGCTGCGACCCCGATCGCCGGCGCCCCGCGGACCGTCAGGGAACGGATCGCGTCCGCCACCTGCTCCGCGGTCTCGAGCTCGGCATAGACCTCCTCGAGCGGGAGCTTTCGCTGATCCAGGACCCGCACGCCGCGCGCCGTCCGCTCGACCGTCGTGAACATGGGCGGATTATAGGGCGCGCCGGGCGCCGGGACGCGGGCGCCGTCCGATTCCGATACAATCCCCGCCGGAGCGCCCATGTTCCCCCTGCTGGAGGTCGAGAGCCTGCGCGTCCGCTACGACGGCCTCTTCGGGCCCGTCGCCGCCGCGGACGGCGTGTCGTTCCGCGTGGAGGAGGGGGAGACCTACGCGCTCGTGGGCGAGTCGGGCTGCGGCAAGACCGCGACGGCGCTGGCGATCCTGCGCCTGGTGGAGCCGGGGCGCATCGAGGGGGGGCGAGTCGTCTTCGACGGCAGGGATCTCCTCCGGATCCCCGAGCGGGAGATGCGCCGCGTCCGGGGGGCAGAGATCGGCATGGTGTTCCAGGAGGCGGCCGCGGCCCTGAACCCCGTGCTCAAGGTGGGGACCCAGGTCGGCGAGTCGCTCCGGATCCACCGGGGGCTCTCGCGCCGCGCCGCGATGGACGAGGCGGTGCGCCTGCTGCGCCTCGTCGCGCTCCCCGACCCCGACCGGCACGCCCGCGCGTACCCGCACGAGCTGTCGGGGGGGATGATGCAGCGCGTGATGCTCGCGATCGCGCTCTCGTGCTCCCCGAGGCTCCTGATCGCCGACGAGCCGACGACGGCGCTCGACGTGACGATCCAGGCGCAGATCCTCTCGCTCCTCCGGCGCCTCAAGCGCAAGATGGGCCTGACCGTGCTCGCGATCACGCACGACCTCGGCGTCGTGGCGGAGAACGCCGACCGCGTCGGCGTGATGTACGCGGGCCGGCTGGTCGAGGAGGCCCCCGTCGCGGACCTCTTCCGCGACCCGCGGCATCCGTACACGCAGGGGCTCCTCCGGTCGATCCCGGGCGCCTCCCCGCCGAGGGCGGGCGCGGGGGGCGCACGCCCCCGGCTCCCGACCTTGGCCGGGGCGGTTCCCGATCCGGCCTCTGTGCCGCCCGGATGCCGCTTCCACCCGCGCTGCCCGAGGGCCTTCGAGCCGTGCCCGAGGATCGAGCCCCCGGCCGTCGAGGTCGGACCGGGCCGGCGGGTCGCCTGCTTCCTGGAGGGCGCGGCGACGGCCGCGGGAGAGGGCCGGTCATGACGCGGATCGGAGGCCCCCTCGTCGAGGCCCGAGGGCTCGTCAAGTCGTTCGCGCCGCGGCGCGGCTGGCTCGGCCGCCCCGGACCCCGGGTGCGCGCGGTGGAAGGGGTCGACCTCGCCGTCCGGGCAGGGGAGACGGTCGGTCTCGTCGGCGAGTCCGGCTCCGGGAAGTCCACGACCGGCCGCATGCTCGTCCGCCTCGTGGAGCCCGACTCCGGCTCGATCCGGTTCGACGGCGCCGATCTGCTCGCTCTCGAGGGACGCGCCCTCAGGAGGAGGCGGCGCGAGTTCCAGATCGTCTTCCAGGACGCCCACGGAGCGCTGAACCCGCGCATGAAGGTCGGGAGCATCGTGGGCGAGCCGCTCGAGATCCACGGGATCGGCGCGACGCGCGCGGAGCGGCGGGAGCGCGTCCGCGCGCTCCTCGCCGAGGTCGGTCTCGATCCCTCGTCGGCAGAGAAGTACCCGCACGAGTTCTCGGGGGGCCAGCGGCAGCGGATCGGGATCGCCCGCGCGATCGCGTGCTCTCCGAGATTCGTGGTCGCCGACGAGCCGGTCTCGGCCCTCGATCCGCCGGTGCAGGCCCAGATCGTGAACCTGCTCGCGGACCTCCAGGAGCGGATGGGCCTCGCGTACCTCTTCATCGCCCACGATCTCCGGATCGTCGAGCACATCAGCGACCGCGTGATGGTCCTGTACCTCGGCCGCATCGTCGAGGAAGCCCCCTCCGCGGACCTCTACCGGGAGCCCCTCCATCCGTACACGCGCGCGCTCCTGGCGTCGGCCCCGAGGCCGGTGCCCGGCCCCCCGGCGAGGTCCGCCGTCGCCGGAGAGCCGCCCTCGCCCACGGCGCCCCCGCCGGGGTGCGCCTTCCACCCCCGCTGCCCGATCGCCGACCAGGACTGCGCACGGCTCCGCCCGGCGCTCCGGGCCGCGGGTGACAATCGGCGCGTGGCGTGCCATCTTGTTGGACCCCTTGCACCTTCGCCGCCGGCGGCTGAAACCGCGGGAAACGACGGCGCGTAACAAATCGCGAGCCCGCACGCGCGTCGGGCAGGACAACGGAGGTTTCGACGTGAGACGAACGCCGATCGTGCTCCTGGCAGCCGGCCTCATCCTCACCGCGCTCCCGGCGCCGCCCGCCGCGGCCCAGGACCCGGCCCCCGCGGACGAGGGGACGCCCCTCGCGCTCGCGGAGGCTCTCCGGACGGCGCTGGCGAACAACCTGGACCTCGTCATCGCCCGGAGGGACCCGCAGATCGCCGCGGCGGGGATCGACGTCCAGGAGGCGAACTTCGACCCGACGCTCGGGGCGACCGCGGCCTTCGCTCGGAGCGACGTCGACGAGACGATCACCTCCGTGAGCGAGGAGGGCGAGTCGGTCACGGAGAGCACCTCCGCGACCGACAACCCGTCGGTCGACGTCTCGTGGGGGCAGAACCTGAAGTTCGGCGCCCGGTACGACGTCACGCTCAACGCCCTCGAGAGCGACACGTCGCCGTCGATCGGCATCGACCGGGCGACCGGCTTCATCGTCGAGAGCGACCCGCTCTACCGGCAGCACTCGATGGCCCTCAGCTTCGAGATGCCCCTCCTCCGGGGGTTCGGGACCGAGGTGACGACGGCGGACATCGTCCTGGCCCGGAGCGGCCTCGAGATCAGCCGGGAGGATCTGCGGCTCCAGGCGCAGACGACGATCCAGACGGTGGAGAACGCATACTGGGACCTCCTCGCCTCGATCGAGGCGCTCCGCGTCGCGCGGGAATCGCTCAAGCTGGCGCAGGACCTCCTTGACCTCAACCGGAAGAAGGTCGAGGTGGGGACGCTCGCGCCGATCGAGATCACGCAGGCCGAGGCCGGAGTCGCCTCCCGCGAGGAGAGCGTGATCGTGGCCGAGACCGCGGTGGAGAACGCCGAGGACGGCCTGCGGCAGCTCCTCGCCGTTCCGCAGCAGGACCCGTCGTGGTCGCGGCACATCGTTCCCACCGACCGGCCCGAGTACAGGGAGATGAAGCTCGACGCGGAGGCGCTCCTCGCGAAGGCGCTCGAGAGTAGGCCCGAGATCGTCACGGCGAAGAAGCGGCTCCAGGAATCGGAGCTGAGCGAGCGGGTCGCGAAGAACGCGGTCAAGCACGACCTGACCCTCGGCGCCTCGGTCGGCCCGACCCGGAGCGACTACGATGTGCGGATTCACTACCTGAACCAGACCCTCCTCCCGCAGGACGCCAAGACGTCCATGGACCAGCTCGACTGGCGGATCGGGCTGACCTACGGCATCCCGATCTTCAACCGCGCGGCCAAGGCCAACTACGCGGTCGCGACCCTGAACCGGGAGAAGAGCGAGCTCGGCGTCCGGAACGTCGAGCAGACGATCCGCGTGGACGTGCGGCGCGCCGTTCGCAGCGTCGAGTCGGGAGTCAAGCGCGTCGCCGCCGCTCGCGCGAACACCGTGCTCCAGCGGAGGACGCTCGAGGCCGAGCAGAAGAAGTTCGACAACGGCATGAGCACCTCCTTCGAGGTCCTCCAGATCCAGACGGATCTCCTGAACGCCCAGGTCGCCGAGATCCAGGCGATCCTCGACTACACGAAGGCCCTCGCCGATCTGGAGCGCGCGCAGGGGACCCTTCTCGAGGCGCGCGGGCTCGAGCTCGCCGACGCCGGGAGGCAGTGACGATGGAAGCTACGCCGAAGCCGATCGAGCCGGGGGGGGAGATGGGCCTGGGAGCGAAGCTCGCGAACGTGTTCTTCTCGCCCGCGGCGACGTTCGAGTCGGTCGCACGGAGGCCGGGGTGGGACTGGCTCGTGCCGGTCCTGCTGATCCTCGTCCTGGGCGTCGCCGGGGCGTTCGTCATCGCGCCGAAGATCGACGTGGACGACGCCGTCCGGATCCAGATGGAGAGGATGGAGAAGGCGCAGCCCGGGATGTCGGGCGCGGACCGCGAGCGGATCGAGGAGACCTCGCGGAAGAGCATGACCGCCTTCACGCAGGGGCCGCTGCGCTTCGTCGGCCCGGTCGTCGGGGTCGTCCCCGTCTTCCTGGTCCCCCTGTTCTACCTCGGCGTCTCGGCCGCCTGGGGGAAGGCGGGCCGGTACCTGGCGATCCTGGGAGGGTACGCCTGGGTCCAGATGGTGCAGGTGCTGAAGGGGATCCTGATGCTCGCGATCGGCTCGACGAGGGACTCGATCGGCATCGAGGAGATCGAGGGCCTCGTCAAGTCGAACCTCGGGGCGTTCCTGGATCCGGGGACCGCGAGCCGGCCGCTGTTCGCGCTCGCCTCGAGCGTGGACGTCTTCGAGATCTGGGCGGTCGTGCTCGGCTCGATCGCGCTCTCGAAGACGACGCGCCTGAGCCCGAAGGGCGCCGCGGCCACCGTCGCCGGCCTCTGGATCGTCTGGATCCTCGTGAGGACGGGCCTGGCGGCGGTCGGATCGGCCTTCGGAGGCTAGGGGAATCCCCTTGACGACCCTGCGAAAGATCCTCGTCCTACTCGCCGCCGCCTGCGTCCTCGGCGCGATCGTCGCAGTCTCGCTCCTCGCGAAGCGGAGCGGCGAGAAGGGGAAGGAGGTCTACCTCGCCAAGGCCGAGAGGAAGGACGTCGTCGCCGCGGTGACGGCGACGGGGCGAATCGAGCCCCGCACGAAGGTCAACGTCCAGTCGTCGGTCATCGGCGAGATCGTGGAGCTCCCGGTGAAGGAGGGGGATGCGGTCCGGAAGGGGGACCTCCTCGTCCAGGTCGACCGCGCCACGTACCGGTCCGAGGTGGACCGGCTTCGCGCGAACCTCCGCATGGGGCGGATCGCCGTGGAGCAGCAGGAGGTCGCCCTCGAAGGCCTTCGCCGGACCTTCCGGCGCGCCGAGGCGCTGTTCCAGGGCTCCCTCGTCCCGCAGCAGACGCTGGACGACGCGGAGCTCGAGGTCCGGTCGGCCGAGATCCAGCTCAAGAGCCTCCGCGAGCAGGTCTCCCAGGCCGGCGCGAGCCTCGCCAAGGCCGAGGACGAGCTGCGCAAGACGACCATCGTCTCCGCGATCGACGGCGTCGTGACGCAGCTCAACGCGGAGATCGGCGAGATGACGCTCACGGGCACGATGAACAACCCCGGCACCGTCATCCTCGTGGTCTCGGACATGAGCGAGGTGCTCGCCGAGGTCGACGTGGACGAGAACCGCGTCGTGCAGGTCCGGCCGGGCCAGCCGGCGAGGGTCGTCGTGGACGCGGTCGGCGAGTCGCGCCCGTACCGGGGGAAGGTCGTCGAGATCGCGGGGACCGCCATCACGCGGCCCGGGCAGCAGGCGCTCATCTTCCCGGTGAAGATCCTGCTCGAGGACCCGGACCCAAGCCTGCGGCCCGGGATGACCGCGAAGGCCCGGATCGAGGCCGAGCGGGCGGACGGCGCGGTGACGGTGCCGATCGCGGCCGTCCAGGTGCGCCCGAAGAGCGAGATCGAGAAGGTCCTCGCGGAGCGGGAGAAGAAGAAGGAGCGGGCGGGGCCCGCCTCGGCGCCCGCCGGCACGGCCGCCGCCGCGGATGCCCCCCCCGAGGCCGGGAAGGCCGCGGTCCCGGCCCGGAAGGCGGCCTCCGGGGGCCGCTCGACGGGGCTCGAGGCGAGCGACCGCCGGGAGATCGTCTTCAAGGTCGTGGACGGCAAGACGGTGATGGTCCCCGTCCGGACCGGCATCAGCGACGAGTCGGACGTCGTGATCCTCGAGGGGATAGAGGCGGGCGACACCGTCGTGCAGGGGCCCTACCGGGCCGTGAAGCAGATGAAGGAAGGCGAGGCCGTTCGCGCTGCGAAGGAAGAGGGCGCCGAGGGCGGGAGCGAGGGCTCCGGGATCCAGATCGAGGCGGACTAGCCTCGACCCGAGGGACGCGTCATGGACGGGCTGATCTCCCTGAGCGACATTCGCAAGACCTACGAGATGGGCCAGACGCAGGTGCGGGCGCTGGACGGCGTCTCGCTCGAGATCCTAAAGGGCGACTACCTCGCCGTCATGGGCCCGTCCGGCTCGGGGAAGTCCACCCTCATGAATCTGATCGGCTGCCTCGACACGCCGACTTCAGGCTCGTACCTGCTCAAGAGCCGGGAGATCAGCACCCTGGGGGACGACGAGCTCGCGAGGATCCGGAACCGGGAGATCGGGTTCGTCTTCCAGACCTTCAACCTCCTCCCCCGCGCGGACGCCCTGCAGAACGTGGAGCTCCCCCTCGTCTACTCGGGGATGTCCCGGCGCGACCGGCGCGAGCGTGCGCGGCGGGCTCTCGAGGCGGTCGGGCTCGGCGACCGCATGGGGCACCGGCCGAACGAGATGTCGGGCGGGCAGCGCCAGCGCGTCGCGATCGCGAGGGCCCTGGTGAACGAGCCCTCGATCCTCCTGGCCGATGAGCCGACCGGAAATCTCGACTCGAGGACGGGCGAGGAGATCATGGCCCTGATCGACCGCCTCCACCGGGAGGGGAACACGATCATCCTGGTCACGCACGAGGACGACCTCGCGAAGAAGGCGGAGCGCGTGATCCGGCTCCTCGACGGGAAGATCGTGAGCGACTCGCGCAACGGCGGCGCGGGGAACTGAGAGGGGCCGCGCGCCGTGCTCCTGGAAAACCTCGTCCTCGCCCTCCGGTCGCTCTGGACGAACAAGATGCGGTCGTTCCTGACGACCCTCGGGATCGTCATCGGGGTGGGCGCGGTCATCGCGGTCGTGTCGATCGTCCAGGGGTTCAGCCAGGTGATCACGGAGGAGATCGAGAGCCTCGGGTCCAACTCGGTCATCGTCTCCCCGTATCGCCCGCCCGGGAAGGAGGGGGAGAAGCTCGGCCGCATCGAGCTGACCCAGGAGGACGGGGAGGCGCTGGTGCGGGGGGTCCCGCTCGTCGAGGCGGTCGCGCCGATCCTCCAGCTGGGCGCGCAGGTCAAGGCGGGCGAGGAGTCCGCGCTGTACCCGGTGGCCGGGACGACGCCGATCTTCCAGGATCTCCGGAACTACTACGTCCGGGAGGGGCGGTTCTTCAACGAGGTGGACGACCGCGAGCGGCAGACCGTGTGCGTGATCGGCCACGGCGTCATCAAGGACCTCAAGCTCCCCGCGCGACCGGTCGGGCAGGAGCTGCAGGTCCAGGGGAGATCCTACAGGGTCATCGGCGTGATGGAGCCGAAGGGGCAGCTCCTCGGCCAGGACATGGACAAGTTCGTGCTGATCCCCTACGGCACCGCGACGGCGATGTACGGGCGCGAGGCGTCGCGCGAGAACACGGCGCTCCTCGTCCACGTGCGGACCGCGACGGACGTGACGCGCGCGACGGACGAGATCGAGAACTTCCTCCGGATCCGCCACCGCCTTCGCTCCGACCAGCCGAACGACTTCCAGCTGACGTCCCAGACGCAGATCCTGAAGTCTTTCAGCAAGTTCGCGAACGGCGTGACGTACGTCGTGGCGGGGGTCGTCTCGATCGCGCTCCTCGTCGGCGGGATCGGCATCATGAACATCATGCTCGTGTCCGTGACCGAGAGGACGCGCGAGATCGGCGTGCGGAAGGCCGTGGGCGCGCGCCGCTCGCACATCCTGGCGCAGTTCGTGATCGAGGCGATCGTGCTGGCTCTCATGGGCGGCCTGACGGGGATCGTCCTCGGCGTCGGGGTCGGCGTGCTGGCCGCGCGCCTGATCCCCAACTGGCCCGGCGCGTTCGTCCCGTTCTGGGCGATCGCGCTGTCGTTCGGCTTCTCCTCCATGGTCGGCCTCTTCTTCGGCATCTATCCCGCCGCCAAGGCCGCCCGCCTCGACCCGATCGAATCCCTCCGCTACGAGTGAGCGGCGCGTTCCGCGCCTCGGGCCCGGTTTTGACAGCCCCGCGAGACGGGGATAGATTCGGAACGGGTCGGAGGAGAAGCCGTGGACCCTGCCGCCGGTTGGACCGGGAGCCTGTTCCAGCGATACCTCGACGGCGGTCTGGCGATGCACCCGATCACCGCGTGCTCCCTGATCGCCGCGGCCACGATCGTCTACAAGCTCCTCGTGTTCCGCCGGGTACGCAGGGGAGGAGGGGGGCTCGCGCTGCAGGTGCGCGCGCTGCTCCTCGACGGGCGCATCGCGGAGGCGCTGGACGCCTGCCGTCGCGACGGAGGGCCCGTCGGCCTCGTGCTCCGCGCGGGGCTCGTCAAGCACGGCGCGTCGCGCGAGGAGATCGAGCGCGCGATGGAGAGCGTGGCCGCGGGTGAGATCGGCCATCTCGAGCGCTACCAGGGGCTCCTCGCGGGGATCGTCGGATTCGCACCCCTTCTCGGCTTCCTGGGCACGGTCGCGGGGATGATCGGCACCTTCGACCGGATCGCGCAGCAGGGGCTGAGCCACCCCGGACCCATGGCGCAGGGGGTCTCGACCGCGCTCCTGGCGACCGCGTGGGGCATCCTCGTCGCCGCGGGCACGAAGCCGTTCCACGGCTGGTTCGCCTCGAGGATCGCCGCGTGCGCGAGGGACGTCGAGATCGCCTCGAGCATCCTCCTCGAGACGTTCCACGAGATGGAGCGGCTGGGGGCGCCCGCTCCGAGGTGACGGAGGCTGCCCGGTGAAGCTCCGCGCGCCGATGCCGTCCTTCGCGGAGGCGCCCGCGGCCGCGCTCGCCTCGATCGCCTCGCTCGCGGCGCTCTTCCTCCTCCTCGCCGTCGCGGACGGGGCGGACGAGGCGGGTGTCCGTCTCCCGGAGTCGGTCGCTCGCGCCGAAGCGGACCGCGGGGGCGCGTGCATCGTCCTCGCGTCGGGCGCCCAGGCGCCGGGGGCCCCGCGCGCGACCCGCTTCGCGTTCTCCGACGGGAACTCGCCGGGCCGTCCGCTCGGGGCGGTGACCGACGTCTACCTCGCGGCGCTCCGCGTCCTGGACTCGGATCCGGAGAGGGCGTTCGCCGTGAGCGCCGACGCGGGGGTTCCCTTCGCCCTCGTGGACGACGTGATCGAGCAGTTGCGGAGGGCCGGCGCCCGGGAGGTGACGCTCCTGACGCGCGCGGCCCCGGCGGGGTCGGCGCCGTGAAGGTCCCGCGGAGCCGTCCTCCGGGCGCCGAGGTCCCGGCGGCCGCGCTGGCGGGCGTGGCCCTCGTCGCGCTCCTCTCCGCGGCGGCGATCGGCGTCCTGTCGCAGGAGGGGGGCCTGAGGATCGGGATCGCCCAGTCGGGAGAGGGGCCGGCGATCCCCTCGGAAGGCGCCGCGTTCGTCGCCGTCCTCCCGGATGGGTCGCTCCTCGTCGACGGCGAGCCGCTCGCCCTCTCCGCCCTGCCCGCTCGGATCGCGAGGGAGGGGCCTCCCGGGCTCGTCGTAGTGGGCGCGACCGAGGAGACGTCCTACGAGGCGGTCGTCGCGGTGCTCGACGCGCTCGCGTCGCTCCGGCCGGCCGCCGGCGTCGCGACGCGCGTGCTGCTGCCCACGCGCGCCGAGATCACGGACCAGGCGAAGCGCATCGGGCGGGATCCGTTCGCGCCCCGGGCGCCGAGACGCTAGGAGGGGGTGCGTGGAACGGCGCGCGTCCGCTCTCCGGCTCGAGGATCGGCTTCGCGCCGCGGGCGAGGTGCACGCGGCGAGGCTGCACCCGGAGACGCGGCGGTTCGCGCCGGCCGCGATTGCGGCGGCGGTCGCCCTGCACGCGCTCGCGGGGCTTCTCTCCTTCCCGCGAGCCTCGGGGGCGGATCCCCCGCCGTCCCCCCTCCGGGGTGCGGTCGCGGCCGGGCCGCTCCACGCGGTCGTCCCGCTTCCCGTGCCGAGGATCCCGGCGTCCTCCGCCGGCGCTTCCACGGAGGCTCCGCGGCCCACGGCGGCGGAGGCGGCGGCACGGATCCCGGCTCCGGAGCCGCCCGAGCTTCCGATCGAGCCGTGGATCGAGACGGTGAAGGAGTCCGAGCTGGCCGCGCTCCCCCCCGAGGCGGGCCTGCCGCTCGGAGTCCCGGAGCCGCCGCCCGCCGGGCCCGCGTACCAGGAGCCGGGGATCATCACGAACCCCGTTCTCATCCCCGGGAGCCGCGTGCAGCCGGTGTATCCCGCGAGGGCCAAGAGGCTCGGGCTCCCCGGGAACGTCCTGCTCGACGTCAGCGTCCTCCCGGACGGATCCGTCGGCGAGATCGCCGTGCTCCGCTGCAATCCGCCCGATCAGGGCTTCTGCGAGGCCGCGGCGCGCGCGGCCCGGCGCTGGCGCTATCTTCCCGGGCTCCGGGACGGCCGTCCGACGCAGGTTTCCCTCAAGGTCAACGTGGACTTCCAGCCATGATGCGATCGCTTCCCTCCGCGACTCGGGCGGCGTGCCTCGCCGCGCTCGCGCTCCTGCTCGCGGCGACGGCCGCGCACGCCGGGTTCGACCAGGCGGTCGCGTACTTCAAGGCGGGGAACTGGCTCGAGGCATCGGCGCGCTTCCAGGCACTCGTGGACGAGTCTCCGGCGTACGACTACGGCCACTACATGCTCGGTCACTGCCTTCTCCGGATGGGGCGGCCCGACGAGGCCGCGGAGAGCTTCCGCAGGGCGGTCGAGCTCCGGGAGGACCGGCCCGAGTACCACCACGGCCTCGCCCTCGCGGCGCACGCCCAGAAACGCTATGTCCAGGCGCTCGGCGCCCTGTCCAGCGGCATTCCTCTCGTCCGCGACTCCCGGACCGCCTGGTCGTACCTCGTGCTCCGCGCGTGGACCCTCGCGGCGATCCACCGCTGGTCCGACGCGGCCTCCGACCTCGAGAAGGCGATCGCGATCCGCGGCGATCCCGCGCTGCTGGACATGCTCGGCCGGGCGGAGCAGTCGCTCGGCCACTACGACCACGCCGCGCGCGCCCTCAGTCTCGCGCTGCAAGCGAGACCCGACGACGGCGACCTTCTCCGGCGCTTCTCGGACGCCCTGATCCGCGTCGCGATCTCGACCCCCGATCCGGAGCGCAAGCGGGCCGCGTACGCGCAGGCGGTCGCGGCGGCGCGCCGGCTCCGCGCGGCGGCGCCCGACGACGCGGCCGCGGCGGAGCTCCACGGGCGCGCGGCGCTGGGCGCCGGTCTCTTCGAGGAAGCGGAGGGGGCGCTGGCTGCGGCTCTCGCGTCCCGGCCGGGCTGGTGCCCAGCGACGATCAACCTCGGCCGCGCGCTCCAGGGGCAGGGGCGGCTCGAGGAAGCGGAGGCGAGACTGCTCGAGGCCGCCTCCTGCGCGCCGACCGCGCCCGAGGTGCACGAGTCCCTGGGCGGCGTCTACTTCCGGCTGCATCGCTTCGAGCGGGCCCTCGAGTTCTATCGGAGGGCGGAAGGCCTGATGCCGAGCCCGACCGCGAGGGCGGGGATCGAGGCCTCCAAGGTGCGCCTCCAAAGCCGCCGGGAGAGCGGCGGGGCGAAGCGATAGCCCGTCCCAAGTCTCTGACAGCACGGAATTTCTCCTTCGTGTGCGTTGACACCCTTTCTCGCACTGTGTTAGAGTCGCCGGCCGGTTTCCTCCCGGCTCGCACAGGATGGGGCGCCGCGCCGTTCCGGCGGCTTCCGGAATCGTCCCGACGAGGCGGGAAGCCGGCCGCCGGGAGGGTCCCTTGACCGACAGCCTGGTTCCGGTCTTCCTCATCGTCGCCGCCGGCATCGCCACCGCGGCCGTCTTCCTCGGGTTGACGCACGCGCTCGGACGCCCGCGGAGGTCGGTCGTCGACAGGACGCCCTACGAGTGCGGCCTGCGCCCGTTCACGTCGACGCTCCGCCACCGCTACTCGGTCCGCTTCTACCTGATCGCGATGCTCTTCATCCTGTTCGACATCGAGGCGGCGTTCCTGTACCCCTGGGCGGTCACGTTCCGCTCCTTCGCCGCGAGCGCGGTCTTCGTGCTCGTCGAGATGGCGGTGTTCCTCGGCATCCTGATCGCAGGCTACGTGTACCTCTGGCGCCGCGGCGCCCTCGAGTGGGACTGAGCGATGGCGGACGGGAAGAAGGCGATCGAGGCGCTTCGCGGGCGGTTTCCCGGCGCGGTCGTGTCGGAGGGTTCGTTCCGCGACCAGCACTGGGCGGTTCTCCGGCTCGAGACGCTCGTGGAGGCGTGCCGCTGGCTCCGGGACGATCCGGCCTGGGCCTTCGACGTCCTGCTCGACGCGACGGCGGCGCACTGGCCGGACGATCCCGAGCCGATCGAGCTGATCTACCACCTCCACAGCACGGCCCGGAACGACCGTCTCCGGATCAAGGTGCGGACGGCCGACGGCGCGGAGGTTCCCACGCTCTCCGGGGTGTGGCGATCCGCCGAGTGGGCCGAGCGCGAGACGTACGACATGTTCGGGATCGTCTTCCGAGGGCATCCGGACCTCCGGAGGATCCTGATGCCCGAGGACTACACGGATTTCCCGCTCCGCAAGGAGTTCCCGCTCTATCGCGGCTGAGCGAAGAGGCCCCGAAGCGACGATGCCCCCGACCTACGAGCGCTCCGAAGAGCATCCGGACGTCATCACGCTGAACATGGGCCCGTCGCACCCGGCCACGCACGGGGTGCTGCGGATCGTCCTCCGGCTCGACGGCGAGACGGTGGTCAAGGCCACGCCGCACATCGGCTACCTCCACCGCGGCATGGAGAAGATCGCCGAGAACCGGAGCTACCTCCAGTTCCTCCCGTACACCGACCGGATGGACTACCTGAGCCCGCTCGCGGCGAACGTCGGGTTCGCGCTCGCGGTCGAGGCGCTGCTCGGGATCCGGGTCCCGCCGCGCTGCGAGGTGATCCGGGTCCTCTGCTGCGAGCTGGCGAGGATCGGGTCGCACCTGGTGTGGCTCGGGACCCACGCCCTCGACATGGGCGCGGGCACCGTGTTCTTCCACACGTTCCGCGACCGCGAGTGGCACTACGACCTCATCGAGCACCTGACCGGAGCGCGTCTCACCACCTCGTTCACGCGCGTGGGCGGGATCGCGCGCGACGTGGACGCGGCCTGGCTCCGCAAGCTCCGCGACTTCGTGGACGCGATGCCGCGGCGGATCCGGGAGTACGAGGCGCTCCTCACGAAGAACACGATCTGGCTGAAGCGCACGCGGGGGGTCGGGGTCCTGCGCGCCGCGGACGCGCTGTCGCTGGGTGTGACGGGCCCGTCGCTCCGGGCCTCGGGGGTGGAGCACGACGTCCGCAAGCTGCGGCCGTACTCCGGGTACGAGAGGTACGATTTCGAGATCCCGACGGGGAGCGAGGGGGACATCTACGACCGCTATCTCGTCCGCCTCGAGGAGATGCGGCAGTCGCTCCGGATCCTCGACCAGGCGCTGCGCGACGTCCCAGACGGGCCCGTGAGCGTGGAGGATCCGAAGGTCTTCCTGCCGCCCAAGCGCAAGGTCCTGACGAGCATGGAGGAGCTGATCCACCAGTTCATGATCGTGACGGAGGGGTTCGAGTGTCCGGCGGGGGAGGTGTTCCACTCGACCGAGGTGCCGAAGGGGGAGCTCGGGTTCTACGTCGTCTCCACCGGCGGGAAGGCGCCGTACCGGCTCCGGATCCGCTCCCCGAGCTTCCACAACCTGGCGGCGCTGCCGCTTCTCTGCGAGGGAGGTCTCGTAGCCGACGTGATCGCCGTCATCGGCAGCCTCGACCCGGTGCTGGGCGAGGTGGACCGGTGAGCGCTCGCGTCGGATAGCCCCGGAGTCGCCATGTTCGGTCCCGAGTTCGAGCGGAAGGTGGACAGGATCGTGGCCCGGTACCCCGAGCCCAAGGCGGCGCTGCTGCCGGTGCTCTGGCTGGTGCAGCGGACCCGGGGGTTCGTCGGGCTGGACGCGGAGGCCTGGGTCGCGGAGCGGCTGGGGGTCGGCGCCGCCCACGTCCACGGCGTCGTGTCGTTCTACACGATGTACCGGCAGAAGCAGCTCGGGCGCTACCACATCCAGCTCTGCACGACGCTGTCGTGCATGCTGCGCGGATCCGACGACCTCGCGGCCCATCTCGAGAAGAAGCTCGGGATCCGGCCCGGGGAGACGACCCCCGACGGGAAGTTCTCCCTCGCGAAGGTGGAGTGCCTCGGCTCGTGCGGCACGGCGCCGATGCTCCAGCTGAACGACGACTACCACGAGAACCTGACGATCGACGGCCTCGACCGGCTGCTCGACGGCCTGCCCTGAGCGCGGAGACCGGCATGGAGCGGATTCTCACCCGCAACGTCGGCAAGGAGGGCTCCCACACCCTGGCGGTGTACGAGGCCTCGGGAGGCTACCAGGCACTCCGCAAGGCGCTCGGCGCGATGACCCCCGAGGCGGTCGTCGAGGAGGTGAAGCGCTCGGGGCTCCGGGGCCGCGGCGGCGCCGGCTTCCCGACCGGCCTCAAGTGGTCCTTCATGCCGAAGGACGCGGCGCGGCCGAAGTACCTGATCTGCAACGCGGACGAGTCCGAGCCGGGAACGTTCAAGGACCGCGTTCTCATCGAGAAGGACCCGCATCTCGTCCTCGAGGGGTGCCTCGTCTCGGCCTTCGCGATGGGCGCCCGCGCGGCGTTCGTGTACATCCGAGGAGAGTACGTGCACGGCGCCCGCATCCTCGAGCGGGCGATCGAGGAGGCGTACGAGAAGGGATACGCGGGGAAGAACGTCCTGGGGAGCGGCTTCGACTGCGACCTCGTCCTCCACGTCGGCGCCGGCGCCTACATCTGCGGGGAGGAGACCTCCCTCATGAGCTCCCTCGAAGGGAACCGCGGCTACCCGCGCCTGAAGCCGCCGTTCCCGGCCCAGGCGGGGCTGTGGGGCTGCCCGACGACGATCAACAACGTGGAGACGCTCGCCTGCGTCCCGTTCATCGTCGAGAGGGGCGGCGACTGGTTCCTGTCGATCGGCAAGCCGCCGAAGAACACAGGCCCGAAGCTCTACGCGCTGTCCGGCCACGTGAAGCGGCCCGGCGTCTACGAGGCCCCGATGGGGCTGCCGCTCCGGGAGCTGATCCAGAACCTCGGGGGCGGGATGCTCCGGGACGACCGGCCGCTCAAGGCCGTCATCCCGGGCGGCTCCTCGGTCCCCGTCCTGACGGCCGACGAATGCGACGTCGACCTCGACTTCGACTCGCTCGCGGCGAAGGGGAGCATGCTCGGCTCCGCCGCCGTCATCGTCATGGACTCCTCGACCTGCATGGTCCGGGCGATCGAGCGGGTGGCGCACTTCTACGCGCACGAGTCGTGCGGGCAGTGCACTCCCTGCAGGGAGGGGTGCGGCTGGATGGAGCGGGTCCTCGCCCGGATCGAGCGCGGCGAGGGGCGGCAGGAGGACCTCGATCTGCTGCTCGACGTGTCGTCGCACATCCTCGGCCACACGGTCTGCCCGCTGGGCGACGCCGCGGCGATGCCGGTCGCGTCGTTCGTGACCAAGTTCCGGCACGAGTTCCAGTACCACATCGACCACAAGAAGTGCATGGTGTGAGATGCCGAAGCTGACGGTGGACGGTCGGGAGATCGAGGTCGCGCCGGGCACGACCGTGCTCCAGGCGGCCCTCTCCATGGGCATCGAGATCCCGCACTACTGCTGGCACCCGGGGCTTTCCGTGTCGGGGAACTGCCGGATGTGTCTCGTCGAGATCGAGAAGGCGCCGAAGCTCCAGATCGCCTGCGCGACCCAGGCGGCCGACGGGATGGTCGTCCGCACCGACACGGATCGGGTCCGGAGCTCGAGAGCGGCGATGATGGAGTTCTTCCTCATCCATCACCCCCTCGACTGCCCGATCTGCGACCAGGCGGGGGAGTGCCGGCTGCAGGAGTACGCGGTCGAGCACGGCACCGGGAGGAGCCGCTACCTCGAGGCGAAGCTCCAGTCGAGCAAGGCCGTGGACATCGGGCCGCACGTCCTCCTCGACCAGGAGCGCTGCATCCGGTGCAGCCGCTGCATCCGCTTCTGCGACGAGGTGACGAAGACGTCCGAGCTCGCCTTCTTCCGTCGCGGCGAGCGCACGCAGGTCGGGATCCACCCCGGGAAGCCCCTCGCGAACCCGTACTCCGGGAACGTCGTGGACCTCTGCCC
>ERZ1649853.52-NODE-52-length-48209-cov-7.706338_pt1 | contig 48209 bp, 34 predicted proteins | sample MGYA00575353_ERZ1649853 | MGnify/ENA primary metagenome ERZ1649853 (study PRJEB40853, sample SAMN11349654) | freshwater sediment metagenome | isolation source: river sediment | host: Sediment | place: India: Okhla Barrage, New Delhi | collected 2017-02-21 ...
TTTGCCGAGAGCTTCTCTGACGTGGATGCCGTCCAACATTCGGTCGACATACTTTCCCCCCATATTACCGACTTTGCCGCCAACATAGCTCCCTGCAGCCCCCCCGATTCCGCCTAGGAGAATGCTCTCTCCGAATCCCTTCCAGGACATCTGGGGATCAACTCCCCTGGCAATGTTCAATCCGCCCTTGGTGACGTACTTCACTGCTCCGCCGACCATGCCTGACAATCCACCTGAAACAAGTTTCTCGATGGTCTTGCCGGCAATCTTGAGCCCCACCTTTGCGGCGATTTGTGTGCCCTTCAGAGCGGCCTTCACCCCAGCCTGGGCGGCAAGACCAGCTGCGGGGTTCATCAACAGTCCTGTGACGGCTCCGGCAACGGCCCCTGCAGCAGCCTCCACTGCCCATTCTCCCCAGTCCCATTCCTTGTCTGTCAGCGCAACCTCTACGGCATAAATGATGGTGCTTGCCACAAACCCAGTCGCTGCACCCACGACGGCAGCGATCAAGTTCAGGAATCTACCAGTGGGGTCTGTGAATTTCATAGGATTGTTGACACAGTATGCATAGCGGTTCATTGTCTGGGGCGCGCCGAGACCGCCCAGCTCTGAATCGAGCGACAGCCACCTGCCAAGCTCGGGGTCGTACCACCTTGCTCCTATGTAGTAGATGCCTGGCGCGGGTCCCGCGCCAGCAACGAGTATCTCGCCCGCAAAAGTGATCTTCTCAGCGCCCGTCACGCCCACGGGCTTCCCGAACGGCTCATATGTGGTTGCTGAAAACGATACCTTCGTGGCGCCGAGCTTCCATACCTGCTTCGTACTTCCCAGCGCATCCTGGAAGTAGAAATACGTGTCGCTACCAACGAACTTCATCTTGACTCTGTCGTTGAAATAGACATAGTCGGTGTATGTGGCGCCGGTCTTCTCACAGAGAGGATCGTGCCCGACGTAGACATACTCGGTCGTCACCCCGCCCTCGGTGGCCTTTGCGCGCGCACCGTTGGCGTCATACCAGTACTCGCCCGCCGTTGTGGTTGTCCATATCTTCTTCTTGGCGTTGTAGGTCGATTTTACAATCTTGGATATCTGGTCCAGCGAGTTGTATTGGTAATTCCACTTCTCAGTTGAGGATGTCTTCCAGGCAATATTGCCGTTCGCATCGTAGCTGTAGCTGTAGGTACCGTCGAACTGGAGCTTGTTGTAGACATCATACGTGCGGGCCACGCCGCCCTTGGTGAGGATGTTGCCTACCTGGTCGTAGGTATACGTTAGCCCTATGGGCAGTGAACCTCCGGAAGCACTGGTGAGCCTGTTCAACCAGTCATATACAAACGCCTCGGAGCCCCTCGTCTTGACATTGCCCACATCATCGTAGGTGTAGGTCAGCGAGTACTTCACCTTGCCGCTCAGGGCCATCTCGACCTGAGTTATCCAGTCTCGATTGTTGTAGGCATAAGTCGTTACACCACCGTTTGAAGCAGTCTCTGAAGCGATGGTATCGTCTGCGTTGTAGGATATCGTCAAGCTAGCTCCGGAGGCCGATACGGATTCTATCCTGTCATAGGCATCAGGTGTGAATATGGCCTGCCTTCCGTCTGGATACGTAATCGAAGTTCGCGTGCCCACATCGTTGTATCCAAAGGACACGGAATAACTGCTCGCGCCGATCGTCTGAGAAACAGAAGTCACCCATCCGCGGTTGTTGTATCCGTAGGTGATCGTTCCGAGGCTGTTCGTCGCCTTGATCTTCTGACCAGCTGCATCATACACATATGCCAGAGTATCCGACGGCGACGATATCCTCGCCACGTTGCCGAGGGTGTCGTGGGATGTGGACGTCACGTTGCCTTCTCTGTCGGTCTTCGTGAGTGCCCTACCTGCAGCATCGTACGTGGCATACTCGCTGTACCCATCAGGATATATTGTCCGTGTCAAGCGATTCAATGAATCGTAGATCATTGTCGTGACCTGCGGATATGCCGAGCGCGCATCGTCCACTGACTTCAAGTTGCCGACCGCATCGTAGGTCATGGTCGTCTCATAGTAGGGCGAAGAGGACGTGTACTCTCTTGTCGCAGTAAGCCTGCCCAGATGATCACTCACATATGCCATCTTGTGAGTGAGTGTCCCGCCAGACGTATACCACTGCTTCGTAACGATTCCATTGATGTCATCATATGAAGTCGTCACATATGTGCTGTTAGGACTTGTCACGCGGGTCGTGCGCCCGAGGAAGTCGTAAGTCATCGAAGTGACATGCGTCCTCTCGTCTGTTATGGTGGCCGCCTTGTCCTGCCAGTTGTATGTGTAGGTCTGATATGAGTACACGCTCGCCTCGCTTCCATATCTCTCGACTTTGATATTCCTGTCGAGCTTGTCGAAATATGATACCGTCTTGTGGTTGAGCTCGTCCAGCATGGTGACAGTTCTGCTGGTGTCATTGTACACGATAGTCCTGAATGTCTCGCCGGGGTTTGTGACTCTTGTCACGCGACCCAGATTGTCGTAATCGTAGCGTGTGACTCTGTTCAAAGCATCTGTGGAGGACAGCAAATTGCCCGTGTTCACATCATGCACATACTTCGTCTTCTCCCCGGACGTCGTCAAGTCGTCGAAGTATATCTTGAAGGAGTCGCCGTAAGCGAAGCTGGCATAGACGTAGAGCTCCAACTTCACCTTCACACATCTGCCCCAATCCGCATTGGGCCAGTCTGCCTGTGGGCTCAGCTTCGGGTTGAGCCAAGTGTTCGTGGTCGGCTTGCCCCATATCTTCTTGACGTTGGGATCGCTCGTGGTCTTGTTATCGGTCGCTCCTGACCAGCACGCCAGCCAGTAGGAGTAGGTCTCGTAGTTGCTGCCCGACGAGTCGTACAATCGCATCTTCAGGCCGGAATCCATCGTGTCTCCAGAACTCCCCTGATGGTAGTATGTCTCGAGGTACATCCAGAGTGACACATCGAATATCTTGCCAACCGAGTACTCCTTCCACATCATGGCAACGCAAGTGTCGTATGTGGTTATTGAACAGGAGAAATTGACCTGCAACGACGTCGACGAAGAATGCGACCTGGCGGTCGTGTAACGCGCGTCCATCCAGTAAGTGTATCCACCGGAGCCGGCGAGGGACTGGGTCCAGCTAGTATCGCCCTCAAAGTCGTCGCCAATCGACCCCACCTTCATGGTCTCAATAGGATACGTGTACCCATCGGTTGCTGAATAGACAGCCGCCTCGCCGCGACCTGTTGAGTCCAGGCTCAGTATCTGATTGCCATAGATATCGTATTCCGCGGTCGTGTACACCCACGAGCTCACCCCGTAGCTCGTCTTCGTCTCGACGGCATCTCCTTCAGAGTTGTACTTGCTGTAGCTCTGCTGCAGTACCGTCTTGGCAGTGTCCTGATACTGCAACGAGCCGACCAGCCGGTCGTGAATCCAGCCCTTGACTTCCCCGTCGGTCTTGACTTCGTTTGCGTACCACTTTGGCGTGTAGAATGAGTACGAATCCCCGTTCCAAATCTCGGGGATCCAGGGGCTCTGATACACAAGCTGTGTCCCCTCGACTATCCGGAAGTACCCCGACGCGGGGAAGGTCTTCACCTCGGAGTACACGTCCAGGACGACCGCGCCGGTTGCAGAAGTCCCCGACACATAACTGCCATCATCGAGATATAGCTCCACGGTCTGGTCTGACCCAACAATAGAGATCCCCACGCCGCCGCTGAGCCTAGAAGTGAAATCCCATTTGGCGGTTCCACCATACAGCCCGTACACTATTCCCGAGATGGAAGTAGTGGTTGTCACGCCAAGGTCAGAAGCCTTGATCGACAGTTGTAGCCACTTTCCGGTCACCTGGGGAACATCATCGAGTCTGACCGTCAAAGAAGGAAGCGAAATGCCCATGATAGTGATAAGGTTCTCATCGTTGCTCCCGCCTCCCCAGTAAACCCTCTTCCATGTACCACCCCAGTAGAACTGCATCATGATTTCGCGCGGAGTTCTGCCGTCAGTCAACCAGACATACTGCTCAATCACGCTGGTGGAGTACACCGTGAAATAGGAGGTCGCATCCGAATAACCGTGGTAATGGCTTGCCTCTGCGTATCTGCTCTCATGATAAGATGTGCCGCTGACAGCATAGTCCGAATCGGCGACCCAAGTGCAGTCGCTTCCGCTGTCAATGAGCGTCTCAGAGGGCCATGTGTCATTCGCAACCCAGCCATAGAATCTCCCGAATCCAGTGGTCGATTTCTCAATCGATGCTGACCTATATCCAGCAGTCACGGTATAGGAGTCTCCGCCCCAAATCTCCGTCAACGGAGTCTGGAAGGAGTAGAACCCAATCTTAGACACGACAATGTATCCGGGCGGGAAGTGCATCGGAAGAGCCGGAATTACCAGGGCACCCGTCTTGCTCCTGTCAAGGAGTTCTCCATTCGAATCATAGAGCTCCGCGACGTGTCCACTCGGTAGTGTCACACTCACAGTCAGACTCTTGTAGACTCTGACATTGTCAATCCACATGGTGGTTGCACTGTTCGTGCTTGCTCCTGCCTGCATCCGGATGATGTCGATGCTGCCCGTCCCGACCAGCGTTGGCGCGTAGTCTCCGGTGGCTATGCCCGCGCCGTCGACGTACACATCATATGTCGAACCATGCACCACGAACCCGATGTCGTACCAGACTCCATAATCCCATGATGAGCCCGATATCAAATGAGGCAGGCTTCCGTCATACCACCACCAATTATGACCCTCAGCCCAGAAATATATCCTAATGCTACCCGTTTCCGTGGACGTTCCCAACATGTAGTGTCTCACCGTCGAGGTAGAGGGACTAGCCATGAAGGACAGTTGCACTACGAAGTCACCTGATTGAGCTGCAATCGTGTGATCGGCAATTGCGTCCCCAGTAACAGTCCTCGATATCTTCATCGCGGGAGCATCTGCTGGATCGGCTGACCCGTCGAGTGACACTGTGTTCCCTGTGCTGAGATGTGTGGTCCAATCCGACATCTCCCAATCATCGAACGAATCGTACAGGAACTTGCCCGAGGCTGTCCTAGTCACCAACGAACCTCCCTGGAAAGAATTCTGGGTGTTCGTGTTGGCATAAGACGCGTACGCCTCGTATCCCATCGCGTTCCTGGTGAAGATCACATTGCCCCAGTTGTCATACTCGGTCAACTCTGAGTAGCTGATGACCTGGGAGTTGCCCTCGTATGTGTCGATGCGAACAGGCTGACCACAAGCATCATACCAAGTGACGGACTTCGACATCTGAACTCCGGAGGCGTCTTTCTTCGTCTCGCTGCTGTACATCAAGTTGGAGACGAAGATGTACTCCGTTGAGCCCTGTGCCACTCCGGCCTCGTTCTTCTCTGTCACCTTCACGAACCTAACCTTGCCCGAAACCACCTTGTAGTCATAGTCGGTCTGGCGGAATAGAGTGCCAGCTGAGGCGTCTGTTACCTTCTGCTGCGTTACTAGCCATGACCTGACCTCCGTTCCCACAGACAGGTCCTGGACGTAGGTGTACGTGTTCTTCGCACCCGTCGGGAACGTAACGGTCCCCAGGAGATAGTTGTACGACGAAGCCAAATACGTGAAAGTCGTGACTCGCCCGCCCGCATCGGCCACCGAAGTCAGTCTGTACGCGCTCCCGATGTAAGTATAGCCATACTGGATCGTAGCACCATCTGGACGAGTGACCGTGGAGAGCATTCCATTCGAATTGTACGAGAACGTTATTCGTCTGTCCGTCGCGGAATCCTCAAGATACGAAAGCCGGTCATTCTCATCGTAACCCGGATAGACGAGTGTGTAAGGAGTGGTGTAATCGTAGGCAGAAGGATCGTAGCCTCTCAAGTTCGCGATGTCTTCCAGATAGTACGACGAATGATCAAAGGTGTAGCGCATCCCTGTGGAGAATATCAATTCGTAGTACTCAATCGCGCCCTTAGGGGTGCTCTTGGCCACGTCACGCAGCACGAAATGGATGCTGTCGTGGTTCTCGAACTCATCTGGATCTCCCGCGTTGCCCCACTGAATTATGAACCTCTGCCCGTTTCCGGTATATATGAAATTCTCATCCATCCAAGGCAAGTCCAATGACCAGCCTGGCCCGAGGTTGGCGTATGGGAATGCATATGACATGTATGGCTTGAGATCTGAAGTGTTGAAGTACCTCGGCTGCTGGTAAATCCTCGATATGCTCAGATCTGCTCCGACGCCTTCGACGGACACATCTGTTTGCAGCAACGTCAGCAGCCCCGACCCAGGAGACACGGAGTCCTGGAACGCCGAGAAATACGTGCCGTATGGCGTCAGGCCATCTCTGCTCCAGGGTTCGGCCGACGCCCCGGGTGTGCCGTACGGCAGTGGTTTGCTGCCGAACGTCACCTGAACGGGAGCGGTGTTCTTTGTCCAAAGCAGAGCGTGAGTTCCAATCGGGTTCGCCCAAGACGTGAGACCCGTCATGGACGTACTGCCTGAGTAGAACGTGTCTACAGCAGACCATGCATCAATCTGCGGGCCGACCTTCTGAACGTGCTTTATGAGGTAGGCTGTGCTCAGCCAGAAGATATGAATGTCGTTGTTCGCATCCAGAGATATGGTGGGGTATCCGGTTATCGCGGTCGCCGTCAACCCATACGAGAGGACTGGTCCACCCGGGTATATGTAGACATACTGCAGGTAGTTGTTGACATTCTTCATCGCGATGTGGATTGTTCCTGACGGATCGGCAATAGCGGAGAACTTGTCGCCCTTGGCTCCTGAAGCCATTCCGATGCTGTACTCGACTGGAGACGTCCAGCCTCCTTCGATTCCGAACTCGGACATCCAATAACTCACACGAACGCTCGAAAGTTGATCTGATGTCTCGAGCAGCGCCAAATCACCGGTTCCGAAGGCGAGGAGGACATTCCAAGTGAAGGTATTCGTGTAGGCCACTTCGTACATGTAGCCGATGTTCTCCCAAGTCGTTCCGTCAAAAGACCTGAAGATCCCGTGGCAGTAGTTGTAGGGATACTGTGGCCACTTGAACCATTGCACATACATGTTGTATGAGCCGTCGGTGCCCAACGCCACGGACACCGGAGCGAGGCTGTCAAACGAAAGCAAGAAGGTGCGCACCGTCGACAGAGCACTCCACTGTATCTTGCTGCCCAGGAATGTGCCTGCCTTGAAGTAGGCATATGAATTTGACGAGTCGATCCATCCGACTCCGATTTTGCCGTCCCTAGCACTGACGTCGAATCCGAGGACGGAGTGAACCGACGCATCATCAAGGAGATATTGGCCACTCCATGTCAATCCATCCGCGCTGCGCGAGTAACAAATTGTCCCGCCACTATCATAGAAAGCCCAGTAGTAGCCGTCATACCATACGACCTTCCTCTGAGATGAGTAACCAGTAGCCAACGTGCTAGTCGACTCCGAGACGAGCGTCGGGTCGATCTCCGCACGCCCTTCGTCAAATGCAACCTCCATGACATAGGCAACGACTCCGCCAGATCTGGCCAACTTGACAGTCAGGTCGCCCTCTCCGGCATCCTTCCAGTCGACCGAGAAACGCTGCCTTCCGATTGATCCGGCTACGGAAAGGCTCACTGAGAGGTCCACTGGAATCTTAGAGTTGGCATAGTCCTCGATCGGGAAGCTCACGCCCGAGATGTGGGGCAGAGACACTCGAGCTCCCGATGCTGGCTCAATCAGCCAGACCACCTGCCAGCCCACAACCCACGACTCGACATCCAGGACATTGGCGGTTATCTTCGGAGCTGAACTGGAGGAGAAGTCCATTGTGACTTCAATTTCTGCCACTGGTGTCTGAGATGAATCGCTCGTGACCAGTCCATACTGGACCACGAAAACACTCTCGCTGAAGCGAGTGAGAGTCTGGTCAACTGGGACCACGGAACTGAACGAGGGAGATTTCAGTGAGAAATGTGAACCCCGAACCAACACTTCATCCTCGTCTGTGAGAAGCGCAAGCGATTCGGGATGGGCGAGACTTATCTGGTAGACTCCGGAGGATGAGCGGACGGTCAAGGAGTCATCAGTCATAACGAACTCGGGCGCTTTGACATTCAATCCAAAACTTGAGACAACGGGAGCTTCTGGCAATCCAATGCTCTCGACACTGCCTCCTGGAAGTCCACCTATTAGAGGCGTGACCTCCTCTACGACGTTAGCAGGGCCATCGTCTGCATCAGACTCCCCTGCTATCTGCTCTTCTGAATCCCCATCTCCAAGGTCATACTGTACATCCGACGAAGCCGCAACTGGCTTCACAGCCACCTGGAACACGACTGCAAGCATTATCAATGCGGCCAGCATGGCGAATGCTTTTCTGAATCCAAATCCGCTCACGTACTTCAATGACTCTGTCTGCACCCCAATTCCTCCAGTCGACCCGGCCCGGAAAAACGTACGGGGAATTGCAGGGCCGATATTTCAATCTTCTCGGAGGTGCTGCTAATGCAATCTCGGCATGCGATCACTTAGCATATCGGGCAACGTCCAGTGCCGATGAAACAAATGTTGCCGAGTGATCAGGAGCTTCGTTTCCAATGCAGATTTGCACAACTCACGTCTCAAAGGAGTGTCAAAATCGATGCGCGCGAATGCAGAGGGAAGGAGTGTCCAAACCTCTTAGTCGCGCAGTCTAGTCGTCATCCTGTATGTTCCTGCCCATCGGTGTCGACCAGCTGGCAATTGAGAATGTCAAATCACAGTCGGATAATGAGTAGAGTCGTAGTCAATCCCTGTTGACTGCGAAGATTCTCATGTTACGTCGGAAGGCCCCAGATGCGAGCACACATGACGATCCATAATCCAGGATGACAAGTCTGCCATGGGAGCTCGGAGTAACGCGATTCGAGAATTCCAGTCTTTGTCCGAGAATCCCTGGCGCCAATCCGGAACCGCGTGATCCACCAACTGTCGCGGACATAACGCTAAGCAACCGCCAAGTAAAATATACCCAGATTCCCTTAATCACTCGCTTGGGCCGAGTGCCCAGGAAGGTACTCCCGATGAGCTATGAAGGAAAGGTTGCGGTCGTAACTGGTGGCACCAGGGGGATAGGCAGGGCGATATCCCTCGCTCTTCTCGAGAAAGAGTGTAGAGTGTCGATCGATTTCAAGTCAAACGTAAACGCGGCGAAGGCGTTCGAGAATGAGCTCGTCGAAATGGGTAAGAGACTGGGACAGGATTTCGTTATCACAAAGGCCGATGTCTCCCTCCCTGAGGAGGCTGACAGGCACATCAAGGCGACCATCGACAAGTTCGGCCACATCGACTTCCTCATCAATAACGCGGGCATCGCGAGGGACAGGACCCTGAAGAACATGACCGCCGCCGAGTGGACGGAGGTCGTGCAGAACAACCTGAACTCGGTCTACAACTGCACCCGAAGCGTGATAGACCACATGGTAGGACGCAACTACGGGCGCGTCGTGTCGATAAGCAGCATCGTAGCACTCTCCGGAAATTTCGGGCAGACGAACTACGCATCTGCCAAGGCGGGCATAATCGGATTCACGAAGTCGTTGGCCCTCGAGGTGGCCAGGAAAGGTATAACCGTGAACGCGGTGGCGCCCGGGTTCACGGACACGGACATGGTCCGCGCGATGCCGGAGGAGGTCCGGAAGGCCATCATCGAGAGGGTGCCGATGAAGAGGCTCGCCAAGCCCGAGGAGATTGCGGACTTGGTGGTCTACCTCCTATCGGACAAGGCGTCCTACATCACGGGCCAGGTCATAAGCGTCAACGGCGGACTGTACATGTAGCCGCCCCGGTCAAGTGAGGATGATGCAGAACCCGGCAGACGCCTGCGAAGTCGTGTTCAGACAATACTCGCGGGGAGATGAAGAGCAGATCATCGAGCTCCTCAAGGACAACTGGAGCTACCTCCGGACAAAGGACGCCTTGGACTCCTGGAAATGGCTCTACACATCGGGGCCTTATGGGGGCGCGCTCATCGTCCTTGCAGACCACAGAGGGAAGCTAGTCGGCCACTACTCCATGTTCCCTCTGAAGATGAGGTTCGGCAACCATGTCGTGAGAGGCGGGAAGGCAGAGGGCTCGGTCGTCCACCAGGACTACCGCGGCAACATCGCACCGAAGTACTGCCCGGCAAAGAGGGAGTTCCGGATATTCGGGGAGCTCATCCCTCTGCTCTGGGCCGAGGCCGCGAAGAAGGGGACTGCGATCGTCTGGGGGTTCCCGAACGCTCCCGCCCTTAAGCCCCAGGTCCGCGCGGGGTACGAGCACCTCTCAGCCGGTGTCATTGACCTTGTCATGCCGAAGGACTTGCGCTCCACGGTCGAACTCCAGTATTCGGGCGCGCAGCTTTCTGGGCCTGTGAGGAAGACCTTCATGGCGTTCGCCCGGGCGTACTGCAGGATCCAGATGGCGCTACACAGGCCCAAACGAGTGCGTCGGGCAGAGAACGTAGAGCTCAGGAGGATTGATGCGGTCGACCTCGACGACCGCCTCGCAAGATTTGTCGAACGATACGCGTTGGAGAACAATCACATAACGGTTGAACGCGACGCGGACTACATTCGCTGGAGGTTCCTCGAAAACGCAGTCGTCCCCCACCGCGTCTATGTGTCACAGAAATCAGGCGAGTTCACAGGGATGGTGACCCTCGCAACCTCTGTCAAGGGGTCTCTGCGTTACGCGAACGTAATCGACATCCTCGGTTTGGACGGGTTCGAGGGAGACCTCGCGGCTCTTCTAGACTTCGCGCTCAAAGACATCGGCGCCGACGACGCTGTGTGCGTGAAGACCTGGCTGAGCGATTGCGCGCAGTCACGGGAGTATGTCCGGATGCTCAAAAGGGCAGGGTTCTTCAGGCTCCCGACAAGCGTCCACAAAGCGCGAGTGAACGTCATCTACAAGATCCTCGATGAGAAGCTCGACAAGGAGTTCGCATCCGATCAGAGGAACTGGTACATAACGATGGCATTCACCGAAGGAACATCCTGAGACGAACGCGCCCGCTCACTCTGACCGGCCTTGACCGAGCGGGTCTTCCTTCAGCCACCACTTGCACAGCTCGTCAGGCGAAGTCAGCCAGGCTCCCTTCGAGCTGCAATATCCCAAGAGGTCCTGGTACATCCTTCTCGGAGTCTTCTTGGCCACGTGCGTGTTGTGCCAGAGGATCGAGATGACGCCATTGTATTGGTGAGCCCGGTCGACCAATTCTTTGGCCGCAGACACGGCCTCACTCGGTCCCAGACCCATGTAAGTCAGTAGCGACCCGTCCATGACGACGAGCGGTATTTCGAGGATTCTCAGGTACTTGTTCGCGCCAAGATCGAACGGCCTGAACGGGTGACACATGCCGTTCCTGAAACCTGCTCGGTCCGGATAGCCGTAGGTCGAGTCGTACACGAAACCCGTCTCTTCAAGCGCGTGCCATGTTGCGGGCACCTTGATCTTCATGTAGTGGTTCCTGTAGCCGAGCACGGGCAGGCCCGCGACGCTCTCAAGTGCCTGCTTCTGCTGCTTCAGAAGCGGGACGTCTTCCCAGGCCTCGTATCCTCCGTGGAGTCCGATGCTCCAGCCAACATCGGAGATCATCTTCATCTCGTCGCCCAGGTCCTCGATGTAGTAGTTGAAGTCCTTCTCACCGGGCTGGAGCGCCAAGAAGAAGAAGGTGGACTTCGCACCGAAACGCTCCTCCACGTCGATGATGGCCCTGATGTTCCAGCGCGGGTTCAGGCGCCTGTCGAGCCATCGGAGGGCTCGCCTCGTCGCGCCGCTTCTGAGCAAGGGCACGAGGAACGAGTAGTTCAAGAGGTCGATGTCGTGAGAGAGACAGACCGCGAACGCCTTGTCTCCCGGGTACCGGATCCTGAGGCCCTTCTCGTAGAGATGACGGGAAACGATAGGTTCGGAGATGTCCTTGAGCGCAGCGTCTTTGTGGAGTATCCTCCCGTGTTCGTCCACCCGAGAAGGAGAGTAGTCCCCTTCGTTGACGAACACCTTCCACAATGCCTCGTGCGACCGCAGCTCCTCCAACATCGAACCTGCCACTTGAAATCAACTCGAACCTGAGGGCCAACGTGCGGGCCTGGCCCTGTCGGTCATGGACTGGCGGGCGCGTACTTAACAGTTTTCTGAACGCACTGAAGCGAAGCACGGGGCGTATGCGGCCAGACACCTTTTTATCCCCTGAACAATCTAACCTCCGCGGAACATGCTGCTGGCGACAAGTCGACTGCGGCGTGAGAGGTGTTTGACCTGAAGATACTCATCACAGGCGGAGCAGGGTTCATCGGCTGCAACTTTGTCAGGCACATGCTCAAGAAGCACCCCGGCATCGACATCACCGTCCTAGACAAGTTGACATATGCAGGCAGGCTCGAGAACCTGGAAGAGGTCAAGGACAAGATCAAGTTCGTCAAGGGCGACATCTGCGACAAGGAGGTTGTCCACAAGGTGCTGCCCGGATGCGAGTATGTCGTGAACTTCGCGGCCGAGAGCCATGTCGACAGGAGCATCACGTCGCCTGAGGACTTCGTGCGGACGGACGTGCTCGGCGTGTTCACGCTCCTCGAGGAGGCGCGCAGGTCCGATGTGAAGCGGTTCGTCCAGATCTCGACGGACGAGGTCTATGGATCCACCGTGTCTGGTTCCTTCTCTGAGACGAACATACTCGACCCCTCATCTCCTTACTCTGCGAGCAAAGCCGGCGGCGAGCTGCTCGCGCGCTCCTATGTGAGGACCTACGGGCTCAACGTAATGGTCACCCGCTCGTCTAACAACTACGGCCCGTTCCAGTACCCCGAGAAGCTGATACCAGTCTTGGTCATCAAAGCGATGAGGAACCAGGAGCTGCCGATATACGGAAAGGGCACGAATGTGAGGGACTGGCTACATGTCGAGGACAACTGCAGGGCAATCGACCTCGTGCTGAACAAGGGCACGCCAGGAGACATCGTCAACATCGGCTCGGGGAATGAGGTCCCGAACATCGAAGTGGCGAAGGCCATACTAAGGCATTTGAAGAAGTCCGAAAGCCTCATCAAGTACGTCGCCGACAGGCCGGGGCACGATTTCAGATACTCGCTCACCTGGGACAAGATAAGGATGATGGGCTGGAAGCCTGAAGTGAAGTTCGAGGACGGCCTCAAGACGACTGTCGACTGGTACGTCAACAACGAGTCTTGGTGGAACAGCGTAGCCTGACGCGAGAATAGTCTGTCAGCTTTGGTCAGGCGAACCTGAAGCCTTTTGCCAGCTTGGTGACGCCCAGCAGACCTGCATAGCACACCGCGACGGCCAGCACCGCAATCATGACAAGCTGCACGACAACGTCCAGCTCGGCAGACCCGCCAAGCGAGTCCACAAGCAACCATGATGCACCGCTGATGGCCGCTCCCGCGAGCATCGTGCCGAACAGCACCAACAGGAGGCCCGGGGAGAACGCCCCAGGCTTCACTCGTATCCTGGTCAGGAGCATGGTCGCAACCATCGCGTTGCCTATCGGGGTCATGACCAGCAAGGCCATGTCCTCTGCTCTCATCGCAATCCCAGCCGCCACCATCACGACGAACACGACCGCGGCGATCCCGAGCCCGACGACAACCAAGGACGTCATGAATCCCCGGAAGTACGCGGCCAACGACTTCCCCCCGACGACGGGTATCCACAGGTTCTCCCGCTCGTAGTAACACCAGTTGAGCGCGAGGACAGCTATCGGCCACGAAGCCGCCTGGAAAAGGTTGATCGCTATCGGGGACGAGTCCTCAGACCTGCTTTCCATGATCCCCGTCCCAACGAAGATGGCCAACAGGAGCCCGACAAACACGAAGCTCCCATCCCTCCAGTATCGGATCAAGTTCAGGCGTGTCATGAAGCTTAGTTCGCCACCTGTGTCCGTCCTGAAGGCTATCTTGGTGGTGAAAGTCCCGAAGCCGCCTATCATCCTCTTCTGTTGGGCCATCTTGGCGCCCATGTCCACTTGCCCGAACCCGCCCGAAAGCGTTGGCTTGACGCCGTAGAAGAAGTACTGGTTCGATACGCCGATCCAAATGATGACGACCGTGAAGAAATACACAGCAGCGACGGCGACGTCCATGATCTCCAGGGGCAGGCCTGCGAGGATACCATACGCGATGAAAGCGAAGGCCGACTGAGGGGCTGGCAGGTCCGCGAAGCCGAATGGGAAGTCAAAGCTCGCCAGGGACAGCATAGGCAGCAGCGCAACGGCCAGGAGCAAGAGCACAACCGACCGCACGGGCGCGTTGGGGTGACGTATCCTGATGACAGTGATGGACTGGATGATCATGAATATCATGATTGCGTAGAGCCCCAGGACCAGGAAGATGGGCACCGCCAGCCAAAGTGGTTCTTCCATCCCGATGAGCAGCCCGAAGACCGCGGTCAGGATGGCCATCCCCCCGGCGATGGTGACCGACCCGAACTGGAACAGCATGTCCGCTATCAGGTACTCCCTCGGCTTGACCTGGGCGGTCATGAGGAAGTCGAGTTCAGACGGATGCGCAGTCACGCCCACTCCGAGCGCGAAAACGAACCCGAACACCATCATCATCGACAGCGCCGAGCCCAGAAGATTGATGGCCGCGTCAGCGCTCGACTCGAACAGGAAGGTCCCCAGGCCGTAACCAAGGCCGAACCCGGACGGGAGAAACGCGAGCGACAGGCCTATCAGCGGCAGGGGGCCGAACTTCCCCTTGTAGGACGGAGAGAAGAACGACTTCAGCTTGTATCCCAGCAGCGCGAAGGCCTTGGTCATATCAGGACACCCTTCTCGAGAACAGGCCCTTTCTGCGCGGCATCTCAGGCTCCGGCATGCCGGCCTCTTCGGTCAGTTTCAGGAATATCTCCTCGAGCGTCTGCTTCTCGCCGGCGTGCGCCTGGCTCCTAAGCGATGCGAGGTCCCCCGTCGCGATGTTCTTTCCGTGGTTGATTATCGACACTTTGGAGCAGAGCCTCTCAGCGGTATCTAGCTGGTGAGTCGAAACCAAGATACACACACCGCTCCTGGCCATGTTCTGCAGCTGGTCCTTGATCAGCCTCTGGCCCGCAGGGTCTATCCCGAGCAATGGCTCGTCGAGAATCAGGAGCTTCGGGTTGTGTATCGTGGCGGCCGCGAACGCCAGCTTCGCCCTCATGCCCTTCGAGAGCGTCGCGACCGTCTCGTTCGCCTTGAGGACCAGGTCGAGCCTCCGGAGGAGTTCCTCGACGCGCTTCGAGAGCTCGTCCTTCGGGATGTCCCTGATCCGGCCGATGTACCCCAGGAACTCCGTGACCGTGAGATACTCCGGGAGCGCGGGCGCCTCGGGCATGTACCCGATGTGCTCCTTGTACGCGATGGGATCCGTCAGGACGTCGTGCCCCAGGATAGTGACCTTGCCCCCGTCGGGCATGAGCAGCCCGACCAGGATCTTGATGGTCGTGGTCTTGCCCGCGCCGTTCGGCCCTATCAGGCCCATGATCTCACCCTCGTACGCGGCTATCGAGAAGCCGTCCAAGGCCACCGTCCCGCTATCATAGGCCTTGTACAGGTTGTCCGCTTGAACCACCAAGTTCGGCATATTATCCCGTCATGGACAAAGGTAAGGGATTCAAAAACATATCGTGGGCTACCCCGTCAGACTCAAATATAGACCCGCCCCATCCTGAGGTGCCATGAAGGTCGCCTCCATCGTCGGCGCGAGGCCGCAATTCATCAAACTCGCGCCCTTCTCAAGGGAGATAAGGAAGAAACACCGGGAAGTGCTGATAGACACTGGGCAGCACTATGACGCGGAGATGGCGGGCATTTTCTTCTCGGAGTTCAAGATACCGAAACCCGACCACTCACTCGGCATAGGATCGGCGGACCACGGCGAGCAGACGGGGAGGATGCTCATCGCCGTCGAGAAAGTCCTCTTGGCGGAGAGACCTGCATTGGCGGTGGTGTTTGGAGACACGAACAGCACGCTTGCGGGGGCGTTGGCCGCCGCGAAGCTCGGGATACCCGTGGCGCACGTCGAGGCGGGCCTCAGGAGTTATGACCAGTCAATGCCAGAGGAGCAGAACAGGGTCCTCACAGACCACCTCGCGAAGCTCCTGTTCTGCCCGACTTACGTTTCAAAGGAGAACCTGAAGAGGGAAGGGATAGAGCAAGGAGTGCACGTCGTGGGCGATGTGATGGTCGACGCCCTCGAAGAGAGCAGGAGGGCCGCCGAGAAGCACTCAAAGATTCTCGACCAGTTACATTTGAAGAAGGGCGAGTACCAGTTCATGACCGTTCACAGACCCGCGAACACCGATTCCAAAGCCAACCTTGAGAACATCCTGAAGGCCGTCGGCGATTCTGGAGTGCGGACGATCTTTCCCGCACATCCACGAACCATGAAGTGCCTTTCGGAGCACAAGCTCGAGGGAAAGGTCCCGGAAAATGTCAACATAGTCAAACCAGTGGGGCACATGGACGCCATCTGGTTGGTTGCCAACTCATTGCGCGTGCTCACAGATTCGGGTGGGCTTCAGAAAGAGGCCTATCTCCTGAAGGTGCCCTGCATCACGCTTAGGGACACCACTGAATGGGTCGAGACGATCAACGTGGGCTGGAACGTGCTCGTCGGCTCGGAAAGGAAGAAGATACTCGATGCGATTCAGAGCTTCACACCGACGAAGTACCAGCCGCACGTGTTCGGCCCCAAGGGCGCGAGCGCTCGGATCGCGAAGCTCATCGACTCATACCTCGCCGCTAACTCGGCTTGACAGGATTCAAGCCTTCGATAATGCGGACGAACTCCCGTTCTCTGATGTCTATCGAGAAGAGCTTCTTTGCGCGTTCCCTCACCTTGTCGCCATCGGTGCGCTTCAGGGCCTCGTGGATCGCCTTCGTCGTCGCTTCCACGTCTCCGTAGGGGACGAAGATGCCCGTGTCTCCCACCACCTCTGGAAGCGCTCCTGCGCGGGTCACCACAGGTATGCATCCGCTGCTCATCGCTTCGACCGTCGACATCCCGAAGCTCTCGTGCATCGACAGCTGGCAGTAGACCTTCGCCTTGGCGAAAATCTCCCGCAGCTCCCCCTGCGGCAGGAGCCCCTTGAATTCGACGTTCTTCGGCGCGACGGCCTTCAGCTCGTCGACCGCGTTGTCTGGGCACAGGCCCACAACTACGAATCGGACATCGGGGAACCTGGCAGCGCACTCGATGAAGGTTCGGAAACCCTTTAGCGGGACTGTGTTCTTGTTGACCAGGCCGACCGTCAAGACCAGATTGCTCTTTGATGCCGAGGGGATAAATGTACCAGTGTCCACACCGTTGTACACCAGCTCGACGTTGTCCGCATCGGAGACCGCCCTGATCTGCTCCTGCGAGAACCCGGACACTGCGAGGACTTTGGTCGCACTCTTCAGGACGTACCGAACGGTCTTCGCCTTCTTCGGGTCGAGCATTGAGCCATATCCGATCTCGGGCATCTTCGCGACCTCGTACCCCCCGACGACGACTACGGAAGGTTTCCCGAACATGCGCGACAAGCGCACTGCGCCCCGGGTATGTCTGTCTGCGAACCACGAGAACACGACATCCGACCAGAGGACACCTCGAAGAAGTCTGTAGGCCACGATCATCTCGCCCTTGAAAGACCCCTCGTACTTGCCCACATCAAGCGACCTGACCTCGTAGTGCTTGCTCAGCAGGTCCAGGTCGGACTGGATGAACGTCGGCATTCTCGGATGGAGGAAGAATACCTTCGTCCTTCTTCCCCGTGCACCTGCAGAAGTCATACATCCAGGCCTTGGTTTGGAAGATGCTGGAACGTATTTAACTGCTTCTGGAATGAGATCCGCACGCCTACTTGACCTCGTGCCTGTGGGCCATGTACCAGTCGACCGTCTTCCTGAGGCCGTCCTCGAACTTCGTCCTCGCCTTGAACCCGAAGTACTCCTGGGCCCTGGTGACGTCGAGCATCCGCCTGGGCTGCCCGTCGGGTTTGGTTGTGTCCCAGACCAGCTCGCCCTTGAAGTCCATCAGCTTCGCGATGAGCATGACCAGGTCCTTGATCTTTATCTCGAACCCCGCACCTAGGTTCACGGGCTCGGGACCGTCGTATTTCTCCGCCGCGAGGCAGATGCCCTCGGCTGCGTCCTGGACGTACAGGAACTCGCGGGACGCGTTCCCCGTTCCCCAGACCACTACCTTGTCCGCGCCCTTGTCCTTGGCCTCCGCGAACTTCCTGATGAGCGCGGGGATGACATGGGAGCTCCGAGGGTCGAAGTTGTCTCTGGGGCCGTACAGGTTCACCGGGAGCAGGTAGATCGCGTCGAAGCCATACTGCGCCCTGTACGCCTGCGCCTGCACCAGGAGCATCTTCTTCGCGAGCCCGTAAGGCGCGTTGGTCTCCTCAGGGTACCCGTTCCACAGGTCCGTCTCCTTGAACGGAACTGGGGTGAACTTCGGATACGCGCATATCGTGCCCAGGGCGACGAACTTCTTCACCTTCGCCAGCCTGGCGGCCTCCATCAGCTGGATGCCCATGATGGCGTTCTCGTAGAACAGAGTACCCGGCAGCTCGCGGTTGAGGCCGATCCCGCCGACCTTCGCCGCAAGGTGTATCACGACGTCCTGGCCTCTGACCGCCTTCTCACAGTGCTCCTTCTTGCGGAGGTCGAACTCGTCGATGTCCGCGACCTTGATGTTCGAAGGCTTGGCCCCTCGTTTCCTCAGCTGGGTCGTGACGAAGCCCCCGAGGAACCCCGCGCCCCCGGTCACCAACACCTTCTTGCTGTCCCAGTAACCCATCTCAATCCGCCTTCCACCATCGGTTGGGGAACATCTTCTCGACCAGCGCGTCTCCTTCCCCCACGGGATCAAGGCCGGCCGCGCGCATGTCCGCGTCGACCATTATCTTTGCGAGGTCCTTGAATTTGACCTTGAGGTCGAGGTGCAGGTGCTTCTTCGCCTTCGAGGCGTCGGCTATCAGCTCGTGCACCTCGGTCGGCCGGAAGTAGCGTTTGTCTATCCTCACGTGCTTGTGCTGGCTCAGGCCTGCATACGCGAATGCGACATCGACGAACTCCTTGACCGTGTGCGACTCGCCGGTGCCGATGATGTAGTCCTCCGGTTTCTTCTGCTGGAGCATCTTCCACATGACCTCGACATACTCAGGAGCGTATCCCCAGTCCCTCCTCGCGTCGAGGTTGCCCAGGTACACCGCCTGCTGCGTGCCCGCCTTCATCGCAGCAATCGCCCTCGTGATCTTCCTCGTCACGAAGGTCTCGCCCCTCCTCGGGCTCTCGTGGTTGAACAGGATGCCGTTGGAGGCGAACATGCCGTACCCCTCCCTGTAGTTCTTGACCATCCAGAAGGCGTACACCTTGGCGCACGCGTACGGGCTCCTGGGCTGGAACGCGGTGGTCTCGTTCTGCGGAGGCTTGGACGAGCCGAACATCTCCGAGCTGGAGGCCTGGTAGAACTTGATGGGCAGGCCGCTCCTGCGTATGACCTCGAGCAGGCGCGTCGTGCCGAGCGCGGTCACGTCACCGGTGTACGAGGGCGTGTCGAAGCTCACCCTCACATGGCTCTGCGCCCCGAGATGGTATATCTCCTGCGGGCCGATGTTGTATATGAGGTTCGATATCTGCTCCGAATCCGAGAGGTCTCCGTAGTGCAGGAACAGCCTCGTCCCTTTCATGTGGATGTCGCTGTAGATGTGGTTGATCCTCGCGGTGTTGAACGTGCTCGCGCGGCGGACTATCCCGTGGACCTCGTAGCCCTTGGACAACAGGAACTCCGCGAGGTATGATCCGTCTTGTCCAGTTATGCCAGTGATAAGTGCCCTTTTCAATCAAGCACCCCGACCTTGATAGCACTCGCGCGATTTCAAGCCTTGCTGCTCCCCTTGGGACGCCAAGAGCGCATCTTCAGCTTCGAGAAGAGCTCCTCGAACCTCTTCTCCCAGGTGTGGTCCCTGAGGCAGCGCTCCCTCGCGGCCTTCCGAATCCTCAAACCCTCCTCCGGCTCCCTGAGGTAGAACTTGGCCTTCTCGACGAGGTCGTCGGGGTCGTGGTAGCAGACGATCTCCTTTCCTATCTCGTAGAACTCCTTCAACTCGTCCTGGTACTCCGTGAAGAAGAGCGCGCCGCTCATCGGGCCCTCGAAGTCGCGGAGCTTGATCTGCACCAGCCGGCCCTTGGGCATGTCCCAGCGGGCGCCGCAAGCGGAGAAGTTCATCGATATCCTGCTCTCCGAGAAGAGCCGGACCATCTCATCGAACTTGAGAGGACCGTGGAGCAGGGACTGATGGCTGCCCGTGTTCCCCGGGAAGCGCGCAGCGCCGAGCCCGCCCAACCGCCTGACGAGGCACGAGACCTCCCAGGCCTGCCGCTTAAGCTCGCTGAACCCTTCTTTGACGCCCTTGGTCTCGTACTTGAACAAGATCCTCCAGGGGATGAGTTGCTCGCCCACAATCCTCGGGAAACTCCTCTTGGCACTCCACCTGGACCCGAACACGTGGAACTCCAGCCCTGCCTTGGCCAGCTTCGAGAAGTAGTCTATGCGCTCTCCGTAGCACGACCCCGTGAACGAGAGGTCGTACTTGAGCGGGGCAACGACCGGGAAATACCATTTCGGGTTCGCGGCCAGCTGCACTCTGACAGGGGCCCCGCCCGCGTCGGAGAACATCCGTACCGCGTCCCGCTCAGAGACCCAGTGGTAATCGTAGTGACCTATCAGCTCCTTCACCAGATGGAACTGGTGCAGGTCGTTGCAGCCGAAGTTCACGCAGCAGATGCCCATGTCGCGGATCTTGTCAATGACCTTCCCGTCTATGTGCCTTCGCCAGTAGTACGTTATCAGGAGATCGACGGGCGACTCTCGATGGGCCTGCTCGACCGTCTTGAGCAGCTCCTCGTTCATCTTCCGCCTCTGCACGGTGTTCCAGTCGGCGGCGTAGAAATCGAACCGTTCGCCCCAGTCGTGGAAAACCAGGTCGACGCCCATGTCCCTGAGCGTGTCCACGATGTTCAGTCTCACCCACATGTCGGGGTGGCTGGAAAACACCACGCGCAGAGGGGTCGTCATGCGTCTTCGCAGATGTGGTTGAAATATATAAGCGCTTCACGTTCTGGTTATGCCGATGTCGACTGGACTGGACGCGGGGAGACCGGCAGCCGCCCACTCCCCAAATGGGAAGGTCGGGGTGGTCGTCCTCAACTTCAACAGCTTCGAGGACACCCGGCGATGCCTCACGTCCCTGGGGAAGCTGCTGCACAATGCGACGGAGATCATCTGCGTCGACAACGGTTCATCGGACGATTCGTTTCCGAAGCTGTCGGCTGAGTTCCCGAGCGCAAGGTTCCTCAGGAACGAGCGGAACCTCGGCTTCGGGGGAGGCGTCAACACTGGGTTCAAGGAGGCCCTGAGGACCGGCTGCGACTTCGTCTTTTGTCTCAACAACGACGCATTTGTGGACGACCCGGACGCGGTCGCGAAGCTGCTCAGGCCCTTCGAGACCGACCCGAAGATCGGACTGACCGGACCCGCGGAATACGACTCATCCGGTGCGAACCCGAAGTTCTCCGGTCCGACCGGCAGGAGCAGGTTCGAGATGAAAGTCTCAGGCGCGGCGTTCATGGTCTCGAGGAAGGTGCTCGAGACCGTCGGCATGCTCGACGAGGGCTTCTTCCTGCTCTACGAGGACCAGGACCTGTTCGTGAGGATAGAAAAAGCGGGCTTCCGCGTGCAGCTCGTCAAAGATGCTCGGTTCATGCATGCGGGCTCATCGTCCACGAGCAAGCACTCGGCGCTTATGGAGTACCTCGAGGCGCGGAACAGGATCATCTATTTCGCGAGGCATTGGGGGATCTCCGGGTTCATGCAGGGTGTCATCATGCTGTACGCCAAGCGCCTGCCCAGGCTCGTGCTCACATATTCTGAACAGGGAAGGCCCGAGCTGCTAATGGCTTATCTGAAGGGGATTCTGGACGGCTTCGTCGCTCTGCCAAATGCGAGGTACGTGGGGAAGGTGCCGCCCATCCGGTTCAAGGGATGGGCGGGCAGGGCCAGTCGTACTTCAAGATAGCGGAATAGGCTTTATCTAGCACGAAATGCTAATCCGGGCAGAAGGATTGTCGATGGCAGAGAAGCGAGGGCTGGTGCGCGGAGTCAAGAAGTGGTTCATGACCCAGGTCTGGAGGTTCCAGCAGGTCGCCGCGATCCTCACCCTCATGATGATGGCTCTGACGGTCTCCCTCAACATCTATTCTTACATGAAGTGGAGGGAGGGCGAAGGCCTGCTCGCGAACACCTACATCGGCGTGTCGATGGTGCTCATAACCGCGATCGTCGCCATGTGGATCGTTGCATACCTCTGGGACAAGAAGGCGCAGATGTGGCGGGAGCAAATGGTCGTGTCCGCCGAGAGGAACCCCTTCATGAACGAGCGCCTGTGCGCGAAGGACATCGTGTACATTACCGAGGTTTACATCCCGACCCTCGAGATGGTGGCGAAGACGAACCCGGACAAGAGAAGCACCCTGGATGCCATGAACAAGTGGATCGAGATGAACCTGCGGGGGGACAAGGTGCTGCTCGAGGACACGAAGAGGATTTTCAGGGCAATCGGGGTCGAAGTGCCTGAGATAATACGCAAGGTCGAGGGCAAGAACCCCTGAAGAGCCTCGACTTGCTGTTCTACTGTCGGCCGAAGACCGCTTTCAGGAACGGGCCGAGGGAGTCCACGCTGCGGGCCATGGCCAAGTGAAGGAACAGGCCGATGAATGAGAGTCTGAGCGCGAACCTCGTCTTCGAGCTCTGCGGGATGTTCTTCCTGTGCGACCGTCTGGAGTTGACCACGCCGGAGACCGCAGTGGCCGCGGACGGCGGGCGCGCCTTCACCGTCTCGAGGTGCTGTAGCCGGGCCCCGGGGAGATGATACAGCGGATGGTGCTTGGACACCCTCTGCGAGAACTCGACATCCTCGTAGGCCCGCGCAGAGTGCAGGCCCTCGTCGAACCAGAATTCTTCCACGATCTCGCGCCGGAAGGACATGTTGGAGCCCGAGACGAAGGACACCTTGGCGGGGGCGGAGGACGAGAGCACGGGCCGCGGCCACCCGGAATGCCTGAAGTATCCCTTGCCCGGAGAGCTCAGGAAGAACAGGAGGCTCACGGACGTCCGGACGAGCTGTCTGAAGCCTCCGCCGCCGAGAGGGTTCGTGATCTCTCCTTCGACGCCTGCGGCTGCACGACCCAGGTCGCTCTCGAAGAACTCAGCTATGGTTGCGAAGTACCTGGACTCGAGGACCGTGTCGTCGTCGATGAAAGAGACGATGTCGCAACGGGAGGCCTTCGTGCCGATGTTCCTACCCCCAGGCAGGGTGCATTTCACCTTGATGAGCTCGGTATCCGGGCCATCCTTTCCGAGCAACTCGTCCGCAATCCTGTCGAGGGAGCTCTGCTCGGAGGAGTCGACGAAGACCACCCTATCGGGCCGTCTGACCTGTTCCTTGACGGACTGCAGCAGGCGGCGGACCTCGCTCTCACGGTCCTTGGTCACCACCACCATGCAGATCGACAGCGTCATGTGCACCTGGAAATGCCTCGGTTTCGTTTAATAGGTTCCTCATGCGAGCCCTGGGCCGTCAGGGCCCCTTGAGCTCCTTGATGCCCATCAACTGAAACGCTTTCTCCGGCCTTTCCTGGACAGCTGCCTGAGACAAGAAAGAAACCCACTCCCCGAACACCTTGGGTTTGAATATCACGCGTCCAAGGTGGCCTCTCAGTGCCCGGACGCCGTTCAGCCCCACGACCTCGTACCCCAGAGACCTGAGGTCCCCCGGCACCCAGAACGACCTGTGCTCCTGGTACGGGTTGCCCTCGTACTCCTCCTGCTCCACGAACCCGTTCGGGGTCGTCACGACCACCCGATTCCTCGCGACGGACTCCATGTAGCGCATCAGCTCGGTACCCTGCTCCATGGTCATGTGCTCGAGCACCTCGAGCGCGATCACCGCGTCAAAGGACTTCGGGCGGAAGCAGGGCCTGGTCAGATCGCACATGACGAAATCGTTGTGAGTCCCCGAACGTCTCGACTCCAACAGATAATCGCGGAAGATGTCGGCTCCGACCCTGTACTCGGCGCTCCTGGACTTCCTGAGGATGGACAGCGGCCCGCAGCCAAGGTCGAGCACGGACGAGCAACCTCTCAGCACGGTGTCGATATCCAGGCGCTCCGGGTAGAAGGTCCAGGTCCGGGGCAAAAGGTGCTCGAGGACGGCTATGCTCCTCTCCCGAGCTCCGATGTAAAGGTCATAGAACCTTCCGTCCGATGCATGCTGAGCCGGAATACGAGCTCCCTCCTCACAGTTCGCGTCTGAGAACGCCGGTGATCCGCTGGGCCGCGTCACCCTTGCCGTACGGGCATGGCTTGAACGAAGTCTTCGGGTCGGCCACGAACCTCCTGAGCTCCGCAAGGACCTTCTTCGAATCGGTCCCGACGACCTTCGCGTAGCCCGCCTTCACGGCCTCAGGCCTCTCCGTGCTCTTCCGCATGACGAAGACCCTCTTCTTGATTACGGGCGACGAGGCCTCCTCTTGGATGCCCCCTGAGTCGGTCAGTATGAAACTCGAATTCTTCATGAGCAGGAGCATGTCCAGGTACCCTATCGGCTTGAACAGCTTGACATTCTCCGAGCGTTCTAGCCTGGACATCAGGTTGTATTCCCTCAGGCGCAGGTCGGTCCTCGGATGCAGCGGCAGGACAATCGGGAGAGGGCAATCCGTTAGGACCCTGACCATGTGCTCGAGCGTCGCCGGGTTGTCGACGTTCTCCGCCCTGTGGAGCGTGGCGAGCACGAAATTGCCCCACGGGACGTCCCACATCACCTGCTGGCGCTTCATCGCCTTGGGCAAGTAGGTCACGGTCGAGTCGATTACCGTGTTCCCCGTGCGGAACACCTTCCCCCAGACTCCCTCGCTCTTGAGTGTCTTGACTGAGTCCTCGGTCGGGGCGAAGAGGTAGTTCGAGGCGTGGTCCGTCAGCCTCCGGTTCAGCTCCTCGGGCATCCGGAGGTCGTAGCTCCTCAGCCCGGCCTCCACATGGCCGACCTCGATATGCCGTTTCATCGCTGCGATAGCACCCGCGAGGACGGTGTTCGTGTCCCCCTCGACGAGCACGCAGTCTGGTTTCGGCTCGCTGAACTCCTTCTCAAACTTGATGATGGCGTCCCCGGTCTGCTGCCCGGGCATCCCCGAGCCCACGCTCAGAAACGAGTCCGGCTCCGGCAGTTCGAGCTCCTCGAAGAAGACCTTGGACATCTCGTAGTCGTAATGCTGGCCTGAGTGCACCAGCCGGGCGCCCAGCTTGGCCTTCCTGAGCGCGAAGAACACGGGGGCCATTTTGATGATCTCGGGCCTCGTGCCGACCACCACGGATACGAGCATCGGGGGGCAGATGCGATTGCCTAAGCATAACCGTATTGCATGCCCTGGACCGCCAGGCAAAAGGCAATAACCCTTGAGAGCCGTGCCAGACATGGAGCGCATGGCCAACTACTGCCCCAAGTGCGGCACCAGGAACCTGAGGAGCGCCCACATGTGCGAGAAGTGCGGGACCCAGCTGGGTTCGAGCACGGCTGCGCGCAACCCAGACATGCCCTTCGCGCATTCGAGGGCCCTTGACCAACCCGAGAAGACCTTCTTGGGAATTGTGCCCAGGTCGGCGACAGGCGTCATCGTCGGGCTCGTCATCATGGCCATCGGCGTCCTGCTGTGCATCTGGTCCATCGCCCTGTTCATTGGCTCCGCCGAGGGCGTGACCGACGACCCGCTCGACACGGCCATCGACGCCGTGGGCGCGTTCGTCGTCCTCATCCTTGGCGCTATCATGGCGGCCATCGGAGGCACCATCTTCACCATCGGGACCATCTGGTTCCTCTACAAGATGGTAAGCAAGAGATAGCGCCTGACTGCGCGGAGAACCCTGGAAACCGTAATAAGGCCTCTATACCGTTCTTCAGGCGAGAAACATGACTGGAAATTGCCCACAATGCGGTATAGTGAACCCCGATGGCGCGGTGTTCTGCGAGCGGTGCGGTTTGGACCTGCGCGTAGGCCTCACGAAGCCAGCCGGGAACGAGATTCAAAATCGACCCCAGCACATGCCGACCTGGTACCTGGTATCCGGCCTCGTGTTCGTCGTATTCGGTTTCATCCTCCTCGGAACGGCCTGGGGAGGGTTCATGGGCGAGGCCATGGACTCGGACCCGGGAGATGAGATTCCGGACATACCCGGTGGCGTGACCATCGTCTCGATCCTGTTGATAGCCCTCGGCGGCGTGCTCACACTCTGGGGCATCGTGAAGATGGCCTCTGAGGGGAAGTAGGCCTTCGGCGCCACCCCCTCGAATTCCAGTATTTGAGCACGCACCCCGAATCTATTTAGTGTCCCCATCCGATTGGCCCCTATAGGCACGCAGATCAGGCCCAGGAGGTTTGGCAGCTGACATATTTCATCACTGGGGGCGCTGGGTTCATAGGCAGCCACGTGGTCGACAGGCTCGTTCCGAGGAACGGTGTCACGGTCTACGACAACCTGAGCACTGGAAGGGAAGAGTTCATTTCAGAGCACCACGGCAAACCCTTCTTCAGGTTCGTGAAGGGCGACCTGCTCGACGTCGCCAAGTTGTGCAAGGAGATGAGGGGGCACGACAGCGTCTGGCACATGGCCGCGAACCCCGACATCAGGAAGGGCACTGAGTCAACGATGGTCGACCTCGAGCAGAACACAATCGCGACCTACAACGCCCTGGAGTGCGCCCGCAAGGCGGATGTCAAGAGCTTCGTGTTCTCGTCCACATCCACAATCTATGGCCGCGCCAAGGTCGTCCCCACGCCTGAGGACTACGGTCCCTGCCTCCCTATATCCCTGTACGGTGCGTCGAAGCTGGCGTGCGAGGGCCTCGTGTCCGCGTACGCAGAGCTCTACGGCATCAAGGGCTGGATATTCAGGTTCGCCAACATAGTCGGCCATAGGAGCACCCACGGGATACTGTTCGACCTCGTCGAGAAGCTCAACAACGACCCCAAGATGCTGGAGGTGCTCGGGGACGGGAAGCAGCAGAAGTCCTACCTGCTGGTCGAGGAGTGCGTCGACGGTATGATCTACGGTTTCAAGCACGCCAAGGAGAAGCTGAACTATTTCAACCTCTGCGCGGACGACCAGATATACGTCAAACAGATAGTCGACATCCTGGTCAAGGAAACCAGGCTCAAGAATGTCAAGATCAAGTACACGGGCGGCGAGAGCGGCTGGAAGGGGGACGTGCCCAGGTTCCTGCTCGACAACAAGAAGATGAAGAAGCTCGGCTGGAAACCGAAACACTCGAGCGAGCAGGCCATCAGGGCCGCGGCCAAGATAGTCGTGAAGGAGCGGCTGAGGAAATACCAGCCGACCTGGGTGCCCGTACAGACTCAGTGAGCGGCCTCCCTGGCAAAAGAAGATAACCTAGCGGTTACGATTTGGCATCAAGGACGTGGGTGAATTGGGCTCGCAGACAACGACTTCTGGAGGCGGAGGTATTACGATGAGCTTCATCAGGGAAGCCTCGAATCGGGCCCAAAGCTCTGGGATATGCATCTCATGCGGCAAGGGCTCTCGGAGCTGGTTCAGCTCGACGGCACTCGGGACATGCTCCTTCTGCGGGGCGCCCCTGTGCGTACACTGCTTGAACAAGCTCAGGGTCGAGGTCAAAGAGCCGATGCTACACCATGTTGTGTTGTTCGGCCTGAAGTACTTCCCAGGAATCCAGTCCAGTATTGGCAGTAGCGATGCGGGTCCTCTGTACATAGTAGCCCCGGGCCACTACCTCTGCCCCAACTGCGTCATGTTTCTGAACGGCAGCGGGTTCTTCAACCACGCCAAGGGCTACTACGAGAAAGCCGGCAGGACCGAGAACTTGGCAGAACTGTACGAGCTGAAGGGGTATCTCGACGAGGCGAAGAGGATCCGGACGATGGGGCGGACCACGGTCTCGGTGAATGTCAACGAGCTCCTCAACAAGATCAGAGACGAGGGCCTCGCGGTGCCTTACAGGTGCCCCAGCTGCGGCGCCAGCATCACGGTAGACAGCCACTCGCAGCCCGAGGGGCTCAGGTTCTGCTCGTACTGCGGCTCCGCGGTCAACACGGACGCGCTCGTCAAGCTGCTCGAGACAGCGCTACGGTGACCGGTCGATATCAGACCCCGCCGACTGCAATTTCGGAGAAACGGACTTCTCGAGTTCCGGGAGCACCTTCTTGTTAGGGAGAAGCAGGGAGAACAGGACGCCTATGACCATGAACGCAGACGCCATCAGGAATATGATCTGGTAGGCCTGGTCGTCGGGGATCATGATGCCGGTGCCCGGAATGGGATGCGAATAGTCCGAGATGATCACGGCTGCGAGCGCCGGCCCGACCACGGAACCGCTGGTCCTGATGATCATGTTCATCGCGGTGGATATCCCTGTCTCCAGCCTGGGGGTCGATATGATTATCATGTTGATGCTGCCGACCATGGCGAACCCAGACCCGCCGCCCATGACCGTCACCCCAAGCATGACCTGTAGCTCTGTTGCGTGCCACTGAGACAGGAGCACGAACCCGAGTATGGACAGGCCCATGCCGAAGGTCATCGGCCACTTGGGCCCGTACTTGCGGACAATGAAGCCGACCGTGGGACCGACAACGAGCGTAACGACGGACATCGGGAGCATCAGGACGCCGATATCTGTCGCGCTGAGGCCGAAGTTGAAACCAGCCAAGGCCGCGATGGTCTGGTTCGAAGTGAACAGCGCGAAGCCTATCATGAACCCTATGATGTTCGTGTAGGCGATGTTCTTCTCCTTCATCAGAGCGGGTCGGACGAGCGGATCCTTCGTGCGCGGAAGCCACATGACGAAGGAAAGCAGCGTAACCAGTGAAGCCACGAGCAGAGCGACGATCAAAGGATCGCTCCAGCCGCGGTTTCTTGTCTCCGTCACGCCGACAAGGAATAGGACCATCGTCATGCCTAGGAGGGCCGCCCCGACGTAGTCCACTTTGGCCTTGAGCCGGACCGGTGACTCTTTGACCTTGAAGGCGACCACGACGAGGAACATGAACGCGAACGGCGCGACCGTATGATAGGTCCACTGCCAGCCCAGGCTGTCCGTGACCCATCCGCCAAAGACGAACCCGACCGCAGTCCCGACGCCGAACATGGCGGAGATGACCCCCTGGGCTATGGCGATCCGGTCCCTGGGGAATTCGTCTCTGATGATCGAGAACGCGAGCGGGAACATGGACATCGCGAGTCCCTGGAAGCCCCTGAACAAGATCATCACGTAAATCGAATCCGAGATGTCCCTCGCGAACCCGTTCACGGTGACCATGATGCTGTAGATGGTCATCGCTATCAGGAGCATCTTCTTCTTGCCGTAGATGTCTCCCAGCTTCCCGAAGACAGGGATCGAGACCGCGCCGACGACAAGATATATGGTCACGATCCACGAGGCGAGCGCGTAGTCCTCCGATGTGAGCCCGTAGTCCTCCATGACCATGGGCAGAGAGGGGAATGCCATCGCCTCGACGTACATGACCATGATCGCAATGGAGGCGAGTATGACGAGGACGAACGCGGCGTATCTGTTGCTTTCCTTGCCGTTCTGGCTTGCCATGGGAAGAAGACCTCGGAATGCAGGGTCTGGGGGACCTTCACATGAACGGGAGATATGTACTTTGCGCGATACACCCCGCAAAGGCATCCTGGTTCCCCCATCAACACGTATTTGTAAGCGTTCCGCATACGCATCGAAAAGGACGGTTGTGAGGCGCCTCAGCCATGAGCCTTGACGGCCGCGAGAGAGGTAATCGATATGGAAGGCATCAAGATCAATTTCCGGTTGAAAGTGTTGACCGACGTTCAGGTCGACGCCATACACGAGGCGTCCCTGAAACTGCTCGAGAAGACGGGCGTCAGGTTCGACAGCGACGACTCACGCAAGAGGCTGGTCAAGGCGGGAGCTGTCGCGCACCCAACGAGGAAGAATGTCATAACGTTCCCCAGGAGCATGGTGGAGGAGTCCATCAAGAAGATCATGCCCTATGGCAAGTACTTCGCGAGGAACCCCAAGAACGACATCGTGTTCGACGGGGAGCACCAGTTCGCCCACGCGCTCGGGGGCAACCCGAACGTGTTAGACCTTGAGACCGGGCAGTATAGGATGGCCCGGCTCGAAGACGTCGAAAAGATGACGAAGATCATGGACGCGCTCCCGAACTGCCACTCGATCTCGAACCTGGTCGTCGCGACGGACGTGCCGCCCGAGCTCCTGGTCGTGAAGACCCAGGAGGCCATGATGAAGAACTCGAGCAAGAGCATCTCGGGCTACGCCCTTACCGTCCCCACAGTCGATGTACTCGCGAAGATGTGGGCCTGCGTCACGGGTGGCATCGAGGAGCTACGCAAGAGGCCGCTGATGGACGTCTACGGTTCGCCGAGCTCACCACTCACCTACGACGCGCACGCAGCTGATGTCATGGTGCGAGGGGCGGAATACGGCGTTCCGGTCGACATAGTCCCATGCCCGATATCCGGCGGGACTGCGCCAATTACGATCGCGGGTGGACTGGCGCAGCAGAACGCGGAGCTGCTCGCTGGCGTGATGCTCATCCACACCGTCACCAACAAGGTACCGATACAGTATTCCGGCCGGCTCAGCATGATGGACCTCAGGACTGGCAAGAACGTCTGGGGCATGCCCGAGATGGCCCTCGCGTCGGCGGCGACCGTGCAGATAGCTCACCGGTACAAGATGATCGCGGACGTCTACGGCGTCACCATGGACGGCCACGTCGCGGACATCCAGGCGGGCATCGAGAGGACGCAGTCCGCGTTCATACCCGCGCTCGCTGGCGCGGACAACCTCTCCGGAATCGGAGGAGCCTGGGAGAACGCTGCCAGCTACGAGATGCTGGTCATAGACAACGAGATCTACTCGGACGTGTTCCGGGCGGTCCGGGGCTTCGACGTCAACGACGACACTCTCGCATTGGAACTTATCGACAAGGTCGGTCCGATGGGCAACTTCCTCGCGTCGCCGCACACCATGAAGTATCTGAGGCTCGGGGAGCTGCGCTACTCACAGCTCTACGACAAGCGCACGGGCGAGAAAGCCGGTAAAGAGGGCGTGAGGGCTCTGCCAGAACTCGCCAAGGAAGCCTGCAAGAAGATTCTGAACGAGCACGTGCCTGACCCGTTGGACAAGGACGTGGAGAGGGAGCTGTCGAAGATCGTCAAGGACGCCGAAAAGCAGCTCGCGAGGTAGATCTTCTCAGGCCCTCCTCATCTGCCTCAGGAACACCAACGTCAGCACGGCCAGCCCTACGAAAGACGCCACTACCAGCACCGTGAGGAAGGCATCGTCTGAGCGGGATTGATACAGGTAGACGTCCAGCTTCTGGAATGGGAGCTCTGTCGCCTCGGCCGATTTCTCATGCGCCGTGCCCCCAGTCGTCGCGCAGACCGTGAGTTCGTCTCCCAGGCTCCACTCGGATTCATAGAAGGTGACGGTGTAGAACCCCTCGGGGTCAACGATGACATCGCGCAACGCCCGGACGGCCCCGTCCTTGGTCACAGAGGCACTAACCACGAGGTCGCCTGGTAGTTCGTCATCGTAGCCGTAGATTCGGCCGCTCAGTATCTTGAGCCTCAAGGCAGTCACTGTCCAGTTCAGCGAGGAGCTGGTGTTGTCATCGCTGACGGTGACGTTCACCCAGTAAGCGCCCGACACCAGAGGCGTCCCACTGAGCTCGCATGTTGTCGAGTTGATGACCTCTATCGTGAGCCATTCAGCAGCGGTCGACAAACCCCACGAGACACTGCCGTCGTCCGCGCAAGTACTCATCAACGTTTGAGAGTACTCGTCCAGCACGATCGCGTCCTCGTCTGGTTCGGTGAGTATGCGCGGGTCCGTGAGCGCCTCGGCGTACACGGTCAACGCAGACGACACGTTCCAGAAGTGAGACACGTAGAGCATATTGTCCCTGATGTCGTAGCCCACATCCATGACCCGGGAACCGTTGAGGTTCTGTAGCGTCCCGTTCGCGGAACTGAAGACAAGGCCGTCTGCGGAGACCTGGACGTCCACCAGCTTCTTCCCGGCCAGATCGAATGCTATGGTCACAGGGACGTTCCAGTAGCCACTCGCATACGGATCCGACCTGGCTACATCGAACCTCCAGGAGGAGCCGCTGTAGCTCCCGTTCATCGATACGTCCGTGCTCCACCTCCCGTAGACATAGCTCGCCACCTCCCCATCCGTGGCCTTCCAGTTCTCCAATGTTGAGTTGGTCTTGTCGTCGCACAGCCATTTGATGAACGACGCGTCCCCGACTGTTCCGTGATTGTACACCCTAAGCACTCCGTTCCCCTCGGCAACCGCTAGTGCAATGTCCCAGCGAGACCCGGACACCTGGCCGATATCGATGCTGACCGCCCTCAGCATGTCCATCATGTCCATCTTCGCGTTCGGGTGCCAAGATGCCCAGGTCGGGATCTTCGCAGCCCCGTTCCCGAGCACGGTGTAGCTGCCTATCAGAGAGCTGTTGCCCCCGGTGACCGCCCGGGACGACGAGCCCATGAGCCTGGCCCCGTAGAGGTAGTACGCGAACATCTGCTCCCACGATGCCCAGTTCCCCGGAGTGCCGACGGAAATGAAGGTGTCGCCCTGGCCGACATACCTCGGGTCGTCCCACCTGCTCGCGAACCAGTACTCGCTCTCCATCCTAGATAGCGCGAACTCGGCGTCGATAAGTGATTCGCTCCAGTTCTTGCGCCCCCAGGCGAGGTAGTCATGTGGCAGGTGATATGCAAGCTCCGACTGCCTGGAAAGGAGGCTGGTTGAGTTGCCGTTGAATCCTGAGATGATGTAAGTCGTCGTAGGGTGTGAGTACCCGACATACGTGTCGTCTCCACTCAATGCGTAGTACGCATCATCTCGTCCGAGCACGCTGGCCCAGTCCAATCCGTTCCACCAATAAGACACGCTCAACGGCCCCTGACGACCAGGGAGCGTCGTCACTCTGATCGAATCATCGATGGAGATTCCGTCCACATCGACCGAACAGTTCATAGGGACATCCCAATCAACGCTCCGCTCGATGAAGGCCTCGTATCTTTCAGAGTTGCCGTTGAACACGGCTGATATGCCGCCGATGTTCACCGTGGCGTTCGATATGATTGCCCCGTCGGCGTCCACGACGGTGACCCATACGGGTTCCTCTTTAGTCACGAACTCGTACTCGGGGCCTATCATAGCGTATCTGGAAGGAGACGATCTGACGAGCAAGTTGTCGATCATCCAGCCACTCGCCAAGTTGAACAGTCCGTAATCGCCAGTCACAACATCGATGTCGAACCTCAGCCCGGGGCAGTCCTTGAGGTCAGGACTGGGGATATCGACGGTGTCGCTCCACACGACTCCGTGTCCCGTATTGACTATCGTGATGTTGACACGGTCGAACCCTGGGACGTACTCATAAGACACGAGGTACCGGTCTGATTTGTACCCGAAGTCAATCGAATCGTTCGGGAGAGGAGGCAGTATGTCGTCTGCGACGACCCACGAAGTCCAGTTCGTGCTGCTGAATACGCGCACAGACTCGTTCAGAGGCGAGCCCGCGATGAGCTCGACCCCTGCTAGGACGCTCGCACTAGCGTCGATCAAGTAAACGCACAGGGACTGTTTGCCGGCCAGCGAGGTGAGGTTGTTGGCGACGTAGGCCGAGTCCTCGTTCGGCCTCGTGACCTCGAACGACATGTTCCAGCCTGTATCTGGATCGTACGCTGAGTTCGTCGGCCGGAAGACCGCTACTGTTCCGCTCGTGATGTCCCTTGTCATCTCAAAGAGGAATCCGCCCAGGACGACCGTATCAGTGCTGGGTTGGTAGATGAGAGATAAGTGCTCGAGAGAGCCCGGAGCACGCGTTCCCGTGGCTTCATCCCAGAACGTCTCGGACACGCTCCACGATCCTGGAGGAGCAGGAACTGCAATTGGCGCGTCTTCTGCTGCGGAACCGATTGACGTGAGAGATGCCGTGAGAACAACCGAGATGAGGAGGAGGCTGAGTAGAACTCGTACGTGCAGACCCGACTCACCTCCTAGCCTTAACGGACCACGAGAGGCTCTAGCCCCTAGCTTGTCGGAGAAATGCAAATGCCAGTACGCTATATAAGCATTCGAGACTCGGGTCCGGACAGGCGCCCTCTCGCGACAGTTACCGCTTCTTCGGCTTGTATGCGGAAATCCGGTAACTCGCAATCAGGTTCGACAGGTCGACACCGCTGAGTCCAGGGTCGTCCATCAGCTTGGTGTACCCCAGATAGTCAGCCAGCTGCTCGTGCTTGTAGACCACTCGGTCCTCGACCTTGACCTTCTCGAAGCCCGCGCGTTTCATCGCGCCGACGTACTCCTGCTCCGAGATGGCGCCGCTCACGCACTCGGACCATGCCGATAGGTCCTTCCTGATGTTCTCCGGCAGGTCCTTGAGTAACACGATGTCTGACACGGCCAGCTTCCCGCCCGGCTTGAGGATCCTGAAGGCCTCCCTGAAGACCTGTTCCTTGTCCGGGGAGAGGTTGATCACGCAGTTGCTGATGACGACATCGGCCACCGCTGCGTCCAATGGAACATGCTCTATCTCGCCGAGCCTGAACTCCACATTGTTGATGCTGTTCTCCCGTGCCGTCTTCCTCGCACGGAGTATCATCTCCGGGGTTGCGTCTATCCCGAAGACCTTGCCCTTCTCGCCGACCTTCCTCGCGGACAGGAACGCATCTATTCCGCCTCCGCTGCCGAAGTCGACCACCACCATGCCAGGCTTCATCGAAGCTATCGCTGTCGGGTTGCCGCAGCCTGCGCTGACCGCCACCGCCTCCTGGGGCAGCGAGATCACATCCGCGCTCGGATATATCCCGCCGCAACCGCAGGTGTTCGACTGAGTGGAGCCGCAACAGGGAACGCTCGACACCGCGAGCTTCGCGTACTTCTCGCGAACGGCCTTCCTTACGTCATCCTCGTTAGGAACTTCAGCACGTGCTGTCGCCTTTCCTGCCTTAGGCCCAGACTTGCTCTTTGTCGCCATGATACCACACCGAATGATGACCTGCCTAATACGACTTGCTCCTCTTGACAAGCATCCCGGTGTTGTGCCTAAGGTGCTTCTGCTGATAGCTCCGGCTCACGTAGGGCTCGAGCCTCATGCACTGCATCACACTTCCGTACAGCAACACGTTCATGTTGTTCATTTGTCCTCCTTGGGCGTACTATTGCACACCCAATAGTGATAAGGCGCTCCGGGTACATATATGTATTGGATGCACAATATCGTTCGTACAATACATTAAGTAACGAAGGAAACATACACGTTTCGGATGCCAGCAAAGAGAAACGAGCCTGAAATAGTGATCGTGTGCTGCAGGGCACCCGAGTGCTGCGACATGAGAGGGATGCTGAGCTTCCTCATACTACACCTGCTGTCCAAGAAGAAGATGTACGGCTCCGAGATTGCCCGCGAGATCGCCAAACGAAAGGCGGACAAGCCGAACCCAGGAACGCTGTACCCCACCCTGAAGGACCTCGAGAAGAAAGGGCTCGTGGAGTCGTCGAAGGAGGGGAACACGAGGTACTACAAACTCACGCCAGCTGGGAGGACGGGGCTCCAGCAGGCCAAGCAGTTCTTCATCCAGGCATACGGCGACATTGTGCTAGATTCGGAGTAGGAGGTGCGCGCAATGATGATATCCGACAGCGACAGGAGCGCGATCCAACGCAAGTTCAGCATGGGGATGAAGGAAGAGATATCGATCCTGGCGTTCGTCGATGAGGGCACTTCGGTTTCAAAGGAGATATCCGACTTTGCGAACACGATGACGGGGTTCAGCCCGCTGATAAAGGCCGACGTCCAGGACGCTCAGGACGGCAAGAACCAGCGCATGAAGGATTTGAGGATAGAGAACTGGCCCGTGCTGGTCCTGACAAAGGGAGATTTCTCGAGGATAAGGTATTACGGGATCCCCCTCGGGTACGAGCTGCCTGCCATCACGGACGCCATCGTCGAGCTCTCGATGGCGGCGACGCCCCTATCCCCGAAAGCCAAGTACATGCTCTCAAACGTGCGGAGGAAAGCGAACATCAAGGTGTTCGTCCTCACGACCTGCCCGTTCTGCCCGACAGTCGCTAGGCACGCGTTCAGGGGCGCGGTCGAATCCCCCCGCGTGACCGCCGAGGTCATAGACTCGCAGATGTTCCCCGACCTCGCAGCTCGTCATTCCGTCATGGGCGTGCCCAAGATCATACTGAACGACAACCTCGACATCACTGGTGCGATCTCGGACGTCGAGTTCTTCGAGAAACTCCGCGATTCCGACCACTCGCTCATTGACAGCATCTATGGCTAGGATGGCGTACTGACTCCTCCCTCCAGGCCCTTGGATAGATTCATAACCGTTGAGGCGTTTCCAGAACAGGTGTCCGAACCGTCGCCGCTGGTCGACACTGATGACACGGATACGGTAACTCGGGCGGCAGACTTTGTGAGGAGTTGGTGGTCGTGACCGCAAGGATGACAAGGTCCCCGGAGGACATCGAGGCGGCCGTGAAGGCCGTGAAGAAGCAGGTCGGGAAGGTCGTCGTGGGGTACGAGGAACAGGTCGAGGACTTCCTCATCTGCATGCTCACCCAGGGCCATCTCCTGATCGAGGGCGTTCCCGGCGTCGCGAAGACCACCCTCGCCAAGGCGTTCTCCTCCGTCTGCAACCTGTCTTACAAGAGGATACAGTTCACGCAGGACCTTCTGCCCGCGGACATCACGGGCCACTACTTCTACAACCAGAGGACCGCTGAGTTCGAGGTGAGGAAGGGCCCGCTGTTCGCCGACCTCGTCCTCGCGGACGAGATAAACAGGGCACCTCCGAAGACACAGTCGGCCCTTCTTGAGGCCATGCAGGAGCGGCAGATCACGATCGAGGGCAACACCTTCGACCTTCCCAACCCGTTCATGGTCATCGCGACCTTGAACCCCATCGAGACCGAGGGAGTCTACCCGCTCCCCGAAGCGCAGATTGACAGGTTCATGGTCAAGAGCGTCATGGACTACCTGGACCAGAAGCGCGAGGTCGACATCCTGAAGCTCAAGAACGAGCCTGACCGAGCGCCGGAGGCTGTCCTGAGCAGGGACGCGATAATCGAGATGCGGGACGACATGGTCAACGTGCATGTCCACCCGAGCATACTCGAGTACATCGAGAGCATCGCGAGGGCGACGAGGGCGATAGATGAGCTGGACCTAGGCCTGAGCCCGAGGGGCGCGATACACCTCCTCCACACGGCGAAGGCGCACGCATACATCGCGAGCAGGTCCTACGTTATCCCGGACGATGTGAAGGCCATGGCACACAAAGTGGTCGACCACAGGCTGATACTCTCTCCGGAGGCAGAGCTGGGAGGAATGACGAAGGCCGGCGTCACGGACTCGATCCTGTCCACAGTGACGGTCCCCAAGGGAGAGTTCAAAGGCGGCCAAGACTCCAAAGCGTGAGAGACCTTGCAGTCCACAACCCTCGGCACAACCGTGATTGCCCTCTCGATAGTCTTCGCGTTCGTGAGCGTCCTCTTCTCGAATATCTCCTGGGCGATGCTCAGCATCGCCATGGCCGTTGTCTATGTCTACGCCCACCGAGTGTTCCTCGCGGAGTTCGAGACGACGGACCTCCAGATAGACCGGGTGGTCCTGGACGACCTCGCGTTCGCCGGGGAGCCCATCGCTGTGAGAGCAGAGGTCCTGAACCGCAACCCGTCGGCCATCCACGGAACATTCGAGGACGTGCTCCCGAAGGATAGCATCCTCGCGGACGGCGCGAACGTGTCTTCTCTGCCAATACCCCCGAGGTCGATCCTGAGGCTGTCCTACTCGTTCATACCCACGAAGCGTGGCACTGCGGTCATACCAGGGATGAAGATGAGCAGGACGGACGCGTTCGGTATGTTCACGGTCAGCCAATTTGTGGACCAGCCGTCGCGCATAAACGTGCACACTCAGAGGGACAGCCTCAACAAGGCGCGCAAGATGGCGGGGAAGGAACACCTCGAGTTCTCCGGCACTGGCAGGAACCCGGCGATAGTGCTGCGGGAGCTGGAGTTCGACGGTATCCGGGAGTACATCCCCGGAGACCGCGCAAGGGACATCCACTGGAAGCTGCTCCCGAAGCTCGACAAACTCATGACGAAGACCTACCGCAAGGAGGGGTCAGTCCACACAACGCTCTTCGTGGACTGCGGCAGGAGCATGAGGCTCAAGACGTACAAGGTCGCCAAGATAGACCACGCGCTCGACCTGTCCATCCAGCTGTCGAACGTGCTCCTGAGCGGGTTTAACCCTGCAGGCGCGGCGGCATTCGACGAAACCAGCATCATCGACAAGGTGACTCCCGCGCTGGGAAGACGGCAGTTCGAGAAGATCGTGAAGATGCTCAGGAAGGTCCCGGGCGCGATCAAGATGGGCGAGAGCCCTAGCGCTCCGCCGTCTGCACCGTCTCCCGCGGCTGGGAAGTCTGCGAAGAAAGCTATGACCACGAATGCGAACGGCAAGGGCGAGTTCCTCTCAGTCGTCGACAAGTTCCAGGCAGACACGAGGCGCAAGATGCTGGGGATGGGGCTTGAGGGGGGCATGAAGGAGATCCTGGCCAAGAGCAGGGGCCAGGAGCAGCTGTTCATCGTCATCACGGACCTAATATCTTCCAGGGACGCGGTCCTGGCCGGGGCGGGGTTATGCCAAACCACCGGCAATCGAATCCTCGTGATTCACACGTACGATGACTGGTATCGAAAGGCCACGGAGGACGCCGACGCCGCAGAAGCTGAGAGGTTGTATGGAAACCTCACAGAGTCTCTCAATGTCGAGGGACGGCTCCGGGGCCTCGGCGCGACGTACATCAGGATAGGTCCCGCGGACTCCGCGTCGAGGATCGCGAGGGCCATCAGGAGAGGGAAGACATGACAGCCAGGAGCGACTTCTACAAAGCGTTCGTGGTCGCAGTCCTCATCACCGACATCTCGGTGTTCTCAGAAGTCACAATGATCACAATGCTCAGCCTCGTCCTCGGAGGCATCATGATACTGTTGGGCATATTCTACGCGTACCGCCCGAGCGCCTTCTTGGGAACACTGGTCGTGGCCATAGGCGGGGCCTCCTCCATGCAGCTCGCATCAGTCCTCGATGTCGGCGCAGTCCTGACAGCGTTCATCGGGCTGCTGCTCCCCGTCCTTCTCCTGACTCTTCACGCTCTCGGAGTCGAGTCGGAAGAGATTGGGAATATGTCTATGAAGGCCAGGCCTGCTCTGTTCGCGCTCATGTTCGGCGGGCTCTGCATCCTTTCCGCGCCGCTGGTGTCAGCTAGTATCAGCATCTTCATGCCGACGATGGCGATGCGCCTGAGCACCATAAGCGAGGTCGCCATCATGCTTCTCGCCACCGTTGCAGGAACGCTGTACCTCACCAGGCGAAGGCCGACGAAGCGTATAATCGAGGCCAGCCAGGGGGGCCAGGAGCCGGCTCCCTGACCAGTCCGCCAAGTAATATATAAGCACAGAAACCTGAGGTCGAATCGTGAAAGTGCGCAGTGAGTGGGTCCTTCTGTCCGGGTCGCTCCTGGTGATGGCAGCACTCTATAACCATTACTTGGGGCACTCCTCATACTTCACCGAGATCGTGCTCGTAGCCGTCGGCGCCTCGTTGGCGGTCTTCTCGTTGCGGAGGATGAGCGCTGCGAAGCCCGAGAAACGAGACGGGCTGCTCGTTGACTTCCTCTCGAGGTTCCTTAGCAGGGAGCGGATCGCAACGCTTCTGCCGATCGTCGGCTTCGCGGTCATACTAGTCTGGTCCGCGTGGAAGATATTCGTGACGGGCCAGGCGGACCTGCGCATGGAGGACTTCATCGTGACCCTCTTCGGGCTATCGCTTGTGCTCTACTATGTCGGCCCGTCCGAATACACGATGCAGAAGGATTTCATCGTCTTCTACCTCATGTTCCTGACGATAGTGTTCGCGGTCATATGGAAGTCGTATTCCCTGATAACCGGAGAATCCTACAGCCGCATCACCGCATACTCGGAATGGTATTTCATCACCATACCCGTAGTCGGCCTGTTGAGGCTGTTTGGGCTGGAGGTCGAGGCTGAGCTCGATCTCGGCGGGATAGGCCTCTCCAACACCATAGCCTACGAATACAACGACGTCCTGCTCAGGATAGGTATCGGCTCAGGATGCAGCGGCCTTTACTCCGCGGGCCTGTTCTTCTCCGCGTTCCTGGCGTTCGTCATCGTTCGCTACCACCGCATAAACTGGCGGACTCTCACGGCCCTCGGCCTAGGCCTCGCCGTCACGTGGTTCGCGAACATCTTCAGGATGGCCATCACGATCTGGGTTGGGTCCATGTACGGCCACCCCGCGCTCGCATTCGTCCACAGCACCATCGGGATACTGATCTTCGTCGCGTTCATCACAGTGTTCTGGTTCCTGATAGTACGGTGGCTGGATAAGTCTCCGACTGAGCCTCTTCCGACGGCCCAGACCGACAGTGCGCCCACCACGAAGTGAGTCCTTTCTTCATACGCGCGGCTTCTTGGGCCCGAACCTGCCGAGCTCGTCCGCGATCTCCCTGAGGACCTCGAAATCGGTCCTGGGCGGCTGGTTCTCCTCGGCGTCCTTGTAGACGGACCCTTCTCTGCCGGGGAGGATCAGCTCCCTCTCGATCAGCTCGCCATAGTCGATATCGTCGGCCTTCTGCTCAGAGGCAGGCTTCGCCTTGAGCGTGACCTCAGGTATCGCCTCGATCAGGGGGACTTGCGTCGGCCTGTCCTCCGGCCAAAGGACGTCCTGCGCGTAGTGTGTCCTTACCTCAGTCTTCTTGTGCATCGCCTCGCCCCCGATCCTTCTCTCTCTGTCCTTCGTCTCTGGAGCCGGTTCCGCAGCCTTCGCCGGGGCGGCCGGCGGAGGCTCCAGCATTGGCTTCGGTTCCAAGGATTCCTTGGTGATAGTGAACTCGCTCTCCTCAGGCCCGTCGTCCCGGCGCCTGCGGACCACCATGGCGATACCCACGCCCACGGCCGCAGCCAGAGATGCTATGGCCACCCATTCGACAGGCCCGAGCGAGAGGAATGCGTCTGAAGTCGTGCCCCCCGTCCCGTCCCCTGTCGGGCCCGAGACGGAGTGGAGAGTGACTCTGGAAGTCTCAGCGGAGTTGCCCGCAGTATCGACTGCAACCGCGTATATCTCCATCCCGTCCCAGAGCATGCTTGCGGGGACCGACGTGACGTAGATGCCGTCCTCGAACAGCATCGGGACAGTGGTGAAGCCGCCCGAACTGAGCTCGAGGCACAGCGACACGCTACCCACTGTGAAGTCGTCCGTCGCGTTGGCGGTGACCCTGTACGTGGAGTCCTCCAAGAATGAATCACCCGGTCCGATGACCGCGACTGGGGCGGAGGAATCGACATAGAACGGGAAGTCCAGCGTGGAGCTCTTGCCGCTCATGTCTGTGGCTGAGATCCTCAGGACATGCGGTCCGCTGGCTAGTTCGGCAGTCTCGATGTCGTAAGGCAGACCCAGGCTGGACATCGCGGCCGAATCGACGGAGTGCTGCACGGACGATAGGAAAGCGTCCGTGACCTCGGCATCGATGTCCGTGCCCGGCCTCAGAGCGCCTCCCTGGGCTATGTTCTGGACGGCGATGGCCGGCGCGGAATTGTCCATGGCGAATACGAATATCGCGCTGCCGCGGTTCCCCGCGAGGTCGACCGCAGTCATCTGGATCGTGAAGTACCCATCCGCAGGAGACGACATCAGGCTGATGTAGACTTCTGGGTTGGTGCTGCGCCACTGGATGCCCCAAAGGGTCCAGTTCACAGAGGCGAAGTTGCTGTCGGACACAGATATCCTGGGCTGGTCGGTCTTCTCGACGAAAGTCCCGTTCGTCGGCGAGACGAGCGATATCAGCGGGGGAGCGTTGTCAATAGTCAGTGAGAAGGGGATCTCGTCGAACCCGCCAAGGTAGTCGGTCGCATTGATCAGCAGGCTGTGAGACCCTTCTGTCCAGCCAACGGTCGAAATGCTGCGCCCGGAGCCGAGCTCGTGCCAGACGCCGCCTTCGTACCATTTGCATGTGACCGGGTCAGCGCCCATTGCCATCAACTCGATCGATGTGCCCGAACGGAGCACCGCCCCGTATGAAGGGCTCAGGACCTCGACAACGACGGTGCTCGTCGCAATCTCGAAAGCCACGCTCCGAGAAGTCGTCTTGCCGACTGCGTCCGTGGCGGTGATTGCGACGGTGTGTACGCCCTCGGACCAGCCGGAGAGGTCGATCGAATACGGCGAAGCGAGCGGGACTGGTGCCGCTCCGTCTGCGCTGTATGTGACTGAGGAAAGGAACATGTCGTACACGGACGCGCTCAGGACCGAGCCCATCGGTATCCTCGCGCCGGCTGCAGGATAGAGTATCTCGACGCTCGGGTTCGATGCGTCGATGTCGAACGAGAAGCTCGCAGACGACACGGAGCCGTAATTGTCAGTGGCGACGACCCTGACGACGTGTCCACCGTCGCTCCAGCCCGCCGTGTCGATGCTCCAGGGGCTGACGAGCGCGCCTATCGACTGACCGTCCACGAAGGCTGCGGCACTGAACGAACCGTCGTCCGTGATGCTGAAATACAGCATCGTCCCGGCCGCGTTCAGACTCCCGTTGGCGGGAGATGTGAGGGCGATGACCGGAGCGTCGTTGACGAACTCTATCGAGGTCAGCGTTATGGTCTCGGTGACAGGCTGATAGAGCCCCAGGTCGAATGCGACCTGGATATCCGCGGCCTGGCCAGGACCAGTGAATAGATTGACCGGGTTGAAGTGCCACTCGAACCTGATGCTGCCGTTGTGAGTGTGCGAGGTCGCGGTGCAGTACTCATCAAGGATCATCCCGACCGTCTCGCCGTCGTGCACCAGCTCAAGAGGAACCCCCGCGACCGAACAGAGGGGGTTCCCAACGGAGTCCTCGAGGTGCCCAGTCAATACGACATACACGTCAGAGTCCCTGTAGCCGACCTCGGTCTGCGAGGCTGCGAGGTGGAAGGACACCGGTACCTGCGCGAGCGCTGCGTTGTCGATCAAGAACTCGATGTAGTTCCCCGACATGTCTGAGGCGCGAATCATGAGGTGTATCGCCCGGTCGACGGATGACGTCTGAATAATCGTCGAGAACTCACCCAGTCCCTGCTTCATCATCGCCAACGACTGCCACGGCGAAGACTCGGAAGTCCTCCAGCTGACATCGATGCTTACAGAAGACTGCGAATCCACCGCCTGCAACGAGAGGGCGATTGCCGTGCCCGGGACGAACCTCTGCGGCAGGCTCAGGTCGACTATCTGTGGTGGATTGACGTCATCTGACGGTACCGTGAACCCCAGGGCCACCTGGACGCTGTTGCTGACCTCCGGAAAAGGCTCGTAGTCGATTATCGCAACGTACTGTCCGACTGATGTGAGCGGAATCACGCGAAGCGCGTCCGGCCTGGCCAGGTACTCCGGGAACTGGTAGATGCCGATGAGCTGCCCGTTCTTGAACAGGTCGAAGGTGGGCATGCTCATACCTCCTACCTTCGCTCCGGACTGGTCCCTCAGAAGCGGCTGTGCGATGACGAATGAGTCGTTGGTGTTCATCGTTGAGACCGCGGGATAGAACGGCCCGAGGCCGATCCTCTCGGTTTCGCTCACGCCTGGAATGGCGCTTATGTAGTTCCTGTCGGGCACATATATCTCCGTGGCGGTGTTGGCCCTCAGGAGGTGGGAGTAGTCGGCTGTGTAGAACGACCTCTCGATGAACCCAGAGAACAGGTTCCCTGGGTAGTAGAGCTCGGAGAACACGCCCTGGACGATGGTCGTCCTGGTCATGCCCGAGTAGAACGGGTTGAGCGAAGTATCTGTGTCCCTCCGAGTGTAGAACACCGCGTCGCCGCCCGCCGCCCTGTGCGTGCCCCAGTTGCACCAGACGGAGCCGAGCGTTCCCGGGATGTCGTACTTGGTTTCGTAGACCGAGTACTGCCCCTCGACGAGCCCGAGCGATGTTGGAGTGGAGGAGTCGACACCTTCGAACTCCCAGGCCATTAGGTACTGGAGGTCGGTGCTCGCCTCGGCGAGGAACTCCGTCGACACGCCGCTGACGTACTCGAACCAGTGGTCCCAGTTGCGGCTCATGAAGTCCCACATCCCGGCCGAGTATGAGAAGCCCGATATGGATATCCCGACCTCGGCGTCTGTGCCAGATATGTACACCGTCTTGCTGGTCGGGAGCGTGAATATGTCCGCGCCCTTGACGGAGTAGTCCGAGCCTACGATGTGGAACGAGATGTTCCTCTCGCCCTCGTAGCGGCAGTACGCCCGGTAGTCCTTGACATATATCGGGTTGCCGTCTGGGGTGGCTAGGTCGAGCGTGAAGGGAGTGGCGTCGGCGATTGAGAGGTTCACGTAGACCGTCGCGAGCCTGGGCACGGTCACCGTGCCTGAGAGCACATACGGGTCCGAGAACTCGTAGATCAGCTGGTGACCGATGGAATGGACGTTGTAAGTTCCCGACGGGACAAGAAGGGTCGCAGGAGGCGCAGGCCTGTCGACGCTACCCCTGATGCCGAGCGCGACGTCGCAGTCCGGGACGCTGTAGACCCACACCCCTCCGTAGGGGTCGTTTATCTCTGTGCCCGCCGAGGAGAGCACGCGTATGTTGAGCGTGGACAACACGACGAACCCGAACGGAAGGCGCATATCGGTCGAGCCGACGTCCAGGAGGACGTATCCTTCATAGTACCCTTCTGGGGCGGCCGTCGAAGGGACCGATGCGCTTAGGCTCAGATACGCAGAGCCCGAAGATGACAGAGAGAACGATGCTGGAGAGGCCGAGGACACGTTCGTCCAGTAAGCCGCTTCCACAGTTCCGTCCGCCAGCATCGACGACCAGTCCACAGACGACGTGGAGACGGTCGTGTACGAGCCTGAGCTGGTGACAGTGATCGACTTGCTGGGGGAGCCCGCGGAGCCGTACGAGACCAACGCGGGTGAGAAGAATATCTGAGTGCTCGCCGCATCAGGAAGCCACATGCAGCCTGCACCCGCAGACCACAAGGGCTCGTCGAGCGTGTAAGAACCCGTGATAAGGGCGGACTTGACCTGCTCAGGAGTCCAAGTCGGATGCAGCTGGATGAGGAGCGCCGCGCCACCCGCTACATGAGGCGTGGCCATCGACGTGCCGCTCGCGGAGTAATACCCTGTAGGTGAGCTCAGCTTCGTCCCGCTGAAGGGGACGGTCGAGGTTATGCTCACTCCCGGGGCCGAAACCTCGGGCTTGATCGCGAGGTCGGGGGTCGTCCCCCGCGAGCTGAAGTTGGCCAGGTTGTCGCTCTTGTCGACCGCGCCAACGGTGATGGCCTCCGCAGCCACGCCAGGGGATGCGACCGTGCCCATGGACGGCCCTTCATTGCCGGCTGCGACTACGACCGTGACGCCCGCCTCGACGGCGTTCCTGACGGCGATGCAGACGGGGTCGTCCACCTCGCCAGCGCCGCCCAGGCTCATGCTGATGACATCGACATGGTCGGACGTGTCGCCGTCATCGTTCGGGTCCATTGCCAGGTCGATCGCCAAGATGACGTCGCTCATGTATCCCTGTCCGGCCGAGTCAAGGGCTTTGTAGGCAAGTATGCTGGCACCGGGGGCGACGCCCGTTATGCCGCCACTGGCCGCGATTATGCCTGCGCAGTGGGTCCCGTGGCCGTTGTCGTCGATCGGGTCAGAATCGTCATTGACGAAGTCGTAGCCACCAATCACCTTGTAGCCGGGGCCGAGGCCCCCGCCGAGGTCCGGATGAGTGTAATCGACACCGGTGTCTATCACGGCGACGACAATGCCAGTGCCCGTGACGAGCGCGTTGTTCGGATCGCGCATCGTCCAGAGCTGGTCGGCTCCTACCTGGCCTACGCTCTCCGTTAGATACGCTTCGACGACCAGGTCGGGGTAGACCTTGACATCTGGATCGGACAGTAGCGAATCCAGGGAATCAATCGTGATCTCTGCGGCGTAGCTGTCGATGGTCCTGAGGTAGTCCGTCTCGCCGCCCAGTATCGAGCTGAGCCTGCCGCTGGTGGAATCCGAGGACCTCGTGTCCGCGGAGGTGTCGTGAGTAGTGACTATGATTCGCACGAAGCCGTCATCGTCCGCCAGGGCGTCCCAGTCCCAAGCTCGAGACTTCCAAGAGTGTGAGTATTCGGCGAGCAGCTTGGAATCGCCTGCGAGGACGTCATACGACTGTGGGTGTGTCGAGGTCCCTGCGACAGTGACCATTGATGAGAACGAAACGGTCAGCATCAACAGGGCTACTATGACTGCGTTGAAGGCAAGTGCACATGCAAGGGCCCGGCGTCGGGGTTGCGGTGCATATCTAGCATCAGGGTTGGCGGACCCCACGTGATTCCTGTTGACCACTGACGATCAACCCTAGGGTTTATAGGTCGAGGCGGCGCTTAAGAAGCCCTTCCCCTGATTATCAAAAAGATGAACTTGCCCCATCCTTCTCACCTCGGCATCGATGGGCCGGGTTTGTTTATATTGTCAGTACTTCCGTGGGCCCGAATCGGCCGCATGCTATAAATTCCTATTCTCAGAAGTGATAGAATAGGCCGGGATGGACGGCGGCTCCGCTACAACAAAAACCGATTGGACGCTAGGAAAAGCGTTGGCGTTACTTCTTCTTCTTGACGACGAGGAAAACCGCAGCAACTGCCGCAATCAGACCCCCTGCGACTGCAAACCCGATCATGCTTCCGAACTCGGGGATTGCATAGGGGAAGGTCACGTTGCAGTACTGAGTCGGGAAGTCTATCGCAAGAGTGGTATTGCTCTCCTGGTTGCCCCCATGCGTGGCGATGACCTCAATCGTGTCACCGATATCCCAATCCGCAGGAGCGAAGGTCTGTGAGAAGAATCCTATTTCGTCCGTAGTGTCGGTAAGAGTTGCCCTGACAGTGTTGTCGCTGGCCCTTCTTATGTTGATTGTGACAGGTATGTCCTCGATGAAGTTGCCGTCGATGTCTCGAACGTAGCCCCTGACATTCTTCACTCCAATCGCAGCCTCTACGCTCTGAGATAAGAGGAACATGGCCACGAGGGCGAACGTGATTGCCATCGTCAGCGCAAAGGTTGCCCTCGTTCGGGTACTGATGCCGCTTCTCGCCATCATCCTCGTTCAGACCACCGTTCTTGCTTGATATTGAGCTGGGAGTATTAGTGATTCATTGTGGTGCTTTATATTACTTATGCCAAGATGAGTCAGTCGGTTGCTCCCCGGGGAGCCAGTATTCATTTGCGGCAGCGCCGCCTTGACACCAGGACAACGACCACGGCCATGAAACTGGCGACTGTTAAGGCCGTCGTGAGCCCGGAGCCCAACTCGGGTATCGTCAGCGAGAGGGTCGCATTGACATATTTCACAGTCAATCCCGTTTCAGGAGGAGCGGCCGTGCTGTTGGTCACAGAGTCCCCACCGAACGCCGCAATCACCTCGATAGTGTAACCCGGGTTCCAATCGACAGGACCGAATGTGACCGCATAGAGCCCGTCAGGCTCGGTTGCGTCGTAGTACAGAGTCTTGATCAGCGTGGCCCCGTTCAGCATCTTCACGGTCACGTTTGCCCCTTCAATATCGTTCCCTTCCGCGTCCCAAACGTATCCTCTGACGTTAAGTGGGAACGAAGCCGCCGAGGAGTTCTCCGAGCCGAAGCTCGCAAATGACGACACGAGCAGCAGCGCAGCTATCACGACCATCGTGCCTGCGACCCTCGGATCCCTTGTCACCGCCCTCACCCTCATGCTCGCTAACCAAACGCCCGTGCCGAAGCCGTAGCCTCGTGCCCCTCGATAGCTCTTCCGCACGCGCACGGGCTCCCGCTCGATGAGCCCGCGCACCGCGTCAGCTGAGAAATGTGTTTTCCGCGGGTGGTCAAAACCCCACCCGCGTCCGAATAGGTTTCGCATCCTCTAGTACACCACTGTTCCGGACCCTTCGACCCAGATGAAGTACGCCCTGCCCGGCGTCACCACGAAGTCGAACTTC